>Ga0105050_10000295_pt1 | contig 74308 bp, 74 predicted proteins | sample FRY01_FD_78088 | JGI IMG/M metagenome (GOLD analysis project Ga0105050, IMG submission 78088) | Freshwater microbial communities from Lake Fryxell liftoff mats and glacier meltwater in Antarctica - FRY-01 | ecosystem: Environmental > Aquatic > Freshwater > Ice > Glacier meltwater ... | reverse complement strand
CAATCGCTCCAGTGATGCGACGGTGGCAGTCGAGCAGGAACTGGGCCTGTTGCAGTCCACATTGTCCAAACTCAACGAAGACATCGGTCTCCTGCAAGCCAAGATCAAGGATGCCAAAATTCGGCAGAACGCCATCCTCCTGCGTGGCAAGGCAGCCCAGACACGGCTTGGCGTTCGACGGCAGCTGTCTGATCACAACATCAATGACGCCATGCATCGGTTCGAGATGTACGAGCGGAAGATGGACGACCTTGAAGGCCAGATCGAGTCCTATGACATGGGCCAAAAGACACTCTCAGATGAGATCGCCGACCTCGAAGTGGATGACAGTCTCGATGTCGAACTGGCAGCGCTGAAAGCGCGACTGCAGAGCACTATCCAGAGCACCTCGCGGGAGTAACCCATGGACGGTTATGTGGTTGCACTGTTTGTGCCGACGGTGATCTTCATGACCATCGTCGCGCCCACCTGGATCTTCATGCACTACCGGAGCAAGCAGAAACTGTCGAGTGCGTTATCTGCGGAAGAGCGATCAAACCTTGGTGATCTGCGGCTGCAGGCCGAACGGATGATCGATCGTATCGACACGCTGGAGGCGATTCTGGACGTGCAGACTCCAGGCTGGCGCAAGCGACTGGCTGACGAGTAGGCGAACGGGCATGCGCAATGAATCATTCTGTGGCGAAGGATGAAGGTGAAAGGCAGGTTGGTTGGCAGGGTAACTGATAGTGTGACGGGCAGAGAGGAAGAATGATGCGTGACGGCAGATCAGACGACGGTACCGACAAAGGTGGCCGACCCAACAGCTCGGACCGACCACGGCCTGAGATGCGCGAGGCGATCGACAGGCTCGAGAGGGCGGTTGAATCGCTCGCCAGCACAGCGCGGGACGAGTGGAGTGCGCGGGCTGCGGCATTCATCGAAGACACCACGGCGAAACTGGAGCGTGAAGCAGGCGGGCGGCGCGAGCGAAGCCGATCTCGCAGACATCGGCAGCGACGTGAACGTCAGAGCTCCGATGCCGAACTGTATTTTGGCTCGACTCGTACAACCAGGCTGTATCGGGACAGGCAACGGGCAAAGATCGCAGGCGTTTGTGCGGGACTCTCAGCCTATCTGGGGATCAGGACCTGGGTGGTTCGGGTACTGGCGGTAACCGGCCTCATCTATCTCGGTCCGGTGGTGTTACCTCTTTATCTGATCGCGATGTTCATGTTGCCGGACATGCCTCGTGACGAAGCCTCTGGCGTGGCGGCCCAATCTGGTGCGGCGGCGATGTCGAAAGGTCGACCGCAACCTGAAGAACGAAACGAAGTTCGCTCCCCGCGTCGAGACTTTCGCGATACGCAGGCCCTGATGTCGCAGGCGGAACTGCGATTGCGACGTATGGAAGCTCATGTCACATCGGATCAATATGAACTTCGCAAACAACTCAGCCGCCTGGAGCATGGTGGCATAACCGGGGGAACAACGGCATGAGCATGTGGACCGCAATCGTACTGATCGTCCTGATCGGGGTCGCCGGGAGTGTCGCCAGTGATTTTGCCCGCGGCAAGAAAAAGAACCGTGAGGACCGCGAACTGAGACGGTTCGACGAAGCTGAACTGGATGCCCTTCGAGCCCGAATCGAAGTGCTCGAGAAAATTGTCACCGATGAAGGCTTTGATCTCAGACGCGAGCTGGATCGACTGGAGCGGACGGCCTGAACGATGGTCTGAACAGGGGCACCAGCAGATCCGGACGATCCGTAAACACACCGCGAACGCCGAGCACCTGCAATTCAAGCGCACGCTCGGTTGTGTTGACGGTGTAGGCAAGTACCTGCAGACCAGCCTCGCCGAGCTCCTGCATGCGGCCTGCAGTCACCAGTTTTTCACTGAGATTCAGCCATTTTGTCCGGCATCGGCTTGTTGTATTGCGCCAGGTGGAGCGCCACTGGTGGTACAGCGGTGCGACGGCCACAGGCAGATCGTCCGCGATCTGGCGAAATCGCAGCAGCATCAGATGATCGAACGAAGACACCATGCAGCGGTCTGGCGATAGCAGTTCAACGTGCTGGCGCAGGAGATCAGCGACCAGCGCTGCAGTCCCTCGGCCCTTGAGCTCGATATTGATGGCGACCTGGTCAGGCAGCGCATCAAGAACTTCGTCCAGCAGCGGTATCGATGCCGCTCCACCCGCATCAATCGACTTGAGCATGGCCAGAGAGAGCGCAGCGACCGGTCCTGTGCCGTTGGTTGTCCGTTCGAGCGTATCGTCGTGGATGACGGCGAGCCGGTGCTCTACCCGATGCACATCCAGCTCGATCGCATCGACGCCAAGCTCAAAAGCACGCTGAAAACTCGGCAAGGTGTTTTCCGGTACGAGCCCGGCGGCACCCCGATGGCCGATGACAACAAAGGAACTGGCAAAGCTCATGGGCAGAGGTTCTGACGAAAGTCTGTAGAATACGGTCGATGAGTTACCAGGTGCTAGCACGAAAATTGAGGCCCGCCGGTTTTGGCGCGCTGGTCGGACAGGAACATGTCGTCCGGGCGCTAACCCATGCGCTGGACCATGATCGAGTGCACCACGCCTACCTGTTTACCGGAACTCGCGGTGTTGGCAAGACCACGATTGCCCGAATCCTGGCCAAGTGTCTGAATTGCGAGACCAATGGTGTTTCGTCAAACCCCTGCCTGGTTTGCCCCACGTGTATCGATGTGAGTGAAGGTCGCTTTCTGGATCTCATCGAAGTCGATGCCGCTTCGCGAACGGGTGTCAACGATACCCGTGAACTGCTCGAAAATGCGCAGTACATGCCAGTGCGTGGTCGATACAAGGTCTATCTCATTGATGAAGTTCACATGTTATCCAACGCTGCGTTCAACGCCTTGTTGAAAACACTCGAAGAACCGCCACCGCATGTGAAGTTCCTGCTGGCGACCACCGAAGTCAAGAAGGTACCGGTGACGGTGCTCTCGCGCTGTCTGCAGTTCCAGCTCAAGAACCTGAGCGCTGAGCGGATTGCGAGCTACCTGGAATCGATTCTGGTTGACGAGCATGTGCACGCAGAGAAGTCGGCGCTGGACCTGATTGCCCGTGCCGCACGAGGCAGCATGCGTGATGCGCTGTCCATCACCGATCAGGCGATTGCCTTTGGTCAAGGTTCGCTGACCAGTACGGACGTCGGCGAAATGCTTGGCATCGTTGGCCGTGATGAAACCGGCGGATTGATTCAAGCCATCGCGTCAGGTTCGGCGGAGCGGGTGCTGGCCATTACGGCTGAACTCGCAGAGCGGGCGGTCGATTTTGCGTCGGTACTGGCTGAACTTGCGAGCGCACTGCACGCCATGGCGGTTGATTGTGCACTCGGCCGTAATGAAAAGCAGGCTCCTTTCAGCGCCGACGCCGTACATCTGTTTTACCAGATCGCCATCATGGGGCAACGAGATCTGGCGCTGGCACCCGATCCCCGCAGTGGCGCCGAAATGACGTTGCTGCGAATGCTGGCGTTTGCACCCGAGCCTGACAGTCGTGTGCCACGATCAGAGCCCACCACGACGGCATCGTCGATGTCGTCTGATCGTGGCCAGTTGATCGGTGCGGCGCAGCCAGCCAGTGAGACACCACGAGGCAAGGTCAGCCTGCCCTCGTATCCTGCTGTGTCGGTCGCGCCACTGGCAACGGGTCAACTGACATCAGACGCGGAGCCACAGAAGCCGTGGCATGAGCTGGTGGAAGAGAGCGAAGCCAGCGGAGTAACCCGGATGTTGATGGAGCATTCAGTACTTGCGCAGCGGCAAGGCGGCAATTGGTTGCTGCACCTGGACCCGCGGCACGATACCTTGCTGGTTGATGCGCAGCGTCTGGCTATTGCGCGCGCCCTGACGCCATTCGGTGCGACAGAAATCAGCGTCCTGGTCCGGGCCCCCGCAGAAGAAACCCCGGCGGCGCGCAAGGTGCGGCTGCAGGCCGAGGCTCAAGTCACGGCGGAAACAGCGGTTGCCGAAGACCCGGTGGTTCAATCGCTGCTCAAGGAATTCGGTGGGCGTATCCAACAAGTTGTGCCCGTCAATGAAAAAGCACGGAGTCGAACATGAATATCAAGGATATTGGTGGCCTGATGAAGCAGGCACAGGCCCTGCAGGAAAAAATGGCGTCCATGCAACAGGAAGCCGCCGAACAAGTGGTTACCGGCGAGGCTGGAGCGGGTTTGTGCAAGGTTGAAATGAATGGCCATCACGAAGTGCGGGCCGTGTTCATCGACCCTTCACTCATGAAGGAAGACAAGGCGATTGTTGAGGACCTGGTAGCGGCAGCATTTAACGATGCGGTTCGTCGGGTAGCCACCAATCAGCAGGAACGCATGCAGGAAATGGCCAAGAAACTCGGTCTCCCCGCAGGACTGCCACTTGGCAAGATGACCTTCTGATGAGAGGTATTCCTCGACTCAGCGCACTGATTGAAGCCTTGCAGGTATTGCCGGGTGTCGGGCCGAAGTCGGCTCAACGCATGGCACTTGCGTTGTTGCAGCGCCAGCGTCCCGGCGCCCTGCATCTGGCTGCGGCCCTGACCGACGCAATGCAGGGGATCCGGGAGTGCCGCACCTGTCGAAACTATGCAGAAGCAGAGGAATGTTCCATCTGCAGTGATCCGCGGCGTGACGGCAGCGTGCTCTGTATTGTCGAATCACCAGCAGATGTTTTTGCGATCGAACACGCTGGTGGCTACAACGGCCATTACTTCGTGTTGCATGGCAGGTTGTCGCCCATCGAAGGCATTGGCCCCGCAGAGTTGGGTCTGGATCGACTGGAATCCCGCGTCCGCGACCAATCGGTGGAAGAAGCAATCGTCGCAACCAACGCGACCGTCGAGGGGGAGGCCACCGCACACTATGTCAGGCAGTTGATTGGTGGCGCGGTGCCCAACGTCACACGGCTGGCACAAGGCATGCCGGTTGGTGGCGAACTCGAATATGCGGATGGCGGCACCATTCTTTATGCGTTGCGTGGGCGTCGACGTCTCGGAGGCGAGTAGCTGTTGCGATCAATCCTGAATGTGCAGAACCGCCGGTTCGCCCGACAACACCTGCGGTGACAGAACTGCCAACACCGATCTGGATCGATGATTCAGCCGCGCTTGTCGTGGCGATGCGTGCCTGTGGCGAAATCGTTGGCGTAGATACCGAGTTCCAGCGCACAGATACCTTTTTTCCAATCGCTGGCCTGTTTCAGCTCAGCACTCGCGAGCAGGTGTATCTGCTTGATCCCTTGCGCATCACGGATTTTGAACCGTTGGTCAGGGTATTGGAGAATCCAGGGATCACCAAGGTAATGCACGCGTGCCTGGAAGACCTTGAATTGTTCTGGCATCGGCTGCGTGTTCGCCCGGTCAATGTGTTTGATACGCAACTGGCTTACGCGTATCAGGCACCAAGATTCTCGATTGGCTTTGTCGGGCTCGTCGAGGCAGTGCTCGGGATGAAGTTGAACCAGTCTGAAACACGATCCGATTGGCTGCGTCGGCCGCTGTCGCCCGCACAATTGCATTACGCAGCGGAGGATGTCTGGTACCTCCTACCCCTGTTTGACAACCTTCAGAAGCATCTTGCACAACTGGATCGCGAAACCTGGTTCGCCGAAGACATCTCGAAACATGCCTGGTACCAGCCGGAAGACCCCACTGATTATTACCGCCATGTCAATCGGGCGTGGCTGCTTGCAGACGAGTCGCTGGGTCGCCTGCAGGATCTTTGTGCCTGGCGGGAAGCATCTGCCCGACGGCTCGACATGCCACGTCGACGTCTGGTGCTGGATGAACAGCTGCTGGAACTTGCACAGATCCAGACCCTGGGCGATTCCCAATTGAGCGCAATTCTGCCTCCGGCCGCCCAACGCCGATATGGCAAGGAATTGCTGCAAGCTCATGCCGAGTCGCGCTCACGACCGATGCCGATTGATCCTCCGCTGACGCCTGCCGAAGGTAAATTACTGCGCAGGCTGCGCGAAGTTGCCGTCGACGCCTCTGAACAAGCGAAGATGGCTGCCGAGCTCATCGCGCGGAAACGGGATCTGGAAGCGTTGTATCGGCACTATCGCCAGTCTGGCCAGCTTGATCCCTTCTATTCCGGCTGGCGCCGCGATGTGGTGGGAGAGAGCCTGTTGACGATGCTGAGAGAATTCTGATGGAAGTGGCGGTTTATCGCAGTTTGAAAAGGATCGACACCTATCTGCTGGCGCAGGTTGAAGAAGCCCTGTCGAAGGTGCCAGAAGCACTGCTTGCCCACTTTGGTGAAGCGGTTTTCAGTTTTCAGTTCACACTCGTTACCGATCGAAGGATGCCGAGAATCGATGCGGTCGAACTGGGTCGAAAGTTGCGCGAGGTTGGTTACTATCTGCAGCTGCCGCCACCTGCCGAGGTGCTTCGATGACGTTCTGGAAAGACAAGCCACTGCACGCAATGAACCCTGCAGAGTGGGAGTCCCTTTGCGACGGATGCGGTCGGTGCTGTCTTGTCAAGCTGGAAGACGAAGACAGTGGAGAAGTCCACTATACGTCGGTCGTCTGCCGCTTATTCAACCAGCGAACTGCCCGTTGCAAACACTATCCGGAACGCCATGAACTGGTGCCGGATTGTGTGCACTTCGACGCGGCCGGCGCGACGGCGTTTGATTGGTTGCCGGACTCCTGCGCCTATCGAAGACTCGCCAGAGGAGATGATCTGGAATGGTGGCACCCGCTGGTCAGCGGTGATCGACAGACCGTTATCGACGCCGGCATTTCGGTGCTGGGCAGAGTCATCAGTGAAAATCACGTGCACGAAGATGATCTGGAGGATCACGTCGTGATTTGGGTCAATCAGGGAAACAGGTCGTGACCGGTTTCACACTAGGCTGGGTGGTCGTGGTAGTCGCCGCGCTGGGTCTCGTTTTTTCGATCTATGGTTTTTTCCGGAAGAGCCGCTTCAGTGCAGTTCTGTGTTTCTGCCTGGTTGTACTGCTGGCACTGCTGTTGGTCCCTGCGCCCATCCCCGGCTACCCGGGTGAGCTGGCACCGGCATTTCTGGTCGCGCTGTTTGAAACGTTTGTCCAGCCTGACGGCAAACCCATGGGTGCTCTGCGCCTACTCGGCATCGGACTGATTGTGGGCATTGTCCTGGCCAGTGCGATCATCTGGATTTCGAAGTTCTGGCCCGGGCATCGCAGTGAGCCTCCGATCGAGCGGCGGTTACCACCTCGACGGGCAGCCCCGACTCGTAGCTCACAGCGTTAGCCCGGAATATTCATGAAGATTCGCCGCCAGTGACGAGATGCGGGAAAAGACAGTGTGGCGCGCCCTTGCAGGCGCGCAGCCGTGCTTACCAGTACGGCGAGCACCTGGAAGGAGCACGCGCTGTGTTTTCCCGTATATCGGCGGCCACAGCAGAATGTTCATGAATAGACCGGGCTGGAGAGACGGCTCGGCATCGCCGGGTCTCCTGAGCGATTTTTCTGGCTGTTGCTACGCTTAAGGTCAATTGACCTGACCCGGTTGGTTCCGGCCTATGCGCAAGCTATTGCCCCACCTCAAGTGCCTGAGATTGGCTCCTGGTTTAGTTGCCCTCATGTGCTGGATAGCTACGGTGTTCCCTGCGCATGCTGGAGAGTCACTCGTGGTATCGGTCGTGCCCGACGTCCGGATACTCTTCGAGGTGTCGAAGGCGGCAGAGGCAGCCGATCCGGATCAGGTTCGAGGTGAGGCTGCTTCGCTGTTGGTGAAAATGCTCCCCGACGATGGCCGAGGCGGCATCTGGGTTTATGGGGATCACGTGAGCCGTCTGGTCGATCATGGACGGACCGATATCTTCTGGAAGCGGCTTGCAATTGTTCATACCAGATCCTTTGAACCCCAGGGTGAAGTTGTGGATCTGGGCACTGCCCTGGCGACAGTCGCGTGGGACGCTGACGAGGAAACCAGGCTGCAGCGACATATCATCGTCGTTGGCAGTGGGCGCTTCAACAGTGGGGACGCCGCCGCCGATGTGACCAGACGGGATCAGCTGTTGAACGACACCGCCAACAAATTCGCCGGTGCCGGTATTCATGTGCATGCAGTGGTCCTGCCAGGAGCTGGCGATTCCGGAGTGTTGCGGCCGTTGGCACAGCGGACCGGGGGGCTGTACATCAAGGTACGCACCGTTGCCGATCTCGACAAGGCGTTCGAAACCTTGTTACGTCGAACTGCGACGCCACCGTTGCTGCGTGTCAAGAAAGGCGCGTTCATGGTCGAACCGGGACTCGCCGAAATGACGTTGTGGAGAGGCGGGGATGAGGCGGACATTGAGTTGATCGATCCCTCGGGAATTTTACATACCCGGGCGTTGCCGGGAGCGGGAGTGCACTGGCACGATGCGCGGGGTTACGATGTAGTGACCGTCGTCGAACCTGAGCCTGGACGTTGGCACTTCAAGGGCGAGTCCAGCGCACGTGTCTATGCGCTCGGCGAACTTGCCCTGCGGGTAGCCGAAGTTCCGGCAATGTTGTTCCCCGGGCACTTCAACCATGTCGACTTCATGTTGTTTGCCGGTGCAGAAGCAGTCACCGACGAATCCTTTCTGGGCATGACCCGAGCTGACGCCAAACTGATCGGGGAAGGTGAAACGTTGCCTCTGTTTGTGGAACGCCTGCCGGACGGAATCTTTCGTATCAGACTCACCGATGCTGTCAGCGGCGGCAAATGGACGCTCGATATTGGTCTGGATGGACCAACCTTCGCCAGGGAAGTATCGATTCCTTTTGTTCTCGCCAACCCGCTCGAGGTGAGTGTCCGTCAGGATGGCAAGGACCTGGTCGCGTTTGCCAGATTTGCGAATGCATCCGTTGACCCGCGTTCACTGAAGTCGACGGTTCAGGTTCGTGGGCCTGCACAGGCGCGTCAGTCGATTCCCGCTACTCCTTTTCCTGGTGGGCTCTGGCAGATCGTGATTCCGGACGCTAAAGGTGATGTCGAAATCGCGCTCAGCTTCTATGGTCGCTATCAGAATCAGAATCTCTTCGAGCTGCACACGGAAGCGCTGAAGGTGGTTGCACCTCTGGCAGCAGAACAGGTCTTCCGGTTCGATGCCAAGGGCAAGGCTCTGGCAAAAAAAGTTCCCGCTCCGGAGACTGATGATCTCACGCCATCGGTTGCATCCAGGTCCGCTGCTGGCGAGGCCGATGCTATCGGAAGCCCGGGCAGTGACCTGCCAGTTGCGAAAGTTGCCGAAATCTCCGACGAGCCGGAACTGCCAATCTGGTTTGTTGCCGCAGCGTCCGTTCTCAATCTTCTGGTCGCAGTTGGCCTCGGCTGGTTTCTCTCACGCCCACGGCTTCCGGAGGAACTTGCGACCTGGCTGGACGAACGCAAGCCACAGCCCGTCTGAGGACTGACCAGGCAGCGACGCAGTAAAGAGAAGGTCCGACATCCGCCGTGCAGCCTCGAAGTCCGGGCTCCTCATCCGGGCTCCTCATCCGGACTCCTCACCAGGACTGGGAGCGACAGGTGCAAATACGCCGGAAATGGGTAAAGTACCGGGCTGCGTGACCACCTTGTCTGGCCGCGTGGAACCGGGATGAACGAGTCCATAAACAAGCCAGGCTTCCAACGTCGGAGCCACTTATGCAGGGGAAAGCGAGAAACTCATGATTTTCGATAGCACCGAGACCTATATTTCTACCGACGAGCTGAGCATGGCGGTGGATGCGGCAGTAAAGCTCGAACGCCCGTTGCTCGTAAAAGGCGAACCCGGTACCGGAAAGACGATGCTGGCCGAGGAAATTGCCAAGTCCTTAGGGATGCGCCTGATTCCCTGGCACATCAAGTCTACAACCAAGGCAATCAATGGCCTGTATGAATATGACGCGGTTTCTCGTCTGCGTGATTCACAGCTGGGTGATGAGCGGGTTCTGGATATCCGCAACTACATCAAAAAGGGCAAGCTCTGGGAGGCGTTTGAATCCGACGATCGTGTTGTTCTTCTGATCGATGAAATCGACAAGGCAGACATCGAGTTTCCTAACGACCTGTTGCAGGAACTTGATCGTATGGAGTTCTACGTCTATGAACTTGGTCAGACCATCAAGGCCAACAAACGTCCGGTGGTGGTGATCACGTCCAACAATGAAAAAGAACTGCCGGATGCATTTTTGCGTCGCTGCTTTTTCCACTACATCAATTTCCCCGATCGCGAAACCATGCAGCAGATCGTGGAAGTGCACTTCCCCAGCATCAAGAAGGATCTGGTGAAAGAGGCCATGGATATCTTCTTCGACGTCCGCAAGGTACCTGGTCTCAAGAAAAAGCCATCGACATCCGAACTCATAGATTGGCTCAAGCTCCTGATGGCCGATGATATTCCAGACGAAATCCTGACCAACCGCGACCCGACCAAAGCGATCCCGCCGCTTTACGGCGCACTGGTCAAGAACGAGCAGGATGTCCATCTGCTTGAGCGGTTGGCATTCATGAACCGGCGCGACAGCAGGGGCTGAAACTGTGCTCATCAACTTCTTCCTGACACTGCGCAAGTACAAGGTCCCGGTGACGCTGCGTGAGCTGATGGATCTGATCCAGGCTCTGCAGTACCGGCTGGTGTATGCAGATATTGATGATTTTTATCTGCTCAGCCGCACCTGTCTGGTCAAGGACGAAAAAAACTACGACAAGTTTGACCGTGCGTTCAGCGCCTACTTCAAGGGTCTGGAAGATCTGCACGGGCTGCTGGAGTCATTGATACCGGACGAGTGGCTGCGCCATGAATTCGAAAAGTCCCTGACTCCCGAAGAGCTGGAGAAGATCAAGTCTCTGGGCGGTCTGGAAAAGCTGATCCAGGCGTTCAAGGAAGCCAAGGAAGAGGCTGAGCGGCGCGAAGCCGAGAAGGGCAAGGAAGGCAAAGAAGGAAAGGACGGCGAAGAAGGTGATGCCGACCGACCCGGCCGCAAAGGTTCCAATGGGCCTGGCAAAGGGAAAAACAAGAAAGCCAAGAAGGCGTGGGATCAGCGGCAGTTCAAGAACCTCGATGACAACGTCGAGTTGGGTACCCGCAACATCAAGCTGGCGCTGCGCCGACTGCGCAAGTTTGCGCGTACAGGCAGAGAAGAAGAACTGGACCTCGACAACACCATCCGTTCTACCGCGCACAACGGCGGAATGCTCGACATCAGGATGCGGCCGGAACGCAAAAATACGGTCAAGGTGCTGTTGTTTCTCGACATTGGCGGATCGATGGATGCGCATGTGAAGGTGTGTGAGGAGCTCTTTTCGGCCACCCGTACCGAATTCAAGCATCTCGAGTTTTTCTACTTCCACAACTTTCTCTACGAAAGCGTCTGGAAAGACAACAAACGCCGAATGGGCGAGCGCATGCCTACCTGGCAGGTTCTCAACAAGTTCGGGCGTGACTACAAGGTGATCTTTGTGGGTGATGCCACCATGGCCCCGTACGAAATCACGCACGCTGGTGGCAGCGTCGAGCATTGGAATGAGGAGCCCGGTGCGCTCTGGTTGACACGCTTCATCGAAAGTTACGACAAGGTGGTGTGGATCAATCCGACACCCCAGGAAACCTGGGAGTATTCGACCTCGGTTGGCATGACCCGGGATCTGGTGGAAGGTCGCATGTTCCCGCTGACTGTCCGGGGATTGGAAGAAGGTATGGGGCATCTGTCGAAGTAACGACGCCATAATGACCAAAGGCGCTGCGGATCGTCGATTCGACAGCACCTTTTTTTATCCCCGGTTCCTGGATGCGAAGTGATCCCGAACAACCCTTTCAGCGGAGTTCGACCCCAGCCGCCGCGAAAGTGTCGCACTGCTCGACACTGCCTGATTCGAACCCTCTCCTGAACCATTCGACCCGCTGTGCTGCACTGCCGTGGGTAAACGACTCTGCATGCACCGGCCGTCCCGCGCGCTTCATCAGTGTATCGTCGCCAATGGCGGTCGCGGCTTGCAGGCCTTCTTCCACATCGCCACTTTCAAGCAGATCGCGTTGGGTCTCGGCGTGGTGTGCCCAGACGCCTGCGTAACAGTCGGCCTGCAATTCGACGAGTACCTGGAGGGCATTGCCATCGGTCTCGCTCAACTGACCCTTGGCGCGCTGGCTTCGTTCAAGCGTACCGAGCACGTTCTGCACATGGTGCCCAACTTCATGACCGATCACGTAGGCCTGGGCAAAATCGCCGGGTGCGCCCATCTTCGACAGCTCTCGAAAAAATGACAGGTCAAGGTACAACTGCTGGTCACCAGGACAATAAAAGGGTCCGGCTGCCGCCATCCCCATTCCGCAGGCAGATTGCACGGCATCTTCGTAAAGGACGAGCTTGGGCTGTGGATACTGGGATCCGGCTTCCGCAAACAATTGACCCCACGTTTCTTCGGTATCATTGAGCACGACACCCATGAAGGCAGCACCCGCATCCTCTGCAGCGGGTGCCCCAGGCTGTGGCTGTTCTGGAAGCCGCTGCTCCGTTGCGCCCCCCGCAGGATCACCGCCGCCAAGCAGAACACTCAGCAGTTGCGCAGGATCCGCACCCATGAAGAACATGATCACGACGATCACGATCCCGACGATACCAATCCCGCCACCTGCTCTTGCAGAGCGACGACCCATACCCATCGGGGCGCGCTGTCCGCGCTTGTCGACAATGTTGTCGCTTCTCTTTCTGCCACGCCAGTCGACCATCAGTCCAGCTCCGGTGAGGTGTTCATGGATTGATCAATGAAACAGGTTGAAATGCCGAGCCCATGGGCAATCTCAAGAAGCACCTTCCGCTCCGCATCTGGAGGAGGACCATCCGAGCGGGCTATCGTAATCAGATCGCGGATGACCTGCATGCGTTGTGGAAGGCTGGTTTGGACACGCGCCTGTTCGACCCGCTCTGGCAATTCGCTGCGCAGTTTTGCGTGGTCGAGCTTGTTTGCAAAGGCACGGGTGCCAAAGAACTTATTGAATGCCGCAACTTCTTCTGCTGCCACCTGGTCGTTGGCAGTGACCACGGCGACGGCTCCAGCGAGCAGCAAGCGCCGCATGGCCTCGGCGACGTCTGTCCTCGCCTCCAGGTAGGAGGGCTCCATCAGGCTCATGAGAGCATGTACACCCAGCTCGAGGTTTTCGACGGAAGTGCCACCTGATCGGGTCATGACTGATTCATCAAACAAGACCAGTGCCTTGACACGCAGCGGACTGAACGGATGGGTGAGGAACCAGTCTTCGGTGGGTGCGCCTTGACCAGGCTCGGCGCGCTCGAGTTGCATCTCGTCCACCTGCTGCATGAAGTCCGCGAGAGAAAACTGGGCGTAACCACGGGACAGACCTGAGGCCAGTTTGAAAAGGCTGTGTGCGACTGCTTCCATGTCCTGTGCACACCAGGCGCCTGCCCGGTCCGCAGATATCTCGGCGTAGCGCGACCAGCTTGTCAATGTCAAAGCGAGCTTGGGTGTACCACGCTGCTGCCCACGCAACACGTAGCCGATCGGAATATCGTGATGGTGAAAGAGGTGGTGCCCGAGTTCATGTCCCATGACAAAGCGGATTTCTGGCGGTGAAAAGGCTTCAAGCAGCGACGATGAAAACATGAGGAACAGACGCCCGGCTTCGGGTTTGACACAGGCGGCGTTGAAGCTTGGACTTGGAAAGACATACAGTTCGAGCGGGATCGTCAGCCCAAGTCGTTCCCGGCAGGCGTCTGCGGTCTGATGCAGCTGCGGAGCCATCCTGATCGACAGGCGGACCGCCGTGTTCAATAGCTGACGGCGGATACCGAGGTTACCTTTGGCCTCGTGTCGGGCGATTTCCTCATTGACACGTTTGACGTCCGGATCTTCCAGCAACTGCCGGTGCAGTTCCCGATCCTGTCCGGAACGTAGCGCTTCCGCCTGCATGTAGTAGTCTCTCCAGTTTGATCTGGGATACTACACGCGGGCCAGGGATGGTGTCGTGCCGCGCTCAATCAAAATCGATGCCTTGAAACTGCCTTTTACAAGATGGTGTCTTCGGACCCGGGGAGCAACAATGGCCTTTGCGACGGTAGGCAAGACGAGGATCTATTTCGAATCGACCGGGGAGGGACCGGCGGTCCTGTTCGCCCATGGCGCCGGTGGCAACGCGGCCATCTGGTACCAGCAGGTTGCTTTTCTGGTAGCGCGCGGCTTTCGGTGCATCACGTTTGATCATCGAACATTTGCCCGCAGTCCGGCAGCCGCCGAGACCATTTCAACTCCGCAGTTCCGGGACGATGCCCTGGCCGTTCTTGATGCCGCACAGGTCCAGCAGGCCCATCTTGTTGGCCAGTCCATGGGCGGTTTCACCGTTCTGCGAATGGCGCTTGATACACCTGAGCGGGTCCTCTCGCTGACGATGAGTGCAACTCCTGGCGGATTGCCAAATCCCGCACCCACCGCATCCGCAGCCAATCTGACGCGCTCGGATGCTGATGCAGGCAGTGGCATTCTGCGGACGATGTCGAAGGCAACGCTGGCCAATCCCGAAGTGGTTCAGCTTTACCAGGCGATCGCCTCGTTCAATCTCGATTTTCGCATTACGTCGCTTCGGGCTTTGGTTCGTAATCCTGTCAGCCTTGAAGAGGCTGCCGGTATCACATGCCCACTGCTGTTCATCGCTGGTGCGGAAGACCCGTTGTTTCCTGCACAGCTGCTCGGCTCGTATGTGCCGCACATTCCCGGTTCCAGAATGGTGGTGGTTGCAGATTCCGGACATTCGCCATACTTCGAGCAGCCGGCGACCTTCAATACCATCCTCCTTGCCCATCTGCAGGCAGCCGTCAGCCGGTGACCCTGCCTTGCCAGAGTTTGCACCACCGCGCCACACTGCCGGCAGAGCAGAGAAAATCGCCTGGAGATGTTCGATGATTGACGTATATTACTGGCCGACACCCAATGGCTGGAAGGTCACGATAATGCTTGAGGAGTGCGGCCTCGAGTATCGCTGCCTGCCGGTGGATATCGGTGGCGGTGACCAGTTCAAGGCAGCGTTCCTGAAAATCAGTCCGAACAACCGGATGCCAGCGATTGTCGATCACAAGCCTGCGGACGCTGGCGCCCCGATAGGTGTTTTTGAATCTGGCGCCATCGTTGAATATCTGGCGGACAAGACCGGCCAGTTCCTGCCACGAGATGCACGTGGTCGCTATTCGGTATTGCAGTGGGTGCACTGGCAGATGGCCAATCTCGGACCGATGATGGGGAATGCCAACCACTTCAAGAATTATGGAAAAAATCTGACCGGAGACCCGACACAGCTCGAATACGGCATCAAACGTTTTGTCGGGGAGGTGGACCGGTTGTGTGGTGTGATGGATGCACAGTTGTCCGTCCACCCTTATCTCGCCGGCGACGACTATTCGATCGCCGACATCATCACCTGGCCGTGGGCAATGCTGCTTGGTCGGATGATCGATGAGGGAGTCTGGGTCGATTTCCCGCACGTCAAGCGGTGGGTCGATGTGGTACGCGCTCGTCCCGCGGTGGAACGCGGCTTTCGCATGCATCGGGAGTGGGGCCAGAAGGAGCGGACACCGGAAGAAGAAGCCCGTCGCCGGGAACTGCTGTTCAATCAGACCAATGACAAGGTCCGAGCCGCTCGTGAGGAGGCGGTTCGATCCCGGGCGTGATGCGGGTCGGGTGATCGACTGCCAACCGCTCGTCAATCACCAATCGGTCAGGGTACAAACTCGTCCTTGCGGCTTCGCCACTGCAACAAGGATCAGAAGTCAGGTTCGGGAGCCAGGGTCGTGGCTCAGGATTGGGCGTCGGTCCCATCCAGGTCAGCGGCCAGTTTCAATACACCTTCACCCTGTGCGTAAGCAGTCAACTGTGGATGGTCGATGACCCTGACCAGATTTATGACAACCTCACGCACACAGCTGCGCGTATCTGCCAGGGACCGGGTAGTGAAGTAACTCGGGCAGTGAGTGCGCGCCGTGCGAACGATTTTTGTATGCAGTTCCTGAACCGTCTGGGCGCTGCTGAAATCCGCTGCAGAGTAGACCAGGTTGTAGTTCGAGCTATCGGCTTTTTCGGCGTGTAGAACGCCTGGCAGAGCAATGACCAGGCCAAGAATCAGCCGTGTAGTTTTCGATCGTGTCATGTTTTTTATCTTCATTGCGCGGTGCGCTAATTTGTTTCTTCAATCCAGCGATCACAGGATCAGGAATGTGGACGTGATGCATGCATGCTGAACCGTGAGCAGTGATAGTATGCAGGCCAGCCTGACGTGTAGATGTGCGACCTTGCTGCCTGAATACGTGAGCTAAAGCCGGCCAGTTCGTTCTCTGCCCACTGCTCTCTTTGCGTAAGATGCAGCGATCTTCAAAAGGGTTGCAGCGCGGCAGATTTTTTTCGAACTACTTTTTTGCAGGTGCACCAAACAGGGCTTCCAGGGCAGCCCTGGCCGCCTCCTCCCTGGATTGAACCGGTGGTGTACCGGTTACGGGCAGATTCATGTCGACGTGGGTATCGGTTGACTCATTCGGCTTACCAAACAGAGCGTCCAGCTTTGCCCTGGCGGAGTCCGCCGCGACCTCACGCCGGCTCGACCAGGCGTTGTGTCGAGGTTTGAAATACTCGCAGAAGTTGGCGTTTTCCTTTTGGGTAGGTGGGTCGGCTCGCTCGTCTTCGCACTGGTCCGGCATTGATTCTGCGTACAATCGGCACATGCGGCAGCTATGCACAGGCTCGAAGCAGGTTTGGCAATGGGCATGGCGGCTGAACGGCAGCGGGAAGGCTTCGAGTGACGTACCGCAGTTCCAGCAAACCAGAGTCATCCGCAAGTTCCTCCGTGCACGAAGTGTTTTGATTCGCGATCGTTCACTGCTTACGCTAAATCACGTTCGCAACCCAGGCAATGTCGATGTCCGGATTTGTCGGGTTCATTCGTCTATCGGAGACTTCGGATAAAGAGGTTTTGGTCATGAGTGATATCAAGGTGAACTGGTTCGAAATCCCTGTGCAGGATGAAGATCGGGCGGAAAAATTCTACGTGGGACTACTTGATCGACCACTGGGTGTGATTGATGGACCTGATGGAAAAATGCGCGTCTTCATGTCGGAGAATGGTCCTGAAGGCACCATCTCCAGAAGTGAGCGGAACCCCGGACAGGACGGGGTGATGATCTATCTGCACTGCCCGGACATTGACGCTGCGCTGGCGCGGTGCGATCAGGCTGGTGGCCAGATTGCCCAGGCGAGGACGCCGATCGGTCCGTTTGGTCACATAGCCGTGGTTGTTGATCCGGATGGCAATCGGATCGGATTGCATTTCGGAGGCTGATGGCTGTTGGTCGGTTCAGCGCGTGAGCCAGAGCCAGGACACCCGCAACGACGCCGGGAGCAGGACCGTGAGCGCTGCCGCTCCCGAGTGCGCTCTTGCAAATGCACTACCCCGCATGCACTCCTCCGAATGGTCCCTGTCCGAATGGACCCTACCAGGGATGTACTATCACCGGCATGGTTGTGTATCCCTTGACGAAGCTTGACTGGACACGCTCCACGGCACCGGTCACCTCAACAAATCGAAAGCGCTTCATGATTTCTTCCCACAACACGCGCAGTTGCATTTCGGCGAGGCGGTTACCCATGCAGCGATGGACACCGAACCCGAACGAAAGATGATGGCGGACGTTTGGCCGATCGATCCAGAACCGGTCGGCAGCCTCGATTTCTTCGTCGTCCCGATTACCTGAGACATACCACATGGCCAACTTGTCACCAGCCTTGATGGTCTTGTCGCGGATAGTGATATCCCGATTGGCGGTACGACGCATGTATGCCAGAGGGGTCTGCCAGCGGATGATCTCCGGCACCATGCTGGGTATCAACGCCGGATCATGTCGGAGCTTTTCATACTCGGCAGGATTCTGGTTCAGCGCATAGACGCCGCCGGAAATGGAATTTCGCGTCGTGTCATTGCCACCCACGATCAGCAGGATGAGATTGCCGAGGAACTCCATCGGTGGCATGTCGCGAGTGTCCTTGCCGTGCGCCAGCATGGACAGGAGATCAGGTTTTAGTGGCAGATTTACCCGTTCGTCCCGAAGCGCAGTGAAGTACTCGAGGCACTCCAGCAGAGCCTTGCGGCGGACCGGTTCCGGTGTCGGGCCGCCAGCGAGTTCGCCGGAGGTCGCCATGTCCGACCAGTAGGTCAGCTTGCGGCGCTCTTCGAACGGGAAGTCGAAAATCGTGGCCAGCATTTGTGTCGTCAGTTCGACTGAAACCCGGTCAACCCAGTCGAACTCCTCGCCAGTTGGCAGAGTATCGAGAATGGTGCAGGCACGTTCCCGGATCGTCGCTTCCAGTTTCGCGAGGTTCATCGGGGCCACCACACCCTGCACCGTCTTGCGCTGTACGTCGTGTTTCGGTGGATCCATGGATATGAAGTTGACGGTCTGGAAATCGACTGGCCGGTCAGCGAGTGTGATGCCTGGATCAGAAGAAAAGTCCTGGTGGTTCTTTTCGATGTCCATGATGTCGCGAAACTTCGTGATCGACCAATAAGGGCCGAATAGGCTTTGTCCACAGAAGTGCACAGGGTCTTCGCGGCGCAGTCGCTTGAAGTAGTTCCAGTGGGAGTCGGTCTGGAACAGTTCTGCTCGGCTGACGTCGATACTCCCGAGCGGCAGAGCGTTGACCTCGGCTTCGGTATGGGCGACGGCTGCAGCCATGATTGAACTCCCGGTGGTGATCACCAGACTCTAACCGAAATCGTGCCCACGGTGGCAACGCCGCTCCGGGGCGCGGCGCGCTTATACTGCTCTAAACAAAGGCGGAGGGCCCCCTCATGAACGAAGCGGTCAAATGGCCACCGGAATGGCAGGTCAATCGACTGGCCGGTGCGCTGGGCGCAGAAGTGCGCGGGATTGATCTCGGCAGTGTTGGGGCGATTGAAGCGAAGGCCATCGAGAACCTCCTGCTGCAGCATCTGGTACTTTTTTTCCCCGACCAGAACCTGAGTGTCGACCAGCACGTCGCCCTGGGCCGTCACTTCGGCAAACTGGAGGGACATCCCAACCTGAAGAACGCGTTTCTCGACCACCCGGAAATCTTCGAACTGGCGGCAACCAAGGGCGGTATCGCGGATGAGTGGCACACCGATATTACCTTTCAGGATCGGCCCGCACTGATGTCGATCCTGCACATGGTCCGTTGTCCACCGGTTGGTGGCGATACCATGTGGGCAAGTCTGTACGCTGCTTACGACGGTCTGTCGGAGCCTCTCCAGGAATTGTGTGATGGTTTGTCAGCGCTGCACGATGCCCAGCCGCACAATCGACCTGACAAGATGGCCATTCATCCGGTAGTGCGTGTCCATCCTCTTACCGGTCGCAAGGCTCTTTATGTGAATGAGCACTTCACCCGACGCATCGTCGAGATGAATGCCACCGAAAGCGAGATGCTGCTGCGCTATCTGACACGCTGGGTGCAGAGTCCGCGCTTCACCGTACGCTATCGCTGGACACAGGGCACGATCTGCGTGTGGGACAATCGTTGCACCCAGCACTTTGTACTGAATGATTTTGCGGGCGAACGCATCATTCAACGGGTGACCGTCATGGGTGACCAGCCGCAAGGAGTGACACCACCGCGTTGGCGTGCCTGGGTTCGACCGGGCCCGTTGTCGGCGACGAGCCGGCATGATCGGCAACTGCACCTCTTCATGCATGGCAGAAGTGGACCGGAAGAGGAACCATCAGAAGCGTAGGGGAAAAAGGAGAAGTGATCAAAAAAGTAGTGTCAAAAGAATATTTCAAAAAAAAGTAGCGACATCCGCCGTTCAACGGCTCAGTGGGGTCTGCTACTCGCGAGCACCTATCCCTTAAAGTCCGCCAGAGCCGGATGGGCCTGCGGGCTCCGTATGCCACCACCATTGATCAGGCAGCAGAATGCTTGAAGGCCATTCCCTGTCGAGAGTCGCCGCGTCGAATACCTCGCCATTTTTGATCACCTTGTGGATGCCGACCGTATTGCGCAGGTCCAGCAGGGGATCGGCGTCGAGCACAACAAGATCGGCAAGCTTGCCAGGTTCAATCGTACCGAGATCTTCTTCGATGCCCAGAATCTGCGCGCCCACTCGTGTCGCGGCCGTCAACACGTTCTGATTAGACATACCACCGCTGGCGAGTGCCCACATCTCCCAATGGTACCCCAGCCCCTGCAACTGCCCGTGCGCGCCGACGCCCACCCGTCCACCTGCGTTGACGATCTTGTTTGCCTGCCTGGCGAACTGCTGGAACACGTGCTCCTTGTCATGCGCCCATGGTCCGCGCAAGGCTCTCGAGGCAATCTCGTGGTAAGGAGTGAAGCGGGCCAGCTTTGGATCATCGAGGGGAGACTCGCGCGAGTAGAACCATCCTTCTCCCCAGTGTCCGCCGTAACTGACGATGAGCGTGGGTGTATACGCAATGCGGGATTGCGCCATCAACTGAACTACATCGTCGTGCAACTCAAGAACAGGCAGGTTGTGTTCATTCCCTGAGAACCCGTCGATGGCGTGGGTGAGGTCCAGTTTCATGTCCAGACCACCTTCGGTAGTTGGCATGAGTTTCAGCGCTGCAGCGGCCTGCACCAACCATTGCCGCTGCTGGCGGTTGCCGCTGAGATAGGCCTTCAGATGGTGGACACCGTAGTGGTCCCGATAGCGCCGAAGTACATTTTCGGCCTGTGTCAGAGACTTGAAGGCGTTGTTGCTGAATACACCGGGTCCGGTCGAGAGCACACGCGGTCCAATCATCATTCCGGCATCTATGAGATCCTGGTACGCCAGTACATCCACTGTCCATGGCTGTACGTCGATGGCGGTGGTGACTCCATAAGCAAGATTGGCGAACAGTGGTGGCGCGCTATCGTCAAGGACATCGCGCATCACCTGAAAATGTGCGTGTGTGTCGATGAATCCAGGCATTATAAATCGACCGCCCAGATCGATGACATTTGTGCCGGCAGGGATCCTGATGCTGTTGGTGCTGCCGACTGCACTGACCCTGTTGCCCTGGATGAGTACTGTTGCGTTGGCCAGTGGCTTGGCACCCTCAACCATTGAATGGACGGTTGCGTTGACCAGCGCCAGAGACCCATCAGGTACAATCCGTGGGCGATAGACTTCAATGAGATGAGATGTGACGGCTGCTTCGCTTTCCGCTACTTGGTGTGAAGACTTGTCATCCCCGGCTCGTGTGCTCTCCGGCATGTCGTCGCCTGAAACCTGCCTCTCAACGCGGATGAACTTTATGGAGTCCACGGGTCGAAGAAACAGGGTGTGTCCCGCTACCCACCATATCTGCCGGCCATCGCTGCTCCAGTCAAATTCATCGGCACCCACATCGGTCAATTTGACCTGGGGCAGGTTCGGCGTGGTGAGCGAATGGGTTACGTCAGTCAGCGCAGTTCCCAGGCGCTCAATGAAATAAATCTGATTTGCATGCCGGACCAGGACATGCCGACCGTCGGGAGAGATGCGAGTGTCGTCGGCCGGCAATTCTTCTTCGGCGAGATACACGCCAGGTCCCTTGGTGAACAGGTGGTTTCTGCGATCAGTGCCGTCCACTCGCATCGAAACAAGCCCGCCGGTACCGGTGCGCGCTGTTGGTCCCAACCGGGTATGGAAGTAGATTCGATCAGCCTCTGGCCCCCAGTGTGGACTGGTCAACCCGCCGGCGGAGGCGATGGTCCTGGAAATGGAGGTGGCCAGGTCAATCCGGATGAATTCGGTTCCTGGTGGGTGGCCAAAGTCTGCACCGGTTTGCAGGCGTTCAAGATTGGATCCACGCATCACATAAATCTTCTTGCCGTCCTGTGAATAGAGCGGCTCTGAATAAAAAGCAGCGGTACTGGAGAGTTGGCGTGGTCGGCCACCTTCTCGACCAATCTTCCTCAGATGCCCCTCGCCAGCAGCCCAGCTCACGTAAGCAATCTCCCGGCCATTCGGAGACCATGTTGGCTGAAACGCAGGCAGGTCATCGTCAGTGATCTGCGTTGTCTGTCCTGTTGCCAGATCAAACACGTGCAACGCGTTGAAGGCGGTAAAGGCGAGGTGCTTGCCATCAGGCGACAAGGCGGGGTTCATCAGCAGTCTGGATTTTACCGGCCCAACCGCGATTCGATGCGGAAAGTGCAGTGGCGGTCCGAGGTCGATCTGCAGGTCAAATAGAATCGTCAGTGGTATAGACCGACCGGAATCGAGGTCGACACGATGCACCTGACCACCGCGTGCGACAAATAGTGTTTGACCGTCCGGCGCAAATGCATAACCCGGCATCAGGTCACGTGTGAAGCGGGATTCCTGTTCATCACGCTCCACCGGCCAGATCAGCCATCGGTCGGTTCCACTGACAAGATTACGGACACGCAACCCGGTTGCCTGGCGATGCCGGGTCGCGTAGACGAGCAGATTGCCGTCAGGAGACAGCAATGGACGCATGGCACTGCCAGTGGCACCGGTCAGGATGTCTTCGCGACCCTCCTGCAAATCCCGGCGCGCAATCTGCCACTGCGGTAATGTGAGGTTGTAGCCGAATCCGCCGCTCTTTCTGGCGTAGTACAGATATCGTCCATCGTTCGAATAAACTGCCCCCAGGGCGTTGTGTCGATCAGCGATCGGTGTCGTCGGAATGGCCTTGGCAGCGGTAATCTGGACGCCCTTGCCGCCGTCGACATGGTATCCCCACAACTCGAAAGTACGCAGCGCCCAGGAGGAGCGGGACACGATGATGTGGCTGCCATCGGGTGCAAATGCCGGTGAAGCGAATTCTGCCGTCTCTTTTTCCTGCGTGATCTGTCTCGGGTTGCTGCCATCGGCGTCCATGACCCAGACGTTGTCTGCGCCGCTGCGATCACTGATGAATACGATCTGCCTGCCGTCCGGTGAAAATCGCGGTTGGCTGTCAAATGCCATACCACTTGAAATCGATGTTGGAGTACCCCCTGAGGACGGTGCGAGGAACAAGTCTCCAAGTACTTCGAGTACCAACTGCTGGCCATCGGGATGGACATCAAGAGACAGCCAGGTCACACGCTCGGTGGAGATGGAAATCGTCCGTGTCGGAGCCAGTGTCAGTGCCGCATTGGCTGCGTGGGACAGAACCAGGAAAAGAAGGACGGTGAGTGGTGAGCGCACGACGACTCCTGTTGGAGATGGCATGTTAGCATGCGAAAAATCCTGGTCCCGGTCACAAGGAGTCTTGAACCCATGTCAACTCATCTGCCGTATGATCCCGACAACATCTTTGCAAAGATTGTTCGTGGCGAGGCACCGTGTTTCAAGGTTTACGAGGATGAGCGTACGCTTGCTTTCATGGACATCATGCCCCAGGCAGACGGCCATACGCTGGTGATTCCCAAGTTTGGTGCGGTTGACCTCTTCACGCTGCCACCCGACGATCTTGCGGCAACGATGCAAACGACGCAGAAGGTTGCTGCGGCGGTACGCTCAGTCTTTGCTGCACCAGGCGTCATGATCGCCCAACTGAATGGGGCGGCCGCGGGCCAGACGGTGTTTCACCTGCACTTTCATATATTGCCGCGGTTTGCTGGTGTCGACTTTCGTATGCATGCTCGTGGCAAGGGAGATATGGCCGTACTCAAGGCGCACGCGGAAAAAATCCGCGCCGCCCTTTGACGTTGGGTGAGTTGTTCTCAGGATGAGGGCCGGTTGCGAGGTTCAGTTCAGAACCACGTAACCGCGATGACGCAGACAGTTGTGGACAACACGGTGCTTTTCCCTGGCGCCTCGTCCGGTGCCTTTGGCGCCACCAACAACGGCGCCAGCACCAGCAGCGCGCTCGACCGTCCCGCGGTTGCCAACGACCGCGCCAACGACCGCGCCGACTACTGCTCCTGACACGGCGCCGGTTGCTGCCTGGCCAACCACATTCACCTGGCTGGCATAGTTTTCACACTCGCGAAGATCCCGTTCATATTGCACGGGGTCAACACCTTTCATGTCGACGATTGGTCGTCCCGTGCAGCTGGCCAGCATCATGACCACAAACATGACCACCAGGGCCACAATCAAGGTTCGCATCCGGACAGCCCCATTCAATCCCGAGGTCAGAGTGGTCGACGTAATGTGAATGCCGGCTGAATCCTGGTTGGTCAAGAAATGGTCCATTCGCATTGCCCCATTTCTTCGCCTAACATCTGGCCACTGATCATGAAGATGAGCTGTTTGACCAGACAAGAACAATAAAATCAAAAACTAAAAAGAATCTCCTCAAGGAGATCACAGGGGGGATGTCATGCACGCAAGGACTCTGTTTGCGCTGTTCCTGGTATCGTGTTCATTGGTTGCACCTACTGTCTGTGCCAGAGAAATTTTGAAGTGGGTCGACGCCAACGGTGTTGTACAGTTCGGTAGTCCGAACGTCGCGCCACACCAGGGTGCTCGTGTTGTTAAAGTTCAACCCGCCAATGGCATGGACGCGCCCGACATCAACATTCTGGATGAAGCCCCGACCACCGCATCGGTGGCTTCAATCGCCCGCCCTCATGTCACCAATAAAACAGGTTGGCGTGGAGCTGGTTACGAAAATCGACGGAAAGGCATGGGCCGATAGCCCGGAGCCTGTTTGACGTTGCTGACGGAGTGGCCTCGTGCTTTTTAGTCAAGCAGCTGCAGATAGGACGCGCCGCCCAGCAACTGCATCTGTCGCTCTATCCATCGTTGGCGATCCCTTACCTTCTTTGAAGGTGCGGCGGCACTGTAGCGAAGCGGGTTGGGTAACACGGCAGCCAGCAGCGCGCTTTCTGTGGCGGTGAGACGATCAGGCGGGTGCCTGAAAAAATGCTCGCTTGCAGCACCTGCACCAAATACGCCAGGACCAAATTCTGCAATGTTGAGATAAACCTCCAGAATTCTGCCCTTTGACCAGCACACTTCGATCCACAGCGTCAGCCAGGCTTCGATGCCTTTGCGTATCCAGCTCTGACCGGACCACAGAAACAGGTTCTTGGCGGTCTGCTGGGATATGGTGCTGGCGCCGCGACCAGAACCACCACCCCGTCGGGTTTCCAGTGCTTTGTCGATTTCGATGAAATCAAAGCCGAAGTGACTGGCAAAACGTTGGTCTTCAGCGGCTATCACGGCAATCCTGACATGGGCTGACAGGTCACGGAGCGCAACCCACTGGTGTCGAAATTGATAGGTCCGGTCTCTGGCGAAAGCGGCTTGCAGTCGGTCCGCTGCCATGAACATGGTGAGTGGTGGATCAATCCAGCGAAACGGCAGTATCAGCAACACCGTCAGGAGCATCAGCCACAGTGCTGCCCACAGCAGCTTGTTTCGGAGCCGCTTCCAGATCGTCGGGTGTGCTTGTCGATAAGCCATTCGTGAAATTCCGGACGAGGAATGTCCTGCGTGGGAAGATTGCCGGTGGCAGGATAGTAGATCGATTATGGGCTTGCACGACGGGTCCGCTGATCAGCCACCCGGATCACTCGTGGACTGGACGCATGGAACGCGGCCTCGAAAGCAGGTATCAGCTTCCGTGAGCCAAAGGCACTCAGATGATTGTCGTCGGTAAACAGCGAATTGGTGCCTTCGACTGCGGGACAGAAGTCTGCGCCGCAAAGATAATTTTCGTGTCGGACCCGTTGCGCCGGTTGGACTTCCAGTTCGCGAAGCAACTCGTCGAACCTGGAGATGTCCTCCAGATATTCGTCACGGCGTACACCAGGAAGTGGTGGCGAGCCATGCCACACAGCCGTTGCGTATCGTGCTGGACTGAATCGACCACTCGGTCTCGGTCCTTCGTTGACAAGCACAACCGTAGCGCCCGTGGCGTTGATCTGACGCAGGGTATTACCGAGAGCTGCGCTGAAGCGGCGACCTGCAGACCCCGTGAAATCGGCTGGATCCTGAAAGTTCGTTGAATGCTCTCTTGCATAGACACTCCAATACCCGGCAACCACAACCGCGTCCACACGCAGCGAACCAATCAGGCGTATTGCTGCCTCATTGTGCGCGGGACACCCATTGGCCAATTCATGGCTCGCCATTTCAAAGCCCAGCAGGGGCGGGCACCCACCGCGAGTGATCGCATGGATGTGCGTCCTCGTATTGATGCCAGCTTGATGCAAGGCTTCGATCAGATGGCTGGCGTGGCTGTCGCCAAACAGGACAACGCGTAATCTGGCATGCGCAGGTTCACTCCCGAATTGGCACAGATCACTTTCCTGCAGCAGATCCCCGGTTGCGGTGCTGAACTCGCAGATCCCCTGAAATCGCGCGTCAGCGATAGCGCGGACCTCGTCCGGAACGCGCGAGGGAATGCCCTGGGTCAGATGGATCACCAGACCAGTACCTGCGAGCAATGCGAAGGCGATCCCTGTTGCTGTGAAAATTGCCTTTTGTGACGAAAGGACCTGCCGATATCGAATCGGGTTCTCCACCAGTACCAGAGAAAGCCATGAACCGATTGCGGTGCACGCCAGAATCACCGATATCTGCAAGCCATCCAGCTCTGGTATGTACTTGTTGTACCAGGCCGCACCAAGCACCAGCATCGGCCAGTGCCAGAGGTAGAGCGAGTAAGACATGCGTCCGACTTGCAGCATGGCAGGATGAGCGAGTGCTTTGACCAGGACGCCGGATGGCCGTTCGGTCGCCCAGACGATCATTGCCGTGCCGGCACATGGAACCAGAGCTGCCCAGCCGGGAAACGGCGTGTGTTCGGAATACATCACCATCGGGACGATGATGGCTGCTGAACCAGTCAGGATCAGCAAGTCTGTGGTTGATCCCCGGAACGTTCCCGAACGGGGGGTCAGTGCAAGGAATGAACCGAGCATCAGTTCCCAGGCCCGGGATGGCAAAAGGTAATAGGCGCTGTCTGGCGCGTGTGCGACCAGCCAGATGCTGGTCATCAGGGACAGAATTCCGATGCCGATGATGACCCGTTGCAGCCGCTTGCGCGTCAGCGAAGCACACAACAGCAACACGGCAGGAAACAGGACGTAGAACTGTTCCTCTACGGCAAGTGACCAGGTATGCAACAAAGGCACCATGTCTGCAGGGGCGGCAAAGTACCCTGCTTTGAGCCAGAAATAGATGTTTGATGAGAACGCAGTACTGGCAACGACTGACTGGCCGAAATTCTTGAATTCATTGGGCAGCAGCAGGTATGCGCCGGCGATGAGTGACACAACGGTCACCACGACAAGTGGCGGAAGCAAGCGTCTGGCACGTCGCTCCCAGAAGGAAAAATAGGTGAATTTTCCTTCCATGATCTCGTTCTGGATGAGCCCGGTAATCAGAAAGCCGGAGATGACGAAAAACACATCAACGCCAACAAATCCACCAGTGAAGCCGAAAATCTGGGCGTGAAAGAAAATGACGGGCACAACTGCAACGGCCCTCAAACCGTCGATTTCAGGTCGATAACTGCTCGACAAACGAAACTCCAGCCCTTTCCAGGCTCGAACACGTGGATCTGGCATTGGTGTGAGATGGTAACGGCGAAGGTGGCCCAAAAACGGAGACAATCAAGCTCACGAATTTGATTCTCAGTCTCAGAGGATGATAGGGCAGCGCGTGGATGAAGGCGCGAACTTGATCATCGTTCTGTCTCTTCAGGATGTGGTTTTCTCTGCGACTTCACGTTTTGGTCTTTCCCTGATGGTTTGAGTGACCCACTGCACCTAATCTGATCACTCACCATAATTGAATGCTTGTCATGGACTACCGCCGCGAAATCGATGGCTTGCGAGCCGTTGCGATGATGCCGGTTGTTTTCTTCCATGCGGGATTCGATGCCTTTTCCGGTGGTTTTGTCGGGGTCGATGTCTTTTTTGTGATCAGTGGATATTTGATCACCTCGATTCTTGTTGAGGAGCTTTCCCAGGAACACTTTTCGATAGTCCGCTTCCATGAGCGCAGGGCTCGCAGGATCCTGCCGGCGCTCTTCTTTGTCATGCTCTGTTGCATGCCGTTTGCATGGTTCTGGATGATCCCGGACTCATTGCTCGAGTTTGGCAACAGTCTGGGGGCGGTGAGCCTGTTTGTGTCCAACTTCCTGTTCTGGCAGGAGATCGGGTATTTTGCAGCGGCAGCGGAGGAAAAGCCGCTGCTGCACACGTGGAGCCTCGCAGTTGAAGAGCAGTACTACCTTCTGTACCCCTTGCTGCTCGCCGTAGTCTGGCACTGGAAGCGGCAGTGGCTGGTCGCGACTCTGGTAGTCGGTGCTGTCGGAAGTCTGATATTGGCGGACCTGGGCACACGTTATCGCCCGGATGCTGCGTTTTACCTGGCTCCTTTTCGTGCGTGGGAGTTGCTCGTGGGTTCGCTGGTAGCATACTGGCTTCACGGCAGGAGACTGAACTTCGAGGTTCGCAGTGGGGCGCAGCGACAGGGGCCATCGCACTGGTGCTCGCGGTCGTGGTGTATGACCGTCAAACCCCGTTTCCGGGCTTGTATGCACTGTTGCCGGTGTTGGGTACAGCACTGGTCATACACTGCGCAACGCCGGCCACCGCGGTGGGAAGACTGCTTGGCCTTCCACTCCTCGTTGGCATCGGACTGATCAGTTATAGCGTTTACCTCTGGCACCAACCGCTGTATGCCTTCGCACGAATCCGCTCTCTTGGGGGACGCCGAGCGATACGCTGTTTGGTCTGCTTGCAGCGCTTTCGATACTGCTGGGTTGGCTGAGCTGGGGTTATGTTGAAAGGCCATTTCGGCACCGCACAGGTTTTTCACGTCGCGCCATTTTTTCCATGAGTGGCTCCGCTATTGTGCTCCGCTATTGTTTAGTGGCTCCGCTATTGTTGGCGCGGTGTGTCTGTCTTTGTTTATCCACGTCAACGATGGATTACCGAACCGGTTTGGGTCCGACGTCGACATCACGATATCGCTGGCAGACCGTGCCGCGTATGTCGTGAAACGACAGGAAGCCGCTCAGCGGGTTCGCGCGTTTGTGCCTGACGGGTCGGTGAAAGTCCTGGTCATCGGAGACAGTTTTTCCCAGCATTTCATCAATGTGCTTTCGGAGTCGATACCCCCGAGTGAACTACAACTGGCTTCATATTTCGTTCCAAACATCTGCCAGATCTACTTCGCAGATCCGCAGTCGGATGAGGGGATGAAACAACAGCCAACCCTGTATGACTCTGAACGCGAGGTGGAGTGGCCCCTGTTGCAATCGGCCGATGTCGTATTTCTTGCATCAATGTGGCAGAACTGGTCCGCGGTTGCATTACCAGTCACGATAGCCGCACTTGAAGCGCGTGGGGCGAAGCGCATTGAAGTGGTCGGTAGCAAGAGTTTCGGGAATTTCAATCGAAGTGCATTGCTGCACGTGCCATCTGCTGACCGACCAACCATGACGGTTGCTGCACCCCTGCACCTGATGGTTACCAACCCATTGGTGGAGACCGCAGTTGGTGCCAGCCGATTCGTGGATGTTCATGCTGCGATCACCGGTTGGAAGGATGGATTGCGGGCACCGTTGTTCGATACGTCCGGTCGCTTGTTGAGTCACGATGGAGCGCATCTGACCAAGGCGGGCGTGCAGGTGCTTGCAGATCGTCTGGGACCAACACTCAAGAGGAGGCTTGCCTCGGTACGGAACGGTGTTCAGCACACACCCTGAAAGTCGGCTGCGGCGGCTGATCTACAGGAAAAGCTCTGCGCATGCGCCTGCCACACCGGGAAGGTTGAGTGCGCGCCATGCAGTCTTTTTACCGTATCTCGTTACCTTGGCGACGAACCGGTATGAATACTGCGGGCCAGAGCCTTTGCTGGAGTTTTTCAGGCTTGTGCGTGTCAAACTTGGTCAACGATCTGGCTGTCCATGAATGGAGCGTTATTGATGACCGATTTTGTAGTCTACGGCACCCCTATGTCACCGTTCGTCCGCAAAGTGGAAGTGGTACTCCAGGAAAAAGGACTGCCTTACGATTTTGAAAGTGTGAACATCATGGCCAAGCCGGATTGGTTTCTGGCGATTTCGCCAATGGGCCGCATTCCCGTCCTGCGGGATCGTCGCATAGGCAGTGATGGAACGGCTGGCACCATCCCTGATTCGTCTGCGATCTGTGCGTTTCTGGAGGCCGACACTCCTGTACCTGCCCTCTATCCCAAACAGCCTTATGCACTGGGTCGTGCGATCTGGCTAGAGGAATATGCCGATTCCGAGATGGCAGCGACCATTGGCTTCAACCTGTTTCGACCCATTCTCTTCCCACTGATGCAGGGCAAGCCGTCAGATCTCGATACAGCGCGGAAAACCTGGCGTGAGAAAATGCCGCGCATTTTTGATTACATGGAACGGCAGTGTGAGGGTCGACATTTTCTGGTGAACGATGTCTTCACCATTGCGGATATTGCTGTCGCCTCTCAGATGACGAACCTGGAACTCGTGGCTGGTCTGCCTGACGCAACGCGCTGGCCTTCGCTCGTCGCCCACACCGAACGGATGCGCGGGCGATTGAGCTTTCAAACGAACCTGAAGATTTGTCGGCAGGGACTGGCGGGTGCGCTGCCACAACCGGTCAGACTTGATGATTGAGGTGCTTCAGCCAGCTGATTCTGGCGACTCACTCTGGATCCGTTGGCCGTAGATCGAGAGGATCTCGCAGCCACCGGAGGTGACCACGGTGGCACCCGCAGGGATATCCTTGTGGACTACGCAGTTGGCGCCAACTTTGCTGTTGTCGCCTACAGTGATTTTCCCGAACAGGCGTGCGCCTGGAGCGATATACACGTTGTCGCCGATTCGTGGTGCTCCCCGACGTTCACCTTGACCTGCCACACCGACCGTAACACCTTGTGAAATAAAACAATGACTGCCGAGCGTTGCCGCGCTGGAGATGTTGATCCCGCCAAAGTGTCCAATGTATAGTCCAGGGCCGATGGTCGCCCCTCGCTCCATATCGATCCCCCAGAACACCAGGACCAAGGTGTGCAGCACGGCGTAGAAGGGATGCAGCAGGAAACGTACACCGACCGGTTGACTGATCAGCCAGGTGCCAAATCTGAAGGTGGTCATGGCCTGGACACCTGGAGTTCCAAGGCAACGCAGGAGCTTTCTCAGTCTGGAGCGTCCACCGTATAGATCAAATTGTGCCTTGATGTCGTAGTACACCGCAGAGCGCTGTGGCACCACCTTCACGAGTGCTTCAGGAGACGGCGGGTGCTCGTAACGTTGGATCGTGCTCATGTTCCTGGTCCTTCTTTCGTCATGAACCTGAACGAAATGGCTCTTTGATCTTGAATCTTTTGCCAACCTACCGAACTTCGTGAATCAAATCGCATTCGCTGTTCTCAAATCCAGCAGCTCTTCGTAAAGTCTTGTCGGATAAATGTTTTCCGGGCACGTAGTGCTGTGTTCCCGAGATAGATTTGAAAGTCGGCTTGACATCGTCTATATCTGGCACGGATAAGGGGGAGGAAGAGGATGGCCTATCACCACGGTGACCTGCCGGCAGCACTGTTGTCGGCAGTGGGAATGATCGTCAATGAAGAAGGGATCGACGCCTTGACGCTGCGTGCGGCTGCCCGACGAGCCGGGGTTTCGCATGGTGCGCCGGCGCATCATTTTGGCGACAAGCGAGGCATGCTGACGGCGTTTGCGAAACAGGCTGCGGTGCATCTTGAGCGCTGTGTTCTGGACCTGCTTGGGCCAGTGCCGGTCGACGCCTGTGCACGGCGACTGGTGGCAATCGGTCTGGGTTATCTGGATTATTCGATGATTCATCCGGCACATTTTGCGGTGGCCAGCCGGGATGAACTGCTCGACACGTCAGATGTTGCTTTGATCTCGGCGCGGTTACGGGTCGTTCGCCACCTCAACACCGTGCTCCAGCGTGGGGTTGCCCAGGGACAACTGGATTTGGCTGAACTCCCCGGGGTACGGCTTGCGTTCTGGGCCTTGATAGTCGGCCTGGCGACGGTGGGCAGCAGCCTGGCAGAGGAGCCCCTGACGCAGGGGCAGCAGCGGGTTCGTGCGCAGGACGTGCTTGAATTGTTTGCGCAGCGTCTGTTTCGAGAATCGTCACGAAACAGCTGACAAGCGGCGCGCAGTGCCCCGTTCAACGGTACGCGGCGCCTGAATCCACCGGTGTACAGGGCCTCTATCCAACGGGTGCACAGCACCCTCTTCCAACGGCGCTCAGCACCTTCTCCCAACGGCGCAGAGCACGGCAGTAGCTCAGGTTTTTTTCGGTGGTCCCGCCTTTGTGTAACGCGTGCCCGGTGGATCGACCGCCCACACGGGAGGTGTCTCCCAATGATCTCCGAATACCAGTTCCTGCATCGGGCGCCGCCGGACCGGGCCGTGACTGCCAACCGGCTTCCCAAGTGTCACGGTGCAGGCTATTCGTGCTGTTTCCGGAATAGCCAGCAGAGGTCGGAGACGATCTTCAACGGTGCCATGAAAGCCCGTAATCACGCCGCCGTACCCCAGTGCCCGTGCCGCGAGAAGCAGATTTTGCACTGCCGGGTACATCGACGCCCCCTCCATGTGGTGCGCAGCGCGATAGGGCACGAAGCAGGGCAGGATGAGGCAGGGAACTTCCTCGAAATGATCGACATAGTCCTGCATGACACGAGCCATCCGCGACTTGGGAGAGTCAGGATCTGATCCTGATCCCTGGTCGTATTGATCGGTTTCCCGCTTGGCATTCCAGACTGCGCTTGCGCCTGTCGCGATCAGCGATTTTGCCTGGCGTGCTGCCTCGCTGTCGGTGAGTACCAGGAACCGGAATGGCTGCCGATTGGAACCAGAGGGCGCTCGCGTGGCTGCAAACAGAATGTCACGCAGCATCTGGTCCGGAATGGGCTCATCGCGGTAGCGCCTGATGGCGCGAGTGGTTGATAGCCCTTCGAGCAAACCAATCGAATCGGCTGCGATGGGTTGTTCGCTCAGCAGTAGTGATCTCGACATGACAGTGATAGCGTTGATTGATAGCAGCCAACAATACCGGGGATACAGTGGTTGAGACGAAATTATTTGATTTGACAGGCAAGGTGGCGCTGCTGACGGGCGCTTCCAAAGGCATGGGCGAGGCAATGGCAGAAGGTCTTGCCGAACATGGTGCCAGGGTGGTTATTTCGAGCCGCAAACAGGACGCCTGCGAGGTAGTGGCGAAGCGCATCAATGACCGGTTTGGAACCGGGCGAGCCGTTGCCATTGCCTGCAATGCAGGCTACAAGGAACAGCTGCAAGCGCTGGTTGACAAGACTCACGACACACTGGGTGCAATCGACGTCCTGATCGGAAACGCGGGTGTGAATCCATTTTATGGACCGATGTCAAAAATCCCGGACGATGCCTTTGACAAGATCCTGAGCACCAACGTGAAAGCCAATCACTGGCTGTGTCAGATGGTTGCGCCAGACATGATCGCCAAAGGGCGAGGATCCATGATGATCACCTCGAGCACCGGGGCATTTTCCGGTTCGGAGACGCTGGGAACGTACAACATCTCCAAGCTGGCAGACATCGCCCTGGTCCGCAATCTTGCATTGGAACTGGGTCCGCATGGCGTTCGTGTCAACGCGATCTGTCCAGGGCTCATTCGAACCGAGTTCGCGCGTGCGCTGTGGGACAACGCAGAATCCGAAACACGCACACGGGAGCAGGTACCGTTGCGTCGCCTCGGTGAAGCCGAGGACCTGAAGGGGCTCGCAGTTTTCCTGGCCTCCGATGCATCTTCCTACATCACAGGTCAGGCTATGACGGTGTGTGGTGGTGCGAGGATGTGGTCGTAGGCTTTTCTTTTTAGACGCCTGCGGGCATCCTGCCCGCCTTTTTTTGTCCGCTCACTGGCGTTCGCTGGCGCTACCGGCCGCTTTGCTCCCTCACGCTGCGGGAATCGGCTGCGCCGATGACCTTGCAGGTCCGGCCATCCATGGCCGGGCGATGTTCCGCACCGACTTCGCGCGATCTTGTCGGAGACCGCCCCCACAGTTCACCTAACGAAACCTGTCAGCCGCGAGGCTGGTGACATGAGCGAGGCGGCACATGGATGTGCCGTGCCACCGGCACTATCGGCGCAGCCGATCGCGCCGGTGTGAGGGAGCGCAGCGACCGGTGTCCGCGAGAGGGCAGGATGCCCGTAGCGGACGAATAAGACAGCCCCCCAACCTACCTCGCAGCGAATCGCATGATCCGCTCCGGATGCGCACTGGTGCGCACCAGGCGGGTGCCCAGGGCAATGGCGACAAGTCCCAGCCCGACAGTCAGTCCAGCCCAATAGCCATAAACACCATAAGCAGGTGACTCAAACCAGCCATTGGCGAGCGCTGCGCCGAGAGGGAGAGCGATGAGCCAGTAGCCAATGGTCCCATAGACCATCGGCACGGTAGTGTCCTTGTAACCGCGAAGTGTCCCGGCGGCGACAGCCTGGGTATCGTCGGCAATCTGGTAGATGGCGATGAAGATCAGGACGGTGGCTGCCATCGATGCCACTGCCGGGTCCTGGGTGTATATCGATACCAGATGATGCCGAGCAGCAAACAACAACACACTGACTGCTACCGCGTAAAAAAATGCAAAACGCCAGGCAGTAAGTGCCGCAAATCTGGCTGTTGCAAGGTCCTGGGCGCCAACATAATAGCCGACACGAATACCTGCCGCGGCGCCCAGTGCGGAGGGCAACACAAAAGTCATCCAGTTGAGATTGCCGGCGATACTGTGGGCTGCGAGCTCGGTTACGCCGATGCGGCCAATGAGAAAGCCGATCAGCGAAAAGATCGCCATTTCGATGAAAAAGGTCAGTCCAATCGGTATGCCGACCTTCAGCAGACGAACCAGTTCGGCTGGGTTGGGTGGCGTGAACCTGCCAAAAGCTCCGGTGAGGCGGAAATAGGGTCTGCGTGTCACCATCAGCATCGCGAACAACTCCACCCAGAATACGATGGCGGTCGCCCAGCCGGCGCCGATGCCGCCCATTTCCGGGAAACCCCATTCACCAAAGATGAAAGCGTAGTTGAGCAATGCGTTCAGCGGTAATACGGCACCGGCTATCCACATCGGTGGCATGGTATGGCCGAGCCCCTCGCTGGTCTGGCGGAGTGCCACGTAGATCAGGACAGGCGGCAGGCCAACGCAGGTGGCCTGCAGATAACCGACGGCAATACGGGTCACTTCCGGGTCGATTCCGGACCAGACGAAGATCGGCTTGCTGTTGGCAAGCAACACAACCAGCAGAATGGAGGTAGGTATGGTCAACCACAATCCCTGACGGATTCGTTCTCCTGCCAGATGCATCTCTCCGGCGCCGCGCGCTTGTGCAACGATGGGTGTCAACGCCATCGTCACTCCCGTCATCAGCATGAAAAAAGGCCACATGAGGTTGCCAGCCATGGCAACGCCTGCAAGGTCGGCGGACCCGTAGTTGCCAGCCATCGCCGTGTCGAGGAAACCGGTTGCCATGATGAACAACTGGGTAGTGATCATCGGCCAGCCGAGACGGAAGAGTGCTCGGAGTTCGGTCCGGACACGTCGGGTGGGGGCAGGAATTGGTGATAGCCCGGTGTTCACGCTGCGGTCTGGTTGGTCAGTTATGCAGGTTCAGCAGTGCAGCGACCACGGCGTCGGTCTGTTCGTACGGCAGCATGTGACCCGCTTCATCGAACAACCTGGCGGTTGCGTTTGGCATCAGTCTGGCAAACTCACTGGCGTAGACTGGTGGGATCAATCGATCCGATTTTCCCCACAGCACTTCGGTTCTTGCTCCTATCCGATACATGCGGTTGGCAAGCCCCCGATCTGGCACCGGAAACAGCAGCTTGCCGGCAGTCGTCAGGCGCCTGGAGTTTTCCACCATGAATCCGGTCAGGAATTCAGGATCGTTGAAATCGCCGCCCGCAGACAGCAGGGCTCCATGGCGCTGCGGATCGTGCAACAGCAACGCCGGCAATTCGAATGGCAAGGCGGTAAAGATGTCTGTAACTGGATGGTCATCCAGCCACAGGCCCGCAGGGCAGAGCAGGGCCAGGCGGTCGATGCGATCCGGCGCAATGGCAGCCATCTCGGCAGCGATCATGCCCCCCATCGAGTGCCCGACCACCAGTGGCTTGTGCAGTTTGAGTGCATCCCAGATGTCGTAGCCCAGCAAGGTGAAATCCAGCATGTCACGCAGATGGTTATCCCCGGTCGATGTGCCGTAACCGGGAAACAAAGGTGCAGACACACGAAAGTGGCGCGCCAGCGCGGTGAGAAAAGGATCATCTTTCAGCAAGCCGCCGGCGCCATGCAGAAACAGGAGATCCGGACCGTTGCCAGCCTGCTGGACTTCAATTTCGTATTCGACGCCAGGCGCGGCACTGATCTTCAATTGCTGCGTGCCCATTGGTCAGACTCCCACGATCGATGGTGCCTGCGCACGTGCAGCCTGCGTTACGGGGTGAATCCAGAACCGATCGTCGTCCGCATGATCTGGCCACATGTTGCGAAGGCGCGGCATGACTTCCTCTGCAAACAGTTTGGTTGATCGCATGCACTTGTCCTTTGGCATGTCACCGACATGAATGAGACAGAAGATGTTACCGACACGCAGTCCGGTGATCATCTCCTTCATTTTTTCAACTACGGTGTCCGGCGAACCGGCGATGACGTAACCCTGGTTGACCAGTTGATCCCAACTCATGCTGGAAACGTCGCCAACGGCGGCGCTTGTCATCTGCGATGTGACGTTGGCCTTCAAGGTCTTGATGGTTCTGTAGCCGGGTGCGTCGGCGAATCCGGGGTATACGTGCAGGCATCTGTTATAGAAGTAGTCGATATGCTGCCGGTAGTCACGCTCGGCTTCCGCATCGCTCTCAGCCACAATGATGGTCTGGGCAAATCCGGCGCGGTAGGGACTCATGTCCTTGCCGGCATCCTGCACGCGCTGCCAGTAACCGTCCATCAACTGTTTCGCCCGCTTGTAACCGGAAAAGCTCAGGTAGCAGTAGACGTAGTCGTTTTCGATACAGAAATCATAGGTCTCCAGTGAGCCACCACCTGGAATGAAAATCGGTGGCGGATTCTGGATCGGTTTCGGCCAGCAGTTTGCGTAACGCAGCTTGGTGTAGCGGCCGTTGAAAGCGAATGGTTTGTCTTCCTTCCAGGCACGGCGAATCAGCTCATGAGCCTCGGCATACTTCTCACGTGTCAGTCCCGGAATCTGTCCATAGCAGAAGTTGGTATCCATGGACGTGCCGACTGGAAATCCGGCGACCAGACGCCCGCCCGAAATGACGTCGAGCATGGCAAACTCTTCGGCGACCCGGATAGGCGGGTTATAGAGCGCGATCGAGTTGCCGAGCACGACCAGTGCGGACTTTGACGTCCGTCGTGCCAGCGCTGCTGCCATGAGGTTTGGCGACGGCATCAGACCGTAGGCATTGGCATGATGTTCGTTGACGCCAATGCCGTCATAGCCGAGCGACTCGGCATATTCGAGTTCGTCGAGGTAGACATTGTAGAGTTCGTGACCACGAACCGGGTCGTACAGGCTGGTCGGAATATCTACCCACACTGACCTGTATTCTTCCCGAAAGTTGTCGGGCAGGTGAGGCCATGGCATCAGGTTGAACCAGGTAAATTTCATCGCAGCTTTCTCCCTCGACAGTGGATGGAAAGCGGCGAGTGTATCAGCTCATCAATACCTGATCTGAGTTCCCGTGTGCCCGTTTATCGAGGCAGGGACGGGCCGGCAGCGGCTGCGGAGTCAGCGTCCGCGATCAGCGCGGGAGGCAGCGGCCGCCCTGGGTTCTTCGTGGTCTTCGCCGTGTCCGCATCAAGGTACCGTACGACCCCTTGATCTACCCAGTTTGCCAGCGCAACGACGTGTACGTTTACCGGGTTCAACAACGGAATGGATGTCGTGGTTGAAGTCACTGCGGTCTGAATCGTTGCGAGATCCCAATCGCTGGCGGTGTAAAGAATGGCGTGAACCAGTGCTTCTTGGTTTTCAACTTGAAGCTGTTCTTCGCCGGGTTCCCAGCGCGGACTGCCGGTTTGAGCATCGCCAGACAATTCGTTCAAGGTGCTTCCTGCCAGCCCGTCGGTGTTGGATGTTCCGTGCAGCGATGCCTTCAACTCCAGTTGCTGCGACCCCGCCGCAAACAGCCTGACCGAGCCTTCAATGGTATTGACCAGCAAAAAGGCTTCGCCATCGCCGATCTCCGTCGCCAGTGTTTTCCAGGTCTGTAGCGAAAGGTCTAGGTCTTCCAGTCTTCTCTCGACCGATAGGTTCAGTGCTTTGCGCGTGTCGGCATCGACGACACCCCCACTGGCCAGTCCATGACGGGTCTGGAAACGCTGAACCGCCTGCAACACTTCGAAGTCGAATGTCTGACCCGCGAGGGAGCCTGCGGGGGCGGCATAAGACTCGGGAAGGTCGTTGCTGAGAATGAGGCGTACACGAAGGGTTTCAACCGTGGGACTGACCACGCCCAGTTGCAGAACCGGCTCGGTCGGAGCGGGTTGAACCAGAGGAAAGCCGCCACGATCCCTGACCCACAAGAGGCTGTCCCGCTCGTCGGCCAACGTTGCGATCTGTGTTTGCGCGAGTGCCGCGTCGGCAGGCAGCGCCACCTGGCCTTGTACTCCCCAGGGCGATAGTGTTGAGTCGAAGGTGTTATCTGCTGCCATCAACGGCATGACGACGGTGCCCAGGTGCAGGGTGAGCAAGGCAAGCAGGCGCTTCGACATAGGGATTATCGGTGCGTGAGGTAGACAGTGACACGATAGATGCGCTTGCGCGTCTGGACGTAAGGTGTTGCTGCTGTGTTGTAATCAGGTTGTCCTGGGTGCTGATTGCCGTTGTCGTAAGGTCCGATTCCTGACTCGATGGTGACTTTTTCAGCCTGTCCTAGACTTGGTGATACCTCTGTCCCGGAAGCCGGCTTGAACGAAAGCCCGAATTCCCGCCTCGACATCTGGCGCTCACGTCTGGGCGCGTCAGCCGCGCCTGTCTTTGCGAAGACTGTGCGGCAGGTATCCCAGGTCGTTTCTAGTGACGAAACCTCTGTGAAGGATCTGTCGGAAGTGGTCGGCCAGGATGCATCGATGACTGCCCGGCTCATTCGTATCGCCAACAGTTCGTTGTTCAATCCGCAAAGCCGCTCGGTGGATAGCATTGGTTCAGCTGTCTACATGCTCGGGTTTGATGCCGTACGAGAGCTGTCGGTGTCACTCGCACTCATAGATCAGGTCCTCAAGGGGCGTCCCCATACACGCGTGACCCAGAGTCTGGCCCGCGCCTTTCATGCTGCGGCACAGGCCCGTTCGTTCGCACGGTTGCAGAAAGACAAGTGCCCAGAGGAAGTGTTTGTTGCCGCGCTCCTGTACGAGGTTGGTGAACTGACGTTCTGGTCAGCGGATGCCAAAGAGTCGGATGAAATCGATCGGCTTATGCGCTCCGGCATGGATGCTGCCAATGCTGCAGATGCCGAACAGAAGGTACTGGGTTTTTCACTGCGCTCGCTGTCGCGTGCGCTTGCGGATGACTGGTGTCTGGGTTCGCTGCTCAAGGATGCGCTGGACGGCAAACTCACCAGGGATGGACGCGTCTCGAATATAGCTCTCGGTCATTCAATCGCGCAGGCCATCGAAGAACACGGTATCGAATCGCCGGCGTCGAAGGCACTCCTCAAGCGGCTGTGTGCGCATCTCGATCAGCCGATGAGTACGATTGAAAAGCTGGTCAGTGGCAATCTGCAGGATGCGCTACGTGTGGCACGCAGCTACGGGGTGGAAACCATCGAAAGAGTCCTGCCCATGACAGAGCCGGTTGAACTCACTGGCGACCTGATGGGGTCCACCGCAACCCAGCTGACAACACCCGCTCGGCAGGCAGATCAGATGAAGGCGCTGCTGGCCCTGGCGGCCTCGCTGGAAGCCGGTGCGGGTTTGGATCAGCTCTTCCGGCTGTTACTTGAAGGTGTACATACCAGCATCGGTTTTGATCGCACTTACTTTGCTCTGTTCACGTCCGATCGAAAGGCATTGCAGGCGAAGTACGCGCTTGGGCGCAATGCGCAGGCATTTTCTGGTTCAAGGCGCAGCCTGCTGGTCGCTAACGATTTTTTCCAGATCCTCTTTGAGACCGGCAGGGCTGGCCGATATCACCCCGGTGAGCGCAACGCGAAGCTGCATGGTGTTGACTGGCTGGCCTCGCATGAATGCCTCTGTATGCCGATTGCCCTGAATGGCAAACCGGTGGGTGTGCTGTATGGCGACCGGAGTACGAGTCTGGTACCCATTACCGATGACGAGGTTGCTGTGTTTCGCCTGTTCGGTTTGCAGATCCCACTGGTGCTGACGCTCGCGCGCAGGGCGATCTGAATGTTTCGACACCCAAAAAGACCCGCCGCCCTGGTGGCAGCGGCTTTGTTCAGACGTCAGACGCGCCTGACTGCGCGATCAGAAGCGGACACGGAACTGCAGCAGGTACTCCGCGCCCAGGGAGGTGGTGACAACCTGATCCTGGTTGTTGGCGGTGGTTGCCGTGCATCGGGCACCAGGCGCCTGGTCGTGAACCAGCACCCTGCGCGTAGATTTCATCGCTGAGGTTCTTGCCGATCAAGGTGATTTCATACCGTTCGTTTGCCGTGTACACCCGGATTGCGGCGTCCAGCAACCAGAAGCTGTCCTGCCGAAAGGGGTCCAGCGTGGCCGTATATACATAGCCGCCGTTGTAACGTGCATCTGTGGAAAGGTCCATGCGCCACGCATCGTTCAGCGCGAAATCGTAGCTCACACCCGCAGAGCCTGCGGTTTTGGCGCTGAGTGCACCATCCTTGCCTTTCAGGTTCTGACCGGACGCGTTGATGAAGTCATCGCTATAGCCGGTGTCGGTGACGGCAATGGTGCCGCGAACAGTCAGCCCTTCAATTGGTGTCAAGTACAGCAGGTCGGCCTCAACACCTTCAGTGGTGAGTTCGGACGCGTTGAAAGTCTGGAACTGGATGGTTGCCGCGTTGAATAGCTGGACCTGCAGATCCGAGTACTTGTACTGGAACACCGTGCTGTTGATACGCAACGATCCGTCCAGGAGATTGGCCTTCACACCGGCTTCGAAGCCCTTGGCTTCTTCCGATTCGTAAATCAGGGAAGTCCGGGTTCTGAGCCGGATCGAGTGAGTTGGTTGGCAGGGCTCTGTTGTCAACACCACCAGACTTGAAGCCTTCCTTGTAGGAAGCGAAGACACTGATGTCCTGTGTGACGTAGTAGTTGATGGCCACTTCCGGTGAGGTGTTGGTGTCATCAAATGTCAGACCCTCGACGAGTGCAGGTGCGCCGAAACCAAAAATGCGAGCGGCGGCATGCAGGTACGGGATGGTGATGAATCCATCCTTTTCCTCATCGGTGTAACGCACACCGGCCGTCAGTTCCAGGGCTTCGGTGATATCCCAGTAGCCGGCGATGAACGCGGACTTTACCTTGGTATCGAGGAAATGGTTCTTGTTGTAGTCGTGCTCGTTACCAGTGACTGGATCCGGTCCGAAGAGTGCGCCCAGGTTGAAGGCGTACTGATAGGCTTCGAAGCTCTGTTCGACATCCTGATAGTACAGGCCACCCTGGAAGTTCAGTGGTCCTTCGAACGCGGTGGCAATGCGGAACTCCTGCGACAGGCTCTCGTAGGTGTTGCGATGCAGGCCACCAAAGACACCAGCGTTGTAGTCATAGATGTCCAGTTCGCGGTGATCCAGATCCACATAGCCAGTGATGGAAGAAACGCTGAGGGTTTCGGTGACGTCCCAGTCATTCTGCCAGGCTACAAAATGGGTCTTCTGCTCCAGGAATGGCACCCCGTCGTCGCCGCCGTAGGGCAGGCCTCTACGCAGTGGAACAATCAGGTCGGCGATCGACGTATTGCCATTCAGCTTGCAGTCGTCAACTCCATTGAGCAGCGCGAGCGCAAACGACGCCGCCGGGATGGCAGTTGGTTGCACACGACCTTCCGGGCAAAATTCCTCAGTGCGCCCGTTGGAGCCATCGTTGTTGTATTCCGAGTACGCGTACTTGATACGCGACTTGAACACATCGTTAGGCTCCCACACCGGTGAGACCCGGGCATTGGTCGCGTCCTCACCACGGAAGCTGTGAGCAACACCAGGCGTCAGGTTCTTGAACAGTTCGTCGCTCCTGGTTCGGCCAACAGAGAGGCGTGCACCCAGGGTATCGGTAATGGGACCGGAGATGATGCCTTCAAAGTACTGCTGATCATGTTCGGTTTCATAACCGATCATGCCTTCGGCTTCGAATTCCTGGCCGGGATCGTTGGTCGCGATCGAGACCACGCCGGCGGTCGCGCTTTTACCGAAGTACAGGGACTGCGGCCCTTTCAGAACTTCGATCTGGCCCATGTCCATGTAGGCGTTGTGGATGAATCGACCAATGTTGATGACCACCCCGTCGACGTTGATGGCTACCGACTGGTCGAAGGCGGCAGAAATCGAACTGGAACCGATTCCTCGCAGGATGATGTTCGAGCCGTTGCCTGAGCCGCCGTGGAAAATCGAGAAGTTGGGCACCAGTTTGGATGCTTCGGTCAGTGTGGAGATGTTGTAGCGCTCGAGATCCTGTTCGGTCAATGCGGCGACCGTCACTGGCACATCTTGTAACGTCTCTTCGCGCCGCCGGGCAGTGACCAGTACTTCTTCGATCACGGTATCACTGGCGTAAATCACGGGAACTGCGGCTGGCACTGCGGAGGCGCTGATAAGCGCGATTCCGAGTACCGTTCTGAGTTTGGTCGATTTCATGATTACCCCGTTTTTGGTGAAACGCCGGTAGCGCGACCCAGAACCCGACGGAGATCTGGATGCTCCGGTGGAAACAGACTGTAACGAAATGATACAGACAGATCAATTAGACTGGGGCATCACCCGGCAGCCTGCCTGCCTTGCTGAAGCGAAATTTATAAAAAAGGGATCTGGCCATGCAGGGCTTTACGACGATCGGGTTGCAAGTGGGCGACGGTCTTGCCCGACTGACGCTGAATCGACCGGATCGGCGCAATGGCATGAACAACCTGATGGTGAAAGAAACGTATGAAGCTCTGCGCGCCGTGAGTGCAGACCCCTCGGTTCGTGTCCTGCTGATGACCGGTGCCGGAGACAGCTTCTGCCCCGGTGCGGACCTCAAAGCCATCACCGGCAGTGAGTCGGACGGCGCACGGGAGAAAGACGCCGGTGTTTCGGTTGAAGCTTTTCAGGTTCCTGCGTTGCTGCATGACATGCCGGCATTGACCATTGTCGCCGTGAATGGTGCTTGTGCCGGTGCTGGTTTTGGGTGGGCCTGTGGTGGCGATATCCGGGTTGCCAAGGCTGGCACCATGTTCAACACCGCATTCCTGAATGTTGCGGTGGCCGGTGACATGGGGGTGCCCTGGAGTCTGCCGCGACTGGTTGGCGGGGCCAAAGCCAGGGAGTGGTCGTTTTTCTGTGAGAAGTTTTCCGCCGAGGAAGCCCATGCTGCCGGATTGGTTGCGCGAGTGTATCCGGCAGATCGTTTTGATGCCGAGGTGGAGCAACTGGTCCAGTCGTTCCTCGACAAGTCGCCCACTGCCCTGAAGACGATGAAGTCCCATTACCTGGCAGCCGAGGCGATGACGTTCAATCGCTTCATCGAACTGGAAACCGAGCGCCATACCCGGATTGTTGGTGGCAAGCACGCTGCAGAAGCGTTCCGGGCGTTCATGGAGAAACGCAAGCCGAAGTTTGATTGATGCAGGTCAGGCGCGTTTGGGCATCCTGGGAACTCTGCCAATCACGCCCGCCGCGTCGAGTGCCTTGATTTCGTTCGGCGACAGTCCGAGCAGGCCGGTCAACACCTCGGCATTGTGTTGCCCAAGTGTTGGGGCCGGCTGACGGATGGGTAGTGCTTCCGCTCCACCCGGTGGATTGATCCAGCGATACGGCGCTGACGGGTTGGGTTGCAGGCCAACCACGTCACGCTCCATCCACTGCCAGAAGCCACGAGCACCGAGATGCGCGTCGGTCAGCACATCCATCGGATGATTGACCCGGGCAGCCAGAACACCTTCGCCTTGCAACGTCATCATCAGATCGTCTGCTGGCTGAACACACGTCCATTGAGCGAGGGTGGCTTCCAGTTCAGAGCGTCGTGCCAGCCGATCGGCCAGATCGCGGAAACCATCGAGGTGGGGCGTCGCCAGTGTTTGCAATCGGCTCCACATCACCTCGTCGAAGATCTGAATCACGATCCAGGCGTCTGTTCCCTGACAGGGGAATACACCATGCGGGCTATGCCTGGGGTCGGCATTGCCAGTACGTGTCCAAGCCTGGCCACGCACCGCATACTTAAGGATACCGTGAATACTCATTGGCAACAGCGCTTCAACCTGCGACAAGTCCATGAACTGACCCTCGCCGGTGCGAGTCTGGTGTCGCAAAGCGGTCAGCAGGCAGCCGGCACCATAAATCCCGCCAATGGCGTCGCCGTAGGCAACATGCACCATGGTGGGAGGGTCTTCCGGTCGGCCGTTTAGGTGAGGCAATCCGGAGGCGTGCTCAACGGTTGAGCCGTACGCACGAAAACCCGCCCAGGGTCCGGTGGTTCCGAATGCTGGCATGGACAGCAGGATGATCTCGGGATTAGCCGTCCTTAGAACGTCATAGGTGAGCCCCAGTTGTGGCAGTACTCCAGCGGAGTAGTTTTCCAGTACCGCATGCGCACCCTTGACCAGCTGTAACAGGAGTGCCTTGCCGTCCGGATGCTCAAGATCCAGTGTGATACCGCGTTTATTGCGATTCACCATATTGAAGGACACCGCTTTTTCCGCACCTTGACTGGCGATCCACTCCGGTGTCGCTTCCCAGCTGCGCCACCAGTCGAATCGCTCGCAACTCTCCACCTTGATGACGTCCGCGCCGAGATCGGCGAGGTGTCGGGCAGTGAGAGGCCCTGCCCAGCCCATCGACAGGTCCATGATCCTGATCCCCTGCAGTGGCAACTGATCGCCAACAACCGGTGTGTTGATGCGTTGGGGCAGGGGACCATGTTGATTCAGTGCGTTGACCCGGCCTGCACGTTTCAGGGGTGTCTTCTGCATCCGCCACGGCGTGACAGGAACCCGCACGTGTGCCCCGGACGGCTGGATCGCTTCCGCAAACGTCTGCCGGGCAACAAACTGATCAACGTTGAAGAGTTCCTCCGGGGTTGGTACGCGCGCCAGCGGCACACGACTTTGCTGACCTGCGTAAAAGGTGGCCTCGGCGGATCGACCGGCAAGCAGCGCGCGAATTCTGGGTTCCAGGAGTTCGGCGTCTGCAAGGCGCCCCAGCGCGGTCTGGTACTCGGGTTTTGCAGCGATGTCCTCCATGCCGATCAGCTTGCAAAGGCTGGCCCATTGACCTGGCGTGAGTGCAGTGATGCCAAGCCATCCATCATGGCAGCGATAGATGCCGAGTGGGTAGGTGGGAGGAAAACGGTTGATGCCCATGCGTGTCGAAACCGCGTCGTTGTAGGCGGCGATGGGCTGGACTTCGGTAAAACACAATGCAGCTTCCAGTATCGATACTTCCAGCCGGGCCGCACATGCCAGGCCACGCTCTCTGCCCAGAATATGGCCAAGGGCCGCGATATACGCGACGGCCCCGGCGTTGATCTGGGCCTGATATCCGGACGGGATGAGCGGTGGTCCTTCTTCAGGTCCGATGCCACGAATCAATCCAGACAATGCCTGGCATGCAGCGTCGGAACCCAGGAAGGATGCATAGGGGCCGTCGCTCCCGAACCAGGAGACGGCAAGGCTCGGGCGATCCTCTGGAATTGGCAAACGTGGATATCCATCGTGAATGATGAGGTCCGCGGAATTCGTGAGTTGTTGCCAGGCAACATTGTCCTGATCGATGACAATGCTGTGTTTGTTGGTGGAAAGATAAGCGTGCATTGCACTCTCACCTTCGCTCTTTGGTGGCAACGTACGAGTCAAAAAGCCCGTGGCAGGCTCGACATTCCAGACTGAGGCACCCCCGTCTGCCAATAACTTTGCACAATAGGCGGTGGCTATGGTGCCGGACTGATCGATGACCACAATGCCTTCGAGGGGCAGTGTCATGCCATGCAAGCCGGCATGACCTCGTCAGCAAATGCCAGTACGGCATCCTGACGACCCTCCACACCACCTTTGGCAACAGGATCCAGAATGAGGTGCGTGACGCCAATGTCGGCAAGGGCGGCAACCTGATCCTCCATTTGCGCGGGGCTGCCAAAAAGTGACTTGTCCGGTTCCATGGTGCCCATCGTATCCAGGTAGACGCGCAGGGACAGCGTCATTCCGGAGGGGTCGCGGCCGGCCGCTTCGGTGTGCTGCAGAACTCTGTGCCAGGCAGCGGCGACATCCCGTACGGGCTCAAACGCAGCGTGAAACCCGGTGCCGTATCGTCCGGCGCGTCGGAAGGCGGCTTCGGTGTTCCCACCAATCCAGATCGGCACGTTCTTCTGCACGGGTTTGGGTTCGAAACCAACCGGTGGCAGCTGGTAATAGCGCCCATCAAAGCTTGGTGTGGGTTCAGTAAACAGGCGATTGAACAACTCGAGCTGTTCGTTGCTTCGGTCGCCCCGATGATCCCAGGGCATGCCGAGAATGGCCGCTTCTTCCGCCATCCAGCCGACACCACAACCCAGAATCAGGCGTCCATTGGACAGGACGTCCAGCGTCACGAGTTGTTTTGCGATCACCACGGGCTGACGATACGGCAGGATCAACACGGTAAAACCGAGTTGCAGTGTTGTGGTCACACCAGCAACAAACAGCTGGGTTCCGATGGGGTCGAGCCACCCCATCTTCTGGTCAGGGGCAAAGGTCCCGTCAGCTGAGTAGGGATACTTCGAGGCGATCTCGGCGGGCCAGCAGACATGATCACTGACCCAGCCCGAAGCGTAACCAGCGTTTTCGATCTTTCGAGCAAAATGGACCAGAGCGTTTGCATCGATACGACGTCCAAGATGCGGAAGATGCACACCAAACCGCATGGACGATTTTGTTGACCCCAACTGATCGGTGTTGATAACCACGTCGTGTTTCCCTCGCTTCCGCTCTCGTTCTGCGCCGCACCGGGAAATTCGCCTGTACATGCCGGAAAGTCAAATGGGCATGACCTTCAGGTCCTGGCGGGAATTCCTGATTCCATCGTGTCAGGATGCCCATACACCTTCAGGCGTCAATCGACATGCAGCAACCATCAACTCACGAACTGCGGCTGCTGGACCGTCAGCATCATCTGCATCCGTTTACCGAGTTGGCGGCCTATGCCCGGGTGGGTGGGCGAGTGATGACTCATGCGGAACACATCTACGTCTATACGTCTGATGGCCATCAGTTGCTGGATGGGATGTCGGGGTTATGGTGTGTAAACCTCGGTTACTCGCAACCCCGTATCGTTGAGGCGATAACCCGGCAACTGCAGACGCTGCCGTTCTACAACAACTTTTTCGCCTGCACCAATGAGCCGGCGGCGCGACTTGCAGGCCGATTGGCTCAGGTTTTCCCGGCCGGTTTCAGGCGTTTTTTTTTCACCAATTCAGGTTCTGAAGCCAACGACACCAACCTGCGCATCGTCCATCGTTACTTTGACCTGATCGGCAAACCTGCCAAAAAACACATCATCAGCCGTCGCAATGGTTATCACGGCAGCACGATTGCAGGCGCCAGCCTTTCTGGAATGGATCAGATGCACGCGCAGTTTCCGATGCTTGGGTTTGTGCACCACGTCATGCAGCCTTACTGGTACGGTGAAGCGGGCGATCTGTCACCGGCTGCCTTTGGACTCAAGGCAGCCCAGGCGGTGGCCGACTGCATCGATCGTCTGGGTGCACAAAACGTGGCTGCGTTCATCGCCGAACCGGTGCAGGGTGCCGGGGGCGTCATCATTCCACCATCAACCTATTGGCCGACCGTCGAGCGCATCTGCCGCGAGCGTGAGGTGCTGCTCATCAGCGATGAAGTCATCTGTGGTTTTGGTCGAACCGGTCACTGGTTTGGCTGTGAGTCGTTTGGCTACCGACCTGACCTGATCAGTTTTGCCAAGGCTGTGACCAACGGTTATCAGCCGCTCGGAGGGGTCGGGTTGAGTGATCTTGTTGCCGATGTGCTGACGTCTGCAGATGGCGAGTTTGCCCATGGATTCACCTACTCCGGGCATCCTGTAGCCTGCGCAGCCGCACTGGCAACACTCGACATTCTGCAGTTCGAGCAGGTGATCGAGCGGACCGCTACCACGTCAACAAGACTTCGCACGCGCCTGCAATCCTTGCAGGACCATCCGCTGGTTGGCGAAGTGCGAACGCACGGTATGCTGGCCGCAATCGAACTGGTCAGGAACAAAAGCACGCGTGAACGACTGGAAACCAATGGGATAGCGGCTGAAGTCGCCCGTGACCATGCAATAGCCAATGGCCTGATGGTGCGGGCGGTGGCAGACTCGCTGGTGACTGCGCCGCCGCTGATCATCGCTGATGACGAAATGGACCTGTTGGTCTCCCGCCTGCGGCGCGCACTGGATCTGACTGCCAGCCACTATGGGATCAGCACGCGGTCCTGAGTGGTGGATCTTGAGGTGATTCCGGGGGGGCTGCAGACGAAGCCATTCGGGCAATGTGAATCAGGTCGGCCGGCTGCGCTGTTTCAGCGCCTGCATGCAGATAAAATCGTGGGCGATGGTCGCTGCGGCCAGCGCGGTGATTTCGGCATGATCGTATGCTGGCGAAACTTCGACCACGTCCATGCCGATGATGTCCACGGACCCCAGGCCACGCAGGATGGCCAGTGCCTGTGCTGTGCTCAAACCACCCGGTACCGGTGTTCCGGTGCCCGGTGCAAATGCAGGATCGAGACAGTCGATATCGAAGGTGAGATAGGCTTTCCTGTCCGCGACGACGTCCAGAACACGTGCCAGAGCGGCGCGTGCACCATGTTCATGTATCCATGGTGCATCGAGGATCGTGAAGCCTTCATCCTGCTCACTGAAACTGCGAATACCGATCTGCACGGAGTGTTCAACGTCGATCAATCCTTCCCGCTTTGCGCGCAGGAACATCGAGCCATGATCAATTCGCTCACCATCATCCGGCCAGGTGTCGACGTGGGCATCAAAGTGGATCAGCGCCAGTGGGCCGAATTTTTCTGCGTGGGCCCTAAGGAGTGGATAGGTAACAAAATGATCACCACCCAGGGTCAACATCATGCCGGCCTGGCTGAGTATGGATCGTGCGTGACTGACAATCCTGTCCACGGCCTGCTGAGGATGGCCAGGATCAAGGTAACAATCGCCCCAATCGGCAACCGCGAGTGTGGCAAACGGATCGATATCGAACGGAAACGCGCGCGATGAGAGTTCGGCCAGTTGTACCGATGCGGCGCGAATGGCCTGAGGGCCAAATCGTGCACCGGGACGGAAGGTGGTGGCGACATCAAATGGCGGACGGGAGATCACGATGTCTGCGCCGCGGACTTCACGGGTCCGTATCCGGCGCAGGAAGGTGAGGTCACCGGCATAGGTCATCTGGTGTGCTGACCGTCCAAGCAGGTCGTGTCGTGTCATCGGCTGTAAAGATCCTGAGTCATGAAAGCTGATTCTGCGGCATCTGCATCAGCCGATCCCACTCACCGTGGAAGTGCTGAACACGAGCCTCTTCTTCGGACAGCCAGAGGGTGTCGAAACCGGCGGACTGCATCCCGCTCTGGGCGTGTTTGAGCAGTTCGACGTCCTGATTGATGGTGATGGTCATCGACTTTTCGCCGCGCAGCACGGCATCGTACTCGAATACGTCGCGCGGCGGTCGGGGTGGCCGGTGTTGACCCGGCGGCAGTCGCACCAGTGAGATCTTGTCGAACTCGCAACGGCCAGGATCCGTCGCGTGTGGCCGCGGGCGAAGTATCCAGCAGAAATCCGCACCGAATGACATGACCGTGTTCGGAAACAGGTTGTATTGCCAGGCGTCTGTCAGCTGTTCGTCGGCGAAGGCGGAGTAATCAAAGCCGAGGCTCCGTGCGTGGACTCGTTTACTGCTCTGGACGGCCGCCCGTATGTGTGTGATCCGGCCAATGAAATCCTCTGCCTTGAGCCCGACTCCATTGAGCGTGGCGCAGAGCAGAGGTGTCGGCTCGTCTGGAATCGGAAACCGAGGGTTGGTCGTTGCCCCGGGCACGTGAACACCGGTGTGTCCGCGCGGAAAGAGGTGCACGGTATCGTTGCAGCAGTCCACCATCGTTCGATGCTGCGGGTGCAGAAAGTCGACGTGGTACAGCTCGCCAAAATTGTCGATCACCGCCTTCCAGTTGCAATTCAGAAAGCAGGTCTGGTCTTCGACCAGCGTCATGTCGCAAAACCGGTAGGCAACGAGCGCGTCGACCACCGGGCCGAGAAAGTCACGCAGCGAGATCGGATTCTGCCCGAGGTGGACAAAGACAAAACCATCCCACACATCGACATGTACAGGTTTCAATCCGCGAGCCGCCAGGTCCAGGCCCTGCAGAAATTGTTCTCGATGGGGGGCCGCCTTGAGTGATCCGTTGTTGGCGTAGGTCCAGGCGTGGTAGCCACATCGGAAGAAGCGTGCGTTGCCGCAGGATTCGTGCACGAGACGCAGGCCACGGTGCTGGCAAACGTTATAAAAAGCCAGGATTGCGCCATCGCCGGTGCGAGTCAGGAGAATCTGTTCCGGGCCGATCGGGAAGACAAAGAAGTCACCGGGCTGCGCCAGATCCTGTTCCACGCACGCCAGCAGCCAGGTCTGGCACCAGACGTTTTGCCATTCGCGGGCGAGCGTGTCCGACGAGATGTAACGATCCTTGGTGAAGGTATGAGGTCGGTGGGCGCCCGCGTGGTCGATGATCTGCAGGGACATGAAGTCTCACGTGTTTTACGTCGGTAAGCGGGATATTAACGCTTCGAGTGTGCGGTTCCACTGCAATGGTGGGGGATGGGTGGGGAGGTGTGCGAGAAACCCGTGTGGCCGGGTGGGTAATCGCCTACAAAACCGGAGTGTGTGTCCTCCGGGTCGTCCCAACCGGGATGTGTGTCCTCCCGGCTCGGTGAATACGCTGCCGGGTTCTGCAAGAATGCCTGCATCCAACCAGGAGACAACCATGAGTCTCGACAAATTCCGGGCACAAACGTGCGCGTGGCTTGAGGACAATTGCCCACCGAGCATGCGCAACCGCACGCTTCACTTCGAGGACGCGCACGAGATCTACAGCACGGCCGATGCAAAACTCTGGCTGGAGCGGGCGGTGACCCAGGGCTGGACGGCGCCAACCTGGGATCGCAAATACGGCGGTGGCGGACTGGATCGTGATCATGCGAGGGTGCTCGCTGAAGAGATGAGTGCCATCAAGGCACTGCCACCAGCCACCGGCATGGGTTTTGTGATGATCGGGCCGACGCTGCTGGAGTTTGGCACTGAGGCGCAGAAGATGCGCCATCTGCCGAAAATCACGAGCGGTGAGGTGAAGTGGTGCCAGGGTTACAGCGAGCCCGGTGCGGGATCCGATCTGGCCGGGTTGCGAACCCGGGCTGAACTCAAAGGCGATCACTTTGTGATCAACGGCCAGAAGATCTGGACTTCGGGTGGCAATCACGCCGACTGGATGTTCATTCTGGTTCGCACCGATCCGGAGGCACCCAAGCAGCAGGGCATTTCGTTTCTGCTCATGGATATGCATCAGCCCGGTGTGACGGTGAAGCCGATCCGCCTGATTTCCGGTTCTTCGCCATTCTGTGAGACCTTTTTTGACGATGCCATAGCGCGCAAGGAAGATCTTGTTGGGGAAATCAACAAGGGCTGGTCGGTCGCCAAGCGGCTGTTGCAGTACGAACGATCTGGCGCTTCCCGCCCGGATTCAAGGGCGAAACCTGCGCAGCCCCGGCGCAATCCGCTGGCGCGCCTCGCCAAGTACTATCTTGGGGAAGACAGTGGCAGGATTGCCGACCCGGCCATGCGCAGGACGATTCTTGATCACAACATGCAGGAAACCGCGTTGGCCCTGACTGCAAAACGCGCTGCGGAGGAGGCGCGCGACAGCGGCGCACCCGGTGCTGCCACATCCATCTTCAAGTACGTCGGTTCAGCGCTTGCAAAAAATGGTTCGGAGCTGCGGGCGCAGGTGCGTGGGGTCAACGGCATTGTCCTGGAAGGGGCGGGGTTCACAGCAGATGAACTGGAGAGCAGTCGAAACTTTCTCCGAGACCGGGCGGTCACCATCTACGGTGGCACCAACGAAGTTCAATTGAACATCATTTCCAAGCGGGTGCTTGGTCTGCCGGATTGATGGCGTTAACAGGAGAGGGTACACAATGGGCAACGAAGGGCAGAAGGAATACTGGAACGGTAATGCAGGAACGAGCTGGGTCGAGTCACAGGACCGCCTGGATCGATTGCTTGCGCCGATCAGTGACGCCGCAGTGACCGCGGCTGCCGTTGTGCCGGAGGAGCGGGTGGTGGACATCGGCTGTGGCTGTGGCACGACCAGCAAACAACTGGCTGACCTTGGCGCGACGGTCTGGGGGATCGACATCTCGGCACCCATGCTTGCGCACGCCAAGGTACGATTCAAGGGCGCACCGAACCTCGCGTTTTCTCAAGCCGATGCAGCAACCCAGAAGTTTACCGCCGATCACCAACTGCTGTTTTCACGTTTTGGCGTGATGTTCTTTGATGATCCGATTGCAGCATTCGCCAATTTGCGGACGGCGTTGACCCCCGATGGCCGCTTGGTATTTGCCTGCTGGCAGGCCGCGGCCGCCAATGACTGGCTGTCGATTGCCGGTCGGGCAGTACAGCCATTCATGCCGCAGAACAAAAATCCTGCACCACCGCCGAACAGTCCTGATCCATTTGCGTTTGCTGATACCGGTTATGTCGAAGGCATCCTGCAGAAGTCAGGATTTCGCGATGTGACCTTCAAATCGCTCACACCCACTCTGCATCTGGCTGATGATCTTGAGGGTGCCATCGCTTTTCAGACTCGAATCGGGCCGCTCTCCCGTGTGCTCAGTGAACTGGAGGGCAACCAGCGTGAACAGGCGCTGGCAGCAGCGAGGGAAGCGCTGATCCCACATGTTGGTGCACAGGGTGTACGGCTCGGCGCGGCTGCATGGCTGGTCACCGCCAGTGCGGCCTGACACCTTTCACAACGGCATCTTTCAGAACGAAGCCGGGAAACGGCGAGCGAGAGTGCGTCGTAGCCAGACGAGCCCGACGACGATCGTCAACGCAGAGCTGATGATCACGGTCGGGCCGAACGGCAGGATCAGGAAATGACTGCTGATTTCCGCCACGGCGGCCGCGCACAGGCCCACGTAGGAGCCGATTACAAATCCTGCATGCCTGGCCTGCCAACCGGGCGATCGATTCCAGGCGGGGACGAGCCCTGCCAGCACGGAAGCCAGACTGAAGGGCGCCAGGACATGAAACGGGCCAAAACGCGGGTACTGTTCATAAATCAGCAAAGCCGAACCGTTGGTCACCAGCATGCTGACCAAGCAGGCATACCCCATCCTGCGATGTACACGGGTACCTTTATCCATTTTCAGCACGAGCGCACCGGTAATCAGTGCTGCGCAGGCGGACCCGAGGTGGATCGCGCCGAGGAGATGTTCTGTCAGATGTTGCCACACGCCGACAGTCTGGCTTCGGTTACGCGAGTCGTCAGAACATTGCGACAAAACGGCAGGCGTTGGTATGAATGCGTGCCCGCCCGGTCTATTCATGAGTCTTCTGCTGCGGCCGCCGATAGACGCGAAAACACAGCGCGTGCTCCTTCCTGGTGCTCGCCGTATTGTGAGTACGACTGCGCGCCTTCCAGTGCGCGCCTCACCGTCTTTTCACATCTCGTCACCGGCGACGAACCTTCATGAATAGTCAGGGATTGGTTTTTGAGTAGTCCACTGCCAGCCACTGCTCGATCCTGATGCGCACCGTAATCGTGTCGGCCACACCATCCCGGTCCGCATAAGCATCGCCCGCGGACTTCCCCAGATATCTTCGAGCCACTGGCCGAAGTTCCTCTTCCAGCAGTGACTGCCTGATACTGCTGACCCGACCATCGACGGTCACGTAGGCATAGGGCGGTGATTCATTTTGCACGCAGAACGACACCGGCAAACCTTCCTGCAGCAATTTGCCTTTGCGCGACTTTGTGCCGGTCAGCAACCACAGTTCGCCGCCTGGTGTGTAGTGGTACCAGACCGGCGCTGACAACGGCGCTGCACCTTCACGCGGGATGTTCAGCACGCCGACATGTAAATCAGCAAGGAATATCTCTTTTTCAGTCTGGGTCATGTGCGTCACTGATCTGTTTCCTGGCGGGATGGAGGCCAGCTTATCGGTTAGTCCGCCGACGGGACAAGCAAAACCGGACTGAAGCAATAGCTTGCAGACCGATTTTTTTAGTCCCGGCCAGGAAAAATGTGCACACAACTTTGATCGATACGGATGGCCCTGCGACATCAGCTGCAGTACCTGAATCCCGCCGGATATTCTGGCGCGCAGAGTTCGATGGTTGTGGAAGGAGGTTGTGGAAGGACAGCCTCGCGGAATTTTTGATCCGTCGGCAATCAAGGCCATCGAACGTTACAGGTACAAACCCAGGGTCATCAACGGGGAAGGGGTTTCGGTGAAAAGGTATTCGTCAGCGAATCGTGATTGAGTTCAGGAGTTGATCCATTGCAATCCGTCTTTCTGCCATCGGATTTTTTTCAAACAGTCGCTTCGCAATCCTGCGACCAGGACGAAGTCCACCTCGACGCGCTTTCAGGACCGGCGAGACAATCGGAGGCTGACAAAGTACATTGCCAGGCCCACCAGAATGATGGCTACACCGAGCAGACCTTCTATCGGTCGCTCGATGAGTATGAAGATCAGCGTCCACAAGGTGAGGGCGGTGAAGAGCAGCGGTGGCAGTGGATACAGGGGTACACAAAAGGGCAGTGAGGCGGCGGTTCGCCGTCTCCGTAACACGAAGACACCGAGCACCGTGATCAAGGTGTTCAGCGACAGGGTGAAGCCCGTAAAGACCAGTACCGCTTCAAAGGTGCCGGACAGTATGAGCAGGACCGTGGTGAAGCAGAGTGTGGCGATCGCCATGACCGGTACACCGTGGGAGTTCACGCGACCGAGAATGCGAAGCACATGAAAATCATCGCCGATGACTTTCAATACCCGCGGGCCGGCAAGGATCATCGCACTGGCGGTTGAAATCAGCAGTGCTGCCAGCACGAGACTCATGATTTCGCCACCTTGCCGGCCAAATGCGTGACTGGCTGCGATGTAGCCGATCTCCAGCTTGCCGACCATATCTTCGATCGGGGCCACCCGCAGGAAGACATAGTTGAGTGCCACATAAAGCAGCAGCACAATCAGGGTTCCCAGGGCCAGAACCCATGGCAGATGGCGCGTGGGGCTGGTCATTTCGCCGGCGATATAGCTGGCTGCATTCCAGCCTGTGTATGCGTAGTTCACGTAAATCAGTGAAACCGCAAAGGCGCTGCTGACCATCAGCCTGCCATCATCGGCAGTTGGTGCCAGCGGCACGCTCTGGGGTTCACCAACCCACAGGATCGCGGCTATGCAGAAAGCGATGATGATGGCCACCTTCAGACTGGTGAAGAGGATCTGCACCATCGCACTGGCTTGCCGGTTCCAGGCATGTGCAAGCGAAGTGGTCAACACCAGCAACAAGGCCGCCCACGTTGGTGACACGGTCGGAAATACCGCCTGCAGGTACGCACCGAAGGTCATGGCGACAAGCGCGGTAGGGGCGGCAAAGCCGATGGTGGCGGAGACCCAGCCTGAGACAAATCCGAGCGACGGGTGAAACAGCTCGCCGACGTAGTGGTACTCGCCGCCGGAACGTGGCATCGCAGCACCAAGCTCGGCGTAACAAAGCGCGCCACACAGTGCGATCACGCCACCGACGATCCACAGGAGCAGAAGGACCAGTGGGGACTGTATGTCGACCAGCTGGAATCCCAGACTGGTGAAGACTCCTGTACCCACCATGTTGGCAATCACAATCGCGGTTGCCGACAGCGGGCCAAAACCCCGATTGGGCACCTCACTCAATCGTAGAATGCCGGTGCAAGGCGCAGGGCTTTTGCCAGCGCCATGTCATGTTCGATCCACAGTGTAGCGCCACTGCCTTTGATGACACCTTCCACCCTGTCCATCGACTTGAGCGTCGCGTCTGCGTCCGTGTTGAAGACAGGCGTCCGTTTCAATTCCCGTGTCACTCGAAAATGATAGAGGTCGCCCGAGAGCAGGATTGGCCCGGTGTTTTTCAGTCGCACCAGCAGGACCTGGTGCCCCGGCGTGTGGCCGGGCGCCGAGATGATTGTCACGAGGCCATCGCCAAAAACATCGTGATCGCCGTTCAGCAGTCGCTTGGGGGCTGAATGCAGATCCGGATAGAGGGATGTGTCGAACATCGGGAACTTTTCCGGGTGCGTAAATGCCGCATCGAATTCTGTCTGCTGGATGAGGAGTTGCGCTGCTGCAAACGCGTTGGCAGCACCCACGTGGTCGAAGTGAAAGTGGGAAATCGCCAGCAGGTCGATATCCCCGGGGTTGAGCCCTTGCTCCGCAAGTTGCTCAACGATGGATGTCGCATAAATCATGCGCCCGCCACCGGGAACGTCCATCTCGCCCTGGCCGGCGACAGCCAGCGGCAAACCGCTGTCCCATAACAATCGACCCTGTGGGTGTTCGATCAGATAACAAGGCACGAACATCTCACGGACGTCGGTCTCGGTGTGGGTGAGACCAAATGCCGTGACATCGCTGAAACGAAGTTCACCGCAGTTGAAGACAGTCAGTTTTACCTCGCTCCATGTTGCACCGGGCAACAGCAGACACGTCAGTACCAGGATTTTATGCACGAACAGGCTCCCCCTTCAGAGCTGCGCACGTTAGCAGCTTTTTTCCGGGGAGCGCAGGGTCTCTATGCTGCCTGTCTGGGCTCCGTCGTCGGAGCTTGCGGATTCGCCTCCGCCACGATCATGTCGGACTCCGTAGACATGGTCTTGCGGGCGATCTTCAGCAAGGTGTGATAGGTCGCCAGCACATCGCCCATCAGGACTGCCGGGTCAGGCAGTGCCCGTTCGCACGCGGTAATGCCGAAAAACAAGGTATTGGCATAGCTCTGGACCGTCATGCTGACACCAAGCCCATGTGCCGGGATGGAAACCGGATAGTGGGTCAGCATCTTCGCGCCGTTGAAGTAGAGCGGAGCTTGTGGCCCTGGTACGTTCGAAATCACGACGTTCACGGCAGTCGGGACCGGCGTGTCAGACGAGGCCAGCCAGCCACCACCCAGGGCGCTCATCTGCATCATCCACGGGAGCCCTGGCGCAGCAACCGCCTGTCTGACCAATCCAAGACCGTCGAGTGTCATTCGCTTGGCGTGTTTGCTGGCGTCCTTGATGTGCAGCAACCGGACCATCGGATTGGCGATTTCGGTGCCGAGTGACACACGCATCATGCTGACCTGGTTGTTGGCGCTGGTGTCTCCTGGCTTGCGCAGACTGACGGGACATCCGGCCAGCAGACTTTCGCGTGGAAGCGCTTCCATCCTGCGCAGGCAGGTGCGCAGCGCACCGCCGCACAGTGCGAGGACAACGTCATTGATGGAAGCGTTGACCGAACCGGCGATGGCCTTGATGCCGGACATCGGCAGGTCTCCCACTGCAAAGGTTCGTCTTGAGCCGACAGCTTTGTTGAGAGGTGTCGCGGGTGCCATGCCACTGCCACCGTTCCATTGGGCCTCCGAGCCCATCCAGTGCTGCTGGAGAAGCTGCCATGCGTCCAGCATACGCGGCAGTGTATGCAGGTATTCGGCCTGTGAACGGGCCAGATTCTCGAATGCGGATACCAGTGACTGTGCGGGTGAAGGCGTCTCTTCGGACAGGACCTGCACTTCATCGAGCGAGGCACAGGTCGGACTTTCGTCCATCAGCTGGCGAATGGCATCCTGCCCGGCCATGCCGTCGACGCAGGCGTGGTGCACCCGGTTGTAAACCGCAACCTTGCCGTCCTTCAGGCCACACAGAATAGCCATATCCCAGAGTGGGCGACTGCGGTCGAGGGGATGTTCGTGCAGCCGGGCAATGGTTGTCTCGAACTCGAGTTTGCCGCCTGGTGCAGGAACATTAACCCGATGTATATGACGCGCCAGATCGATGCCGCTGGTCTGAATCCAGTTCGGATGGTCAAGCTGCCACGGTGTCAACAGCAACTTGCGCGTGAGATAGGACACACGGGACAGCCGCTGCGACACGTGCTTGCGCAATGAGTGAATCCATTCAGCGCAATCGATGCCAGGCGGCAGCTCCAGTACCTGAACGCTGGCGATGTGCATCGGCGTCCGGGGCGTTTCCGAATACAGGAAAGAGGCGTCGGCAGCGTTGAGTTTGATCATTCTGAAAGCCCCGTGTTGAGCGAATGCCAAGTCTGGCAAACAAGCTGGCAACCTATTCGCGGACGCGCAAACCAAGCGTTGAACGATCCTTCAGGATTCGGGTAGCAACAAGCGTGCCCGGTCAGCCAGTACCGTTTTGCGTCGAAACTGCACTCTCAGTGTGCAGGCCGACGATCCCATCCCGGCAGTTGCACCTGACAGGAGCGCTACGTGGACACCGGGGGGCAGAGTACTTGCGGTTGATGACAATTCATCGACGCTATTTCTGGTCGATAAACCAGGACGCCATCCAGGAGATCACACTGACCACCAGGGCGCCGCCCAGCGCGGACCAGAAGCTGGCAACCTGGAAGCCGGCAAAAAATGCCGCAGCCAGCCCGAACATCGAGGCATTGAGCACCAGGATAAAGATCCCCAGGGTGACGATGGTGAGCGGCAGCGTGAGGAAGAACAGGACCGGCCTGACGATGGCGTTCAGTATCCCCAGAACTATTGCGGCAAGGATCAGTGTGCCAGTGGAGTGGATCACGATTCCATCAATCAGGAGATCCGCAAGCCAGAGTCCGAGTCCGGTGATGACGAAGCGCAACAGGAACCCGGTCATGATGTCTCCAGCTGTTGTTGGGTGTCGATGGATTGTACAGGCTGGGAGCGCATCAACCCGGACTATTCAGGAAGCCGCATGAATAGACCGCGCTCAGCGCAGGTAAACCCGATGCAGAATGAAGCTGCGACCGGCCTGCTCTGCGTAGCCGTACAGGTACAAATCCAGTCCGTAGCGGAACGGGTAACGGCCATCCAGAGCCTTGACGGGAATGACGAGTTCCTGCGAACCTGGCTCAAGCCAGTGATCCAGCCAGCCTCGTTCGGGCGTTTCCCAGTAGCTCACGCTTGTCCCCAGCTGAAGCGGAGCATCGCCTTCGACGGTCAGATTCAGGACCAGATACTCGAGCGCATGGTCTGATCCTGGCAGTTCACGCAAGTGCAGTCCCGACCATTTCCGGTCAGTCACCGTGATTCGCAAACCGGGGGGTGTGCCGCGGACCCACCGGGATTTCGCGGTGATATCCGCAAGGTAGTACCCACGCAGGTCCGAGGCATCAAACAGGACCGGTGTGTGCGCCATGAGCCAGTTCTGGCTCGTGTATACCATCACGATGGGCCACAGGGTAAAGCCCGTAATCATCAACGCACCCATCACCGGAAGCAGTCTCGTCCGCCAGCAGCTCGACCGATACAAGGCGAAGAGGGCTGTAGCCAGGAAGATACCCAGCACATCGGAGAAGACGTCAGCCAGACTCGCACTGCGGCCGGTGAAGAGCTGGATACCTTCGCTGATCAGCCCGATCGACAGCGCAATGAACACTGCGTGGTGCCAACGACCGGTCAGACGCCACAGCAGAAAGGTGACGACTGCACTCCATGGCACGTGCAGCGTGTTGTGAATCGTTGCTGCCAGTCGTGTGCTGCCGGGGACAACAAGAGTCTGCTGACCGATCAGCAGCAGGCCAATACCGAGGACAATCAAACCAGCCCCAATGGTGGTGGGCCGGTTGATCACGACGGGAATCAGACCAGTTCCCGGTAGAATTCGGCTGTTCGTGCGGCGACAACAGCGGGATGAAAGCGGTCTTCTGCAATGCGGCGACCCACAGCGCCCATTCCATCACGTGTCTGCTGACAGGAAAGCAGGCGCCGCAGGGCGTTGGCAATGTCATCAGCGTCATCGGGATCGACCAGATAGCCGCTGACCCCATGTCGAATCATGTAGGGCATTCCGCAGCGATTCGAGCTCACGACCGGAAGTCCTGCGGCCATCGCTTCTTCGATACCCATCGGCGAATTCTCTTCGAGGGAAACCAGGGCAAAGATGCTGGCCTTGCACAATTCGGCGCGGACCTGCGATGTTGGCAGTGAGCCGAGCAGGTGGACAATCGCCTGCAATCCATGGGTGTTGATGTAGGCCTTGATCCGTTCGCCGTACGCCGTGTCGACAATCGGCCCGGCCAACCGGAGTTCAACCGGCTGACCTTGTCTGTGCAATCGATGGCAGGCTTCAATGAGTCGCAGCGTGTTTTTCCGCGGTGATATGACCGCTGCGCTGAAGATGGTATGAGGTTCCGGTTGCCACGTCATTTCGAAGAATTCCCGTGCCACCGGATTGTCGATATCGCGAATACGGGCGCTCGAATAACTGGAGACAAGCTCTCGTACGTATGGACTGATCGAAATGATGTTTGGCTGGTCCGCCCACCCATTGGTCTCGACGACTTTCCACAGCTGCGCTCGAAGTACGGCAAATCGGCTGCCGGAAATTCGGGTATCGCCATGAATGAATCCATGCACCGTGAACACACGTGGTCTGGAGTAACCCTGCACCATCAGACCATAGGTGTCATGAGCGTGAACGACGTCCGGCTGCAGAGTGTCAAGAAAACGCAGGATGCTGCGTCGGCCCGCACCTCTGGCCACACCCAGCATGCTGCCAGACGGACGGGGCAAAAAGTGAAGCGTTGCATTCCACCAGGACCTTGAGTCAGTCGACGTGATGGTCTCATTCAAGGTCACGACGTGGATGTCCAGTGTTTCATAGCCAGCCAGCTCTCGGACGAGATTGACCGACACCGCTTCGACACCACCCACCGGACGATCGGGATCAACCGGAAACTGCGTGACGATGGCAACTTTCAGAGGCTTGGTCATGACACGAGCACGGCCTGGAAGAGCGCCTCGAATTTTGGCATTGAGCCCGTAATGTAGTGATTGGCGTAGTAGTAGTCCCACGCTCTTTCTGACATCTGGAGCCGGACCCTGGAATCGGTCACCAGGGATTGCAGATGTGCGGCCAGGCAGTCCGCATCACTGCCGTGGCGGCCGAGTGCCCGGTTCTGCAGTAACCCGTCGGGATCGACGGTCGAGACGACCGGGACACCATGTGCCCATGCTTCAAGAAATGTGTTGGGAAAACCTTCATGGTGAGAGGTGCAACAGAGTATGTGGCTGGATCGTATCTGCTCGAGTACCTGGGCGCGATCCAGTTTACCGTGCACGCGCATGTTTGTCAGGGTGCGGGCACGCGCCAGCATGGTTTCAGCATAGGCGGCGTCCTGATCGATCCCGCCGACGAGATTGAAGGTGACGCGTGGCAGACGTTCGGCGATGTCGACGAACAGTGCAACGTTTTTCACCGGCATCAGTCGCCCGATCCAGAGCACTCCGGGGAGCGCTGGCCTTGCCGTCTCGAGGGTGTCGATTGATTCTTCAGAGGTGACTTCACTCGGCATCGGCAGTACGGTACTGGTCAGCCCGAAGCCTGACTTCAGTAACGCCTGCTGGTGTCTGGTCTGCGCAATGATGGCGTCGGCGAGTGCCAATCCACGTCGATACAACCAGCGTTCCCGAAAGCTGTGCAGCATGGGCAGCGTGTAGTCACACTCGGGATCGGAAGCGACCGAATAGACAAATCGCCGGCCGTGCCGCTTTGCCCAGAGGGCGACCTGTCCGGTCGCGCTTTCAGCGCAGTTCTGGTAGTAAAGGTCAGCATCTGCACGCGCCAGTGCAGCGTTGAGCGCCGTCCATCGCGGATGTACAAACCGCAGTCCTGGTAGTCCGGCATCGGCGGGACAGATCTTGATGATGCGGATGCCATTGATCACCTCATCGCTGGCCGCACCCTCGGTCCAGGTGGCGACGCTCACCGCATGCCCACGGTCTGCGAGCCAGCGTGCCATCAATGCAGTCTGGCGTTCGACGCCGCCGATATGTCCCTGCCCGTCGCCGGTCAGCGCACCGTAGGCAAAATGGGCGACAAAGCAGATCTTCAAGGCGGGTACTCGAACAGATGCGACATCCTGTCGCGGTTACCGGTCATTCTAATCAACACAGCATCGAACACCGGATCGTGGTGGGGAAAACTGTGCAGCATCGCTCAAGGACGGCAGTGCTGCGTCACAGATTGACGGCAAGCACTCGGTCAGCCGGACAGCTCAACGCTCTGGGCAGGCTGGCCAATAGCGGGTAGGCTCCACGTTCTTTCATTCTTGAGCGGCCACCATGAGCGACCTGCCAGCCTATCTGCCAAAATGGATCGTTGATCACATCGAACTTTACCGCACGGATCCGGAAAAGGCGCACTACTGGGATGCCAGCGCGGGTGGTGGGCAAGGGCTACTGCCGACGCTGTTGCTGACGACCATCGGGCGCTCTTCTGGACAACCTCGACCACTGCCACTGATCTACCGGAAAGTTGGCAATGCGTGGGTCATCATTGCTTCCAAGGGTGGAGCACCTGCACATCCGGCCTGGTATCTGAACCTGGTTGCCCATCCGGAAGTTACGTTGCAGGCGGGCCGGGAGCTGGTCGAGGCTCGTGCCCGCACGGCAGAAGGCCAGGAGCGAACCCGGTTATGGCAGGCCATGGTGGAGATTTATGCACCGTATGCCGACTACCAGGTACGGGCTGGTTCACGGGAGATTCCTGTGGTTGTGCTGGAGCGACGCTGAGGGTCGTCGTCGACCCGTTCGAACAAGCATGACCACTCAGGCTGCAACCGACCGTCGGGTGAACACAAGGGCGACGAAGACTCCGACGATGGCCGGCAAACTGATGATGAGCAGGCTGCTCCAGCCAAAGGCATGCATCAATGTACCTGCACCAAGACTGGCCGCTGCCGACATACCGAACACGCTGAATTCGTTGACGGCCTGTGCCCCAAAACGCTCACTGGTCGAATAGGTGGTCACCAGCAGGGTGGTGCCGCCGATGTACAGCAGGTTCCAGCCAAGACCGAGCAGAACCATCGCCCACCAGTAATGCAGATAAGCCTGGCCCTGGCTGCCGATGACGATGGTGGTCAGCAGGAACAGCGCACCTGCCGTCATCATGCTGCGCACCCCGAACCGGGCCACCAGCAGGCCCGACACCAGTGATGGCAGGAACATGGCGAGCACATGGGCACGAATGACGTTGGCTGTTTCTGCCAGAGAATAACCATCATGGGCATGCATGCTGAGCGGTGCGGCAGTCATGATGAACGTCATTACTCCCTGGCCAACAACACCAGCCAGCAACGCCAGCAGGTAGGCGGGTTGACTGACGATGGAAAGCAGAGAACGTGGTTTTGCGCTGGCCCCGGACTCTGTGTTCAACGTCTTGTCACGATACAGCAGGAAGACCAATGCGGCCGACAGATACAGCCAGACCATCCAGGACAGCGCCAGATGGAACGGAGAGTCCGGATCGCCTGTGTCGCTCCAGCCCGCCAGTGCAGGCCCGAGAAAAGCAGCGGCCACACTGCCAAGCAGGACAAAGGAGACCGCCTGGCTCACTCGGTCCGCAGTGACGTTTTCGGCCGCCGCAAAACGAAACTGCTGGCTGAAGGCCATGCTCATGCCAATCCCGACCGCGCCCACACAGAAGCGCGTAAAGTCGTTCCCGATCAGGGCTTGCGCTGCGAACCAGGCTGATGCGGCGCCCAGACCTGCAGCAAACACAAACCCGGCGCGACGTCCGATGCGCCGCATCAGCAGTGCGGCGGGAATGGTCGCTGCGGCGGTACCCAGAACCATCAATGACAGTGGCAGGGTGGCCAATTCCGGGTCGGTCGCAAGCTTCGAACCCACGATCCCGCCCATGGTTACCAACAGCACCGTACCCGCGACAAAAATAACCTGCGCGAAAAACAGGCAACCGAGATTCACGATGCCGGTCAACCCGATTGCCGCTGTCCTTTGCTCTTGCGTCGGTATCATGCTGACCTCTTGTGGATGTGCGCTCAAGTGTAGAGGTCGACCCGGCGTGAACGGGCGGAAAGCCATTCAACGATAGGATGAAAGTGGAGCAGGAGGAACATGACCGGGCAGGGCAGCAGTGGAGCGGACATGGTGGCCAATCGTCTACGCAAGAATTTCGCCCGTCTCAAGGGCTGGCTGAAACAACAGCAGATCGGTTGCTACCGTCTGTACGACGCGGATCTGCCTGAGTATGCCGCAGCGGTAGACATCTACGAGTCCGAAGCAGGAGAGCGTTTTGCCCATGTCCAGGAGTACCAGGCACCAGGTCATATCGAGACCCGGACCGTCGAGCGCCGCTTTATCGAACTGTTGGCGGGCGTTCGGTCCGGCCTCGGCCTGGATGATGCGCACATCGCCATCAAGACCCGTTCGCGTGCGCCGGGTGGCAGCCAATATGGTCGGGTTGCCGATCGTAGGGAACTGCTCGTGGTTCGTGAAGGTCGTGCCCGACTGGAAATCAACCTGCACGACTATCTCGATACCGGCCTGTTCCTCGACCATCGGCCGGTCCGACTGGATATCGCCCGACGCGCGGCAGGTGGACGAATGCTCAATCTGTTCTGTTATACCGGCGCCGCCTCCGTGCACGCATCCATTGGGGGTGCTGCGTCGACAACCAGTGTTGACCTTTCGAACACCTACCTTGAGTGGGCGCGGCGCAACCTGCTTCTCAATCAACAGGATCTGTTGCGACATGAACTCATTGCAGCCGATGTCATGAGCTGGTTGTTGGCACATCGTTGGCGCTACGACCTGATCTTCTGCGATCCGCCGACGTTTTCGAACTCGAAGCGCGCAGAGGACTTTGACGTTCAGCGAGAACATGTGGAACTGCTCAGGCGATGCATGGGTTGCCTGGCACCGGGTGGTGTGCTGATCTTCTCGAACAATTTCCGGCGATTTGTCCCGGCTATCGACGCCATCACGACCTTTGCCCAGTGCAGGGAAACCACTGCTGGAACAATTGATCGGGATTTTGCACGCAACCCGCGTATTCACCGTGTTTTCGAACTCAGGCACCCGTGAGCCTCCAGTCATCGTGCATTCTCTCAGTTGTTCGGGTAGTTTTCATGGAGTGGGCGTCGAGTGGGTATCAAATCGGGAGCCTGAAATGCAATCACCAGGGAAAAAGCAACATGACGATTGAAATGTCTGGCCGACGCCGGCTGCTGGCCATGGTCACTGGTGCGGTTGCAGCGCTTGGGCTCAGCCGGGCAGTCCAGGCTTCGCACGCTCCCACTGATGGGCAGCACAACGCACAGCAGCGGGCAATGCATGAGGCACTGGCCAGACAGGAAATCAAGGAATTGCGGCATGCCTATGGCATTGCCACCGACCTGATCGGCTCCAATACGGAAGCCGGCATCGCCGAAGGCAGGGCCATCTATCACCGCATTTTCACGCTCAAGGCCGATATGGGTGCAGCGGGTGTTGCGCCAAGTATCGGTCCGGACGCCTGGGTAGAGGTGGTGAAGACGGCACTGGCGCCGTACAGCGCCACCCAGCATCTGATTGGGACCCAGTACGTCACTGATCTGGTCTTGCCCGGTGCCGACGGCACCGGTGGCAAGGCGCACATGTCGAGTTACCTGCAGGCCTGGCATTCCCGCGCCAATGAAGACCTGTGGCTGTTCATGGGTGTCTATGATGAGGATCTGGTGTGGAGCCCCGGCGCAGGCTGGCAAATCAATCGAATGCTCCTGAAACAGATCGCGGCAGATTTTCGCAAGATCCAGGACCGCCCGGCAGAGTAACATGGGCGACGTCAATTCTTGACCGGCGCACCGGCTGTCGTCATTGTGCGCGCCGTCTGGAGGCATGACTTGGGGTCGAACTCGTGAGCACAAGAACTGCGGCGGATCTGGTCGTCGTCGGCAATATTTCTGATGAACCATTTGCCATCGACATGGCCTTCGCCATGCGGCAGACGGAGGACATCGCCGATCTGATCAGCCTGAAGACCTTCGCCAACTCCGAGTTCTGTCCGCGTTTCATTTCCGACGAGCAGGACTTCACCCGCATTGGCCGCAAGCTGGACGGCAAGACCGTCATCATTGTCAGCACCTCAAACCGGCTGGTGAGCCGCAATGATCTGGCGATGCGCAACTTTTTGATGGCCCGGGCGGCGAAGGAAAATGGCGCCTGCGAAGTTGTCCTGGTGGAGCCGGATCTGTTTTACAGCGCCCAGGATCGAGGGCCACGAGAAGAGCTTGGTTTGACGCCTTTCTCCCGGGATGAGCAGGACCTGAAAAAATTTGATGGTCAGCCCTTTACCGCCAACCTGTACGCCGAGATGCTGAAACTGGCGGGAGTAGATCGTGTGGTGACCGTCCACAACCACTCGCATTCCGTGCAGCGACGTTTTTCCGACATCTTCGCCGGGCAGTTTCATAACCTCATCCCGTATGAACTGTATATCGACTATCTGCGCAACTCGAACATCGTTCGGCCCACAACCGATGGTGCAGGACTGATCCTGTGTGCTCCAGACAAGGGCGCGCGCGAGTTTGTCAGTGAAATGCACTCTCGGCTGGCGCTGCCGAAAGCGGGCTTCATCATGCTCGACAAGCAGCGCTCCGGTGAGCGAGATGTCTTCATCACGCTGCACGAAGAAAGTACGTCGAACCTGAAAGACATTGATGATCACGATGTCGTGCTGTTCGACGACATGGTACGAACCGGGTCGACGGTGGTGAAATCCTGCCAGTATCTGCGCCGTGGCAAACCGTCCCGGGTCGTGTTTGCGGTATCGCACTTTTACGCCAGTGAAGAAGGTCGGGAGAAGATGGCGAATTCGGCGATCGATGAAATCCTCACCCTCAACACACTGCCAACCGTACTGAATCGGGATGAGCAGGGGCGACTGCGACGCAAGATGGTGGTGCTCAAGATCGAGCACTGGCTGGCGCGCAACCTGTGTGAAATCCTCGACATTCCCCTGAAGCGGGATGTCAGTCTCTACCAGATCGACATGTCGTCGAAAAACCCGCGCTTTATCCGCAAGATCTATCACAGCGATCAGTTGAAGGGGTTGCATGACGAGCGCAATGGCAACGAATGACTGACCAGTCCTGCACAACAACGCCTCCGGAACGGGCGGCCATCGATGCCGGTCGTGGTGTTCTGGTGATCGAATTTGGCACCGGCTGGTGCGGCTGGTGTCGTGCGGCGCAGCCGATATTGAACGCAGCCTTTGACAAGCACCCGGACGTACCGCGCCTGCGTGTCGAAGATGGTCCAGGTCGGCCGTTGGGACGCTCTTACAAGGTCAAACTGTGGCCGACGCTGATTTTTGTCAGGGACGGTGTGGAACTCATCCGCGTGGTGCGACCGAAGGATGTGGCAACGGTCGACATGGCGTTCGACCGTTTGTTGGCGGTCCCGGGCACGGGTTCCCAGCCTGAATAGGACTGACCGCTTTCAGCCGGCCAGGGTCGGGTCGTCCTCCTGCACCTGGACGAGTTCCAGATAGGAATCCCGGAAATACACAAACGACACATCACCACCATCCGGAAAGGCCTCGCGGGAAGCAGCCAATGTCCGTTGTTTGTCCGGTGAACCCATGCGGTAGTGGGAGTAACCGGCCTCCAGGAAGATGTCATCCGACCAGCGTGGCGTCACCTGTTCCCCTGGCAGCGGCGTGAGCAGGCCGATGGTCATGCCTGGGCGCTGGCGCTGCAGATACTTCACCTGTGCAACATCGTGGAAGAGTGCTGACTGGGCTTCCTGCATGCCGAACTGTGTACAGAAGTCGCTGGTTGTCTGATCGAGCGTTTCAGTCGCTGTCCAGATATGGACGACGTTGTTGTCCCGGCGGGTAAGCTGGGTAGGGCCGAGTTCAAACAGTTGGCCATTCGGCCCGCGTGCCAGCAGCCAGAGACTGTCTCCGCACAGGAAAGAGTTGGCATTGGCCGACCTGTTTGCCGGGGTGAGCAGACTTTGCGCTGCGGCCTGTCGGAAAACCTCGACCGGGTGTTGATGTGTCAATCGAAAGATCGTATCGCCGACTCGAGCCGTGGCTGTGGAAGGCCTCTGTACAGCGCGATAAGACGTGAAGGCATCAAATTCAATGTAGTCCGGATCGGTAATCTGGCCGCGACGACGGATGTACTGTCGACCCACCCCGGCATACATGTTTTCGATCAGAGGTTCGAATCCATAGAGTTCAAGCAACTGGAGGGTCGCCGCCAGGGCGCCGGTGTACGGAATGGCCCTCTGGTCAACACCAGTTGGCGCGGGCGTTTCGATGATGGTTGTGCCGTAGTGGGCGATAGCGGGTGATGCCATGATGGTCTCCTGATGACTGCTCTGCTCTTGAGTGAGATGCTAACAAAGACGGATTGCCTGCCCAAACAGGGACACGATACATTGCACTCACCAATATGGACACAACGATCAGGTGTATTCCCATGGCCATCATCCAGACCCATCACGGCATCCATTGCTCGGATATCGTTGCGACCAAGCGAGTACTTCGTGTCCTTGGTTTCACAGACTACCAGCCGGGTGCACCCGAGCCGCTGGTCTTTCGCAATGTTCCGGAAGACTACATCGGCCAGGTCACGGCGGCCGTGCTGGGGGATGAGTATCACACGCACTATGTCGAGAACCCGACCATTCCGCACCAGATCGATCTGATACAGATTCGTCCTGAGGCCATGACGCCGCGACTGTGGAGCGAGCCCGTACAGGGAGATCTGGTGATCGCGATCCCGACGGCCGATCCATTAGCGGCTTACCAGTCCATGCAGGCTGCCGACCCGTACTGCGTCTACTCGTTACCCGTCGAGGTGCCCGAGGAAAACGGTATCCGGTTTGTGTGGCGGGATGGCCAGCACACGATACTGACACGTGATCCCGAACCCTTTGCCATCGTGCACTACAACGCGCTCGACTGGCCGCTGATGCGGGCGTTCCTGGAAGAAGTGCTGGATGTGCCGGTACATCCGCTGCCCGGGCGTGGTGATGCGGTTGACCGCTATCGACTGGACGCCAGCATCGGTGGTCGCCTGGATGTCGAGGTGCGCGGGACAACACCGCGCCTGGATTTTCGCGCCTGGGGCAAACACTACCCGGCTGCAAATCACTTCCGTTTGCTCGAGCGTGATGTCCCGGCAATCGAAGCCAGAATTCGCACTACCGGCCGGGGTGGTTTCTTGATTCCGCCAGCAAATGGCTTTGTTTTCATTCATGGACCCGTGTCCGAAACCATCGAGATGTTTGACCTCGGGATGCATGCCCGGGAGCGCATTGTCGCCTGATCCTGAGTCCGACCAGGGAGATTTCATGCCTCGCAGCAATCCATTGTCTGCAACTCCATTGATCGACCCGGGGGTCGACCTCTCAAAGGCTGCGTATGTCCATCCAACCGCCTGCATCTACGGAAATGTAACCATCGGCCAAGGGGTCAGCCTCTGGCCGTACACCGTCATCCGCACCGAAAACAACGCCACGATCATTGGCGAGATGACCAACATCCAGGACTTCGTGATGATTCACGGAGGTGGTGTGAAGATCGGGACGAACTGCTCGATCACCCACCATTGCACGATCCACGTCTGCGAAATTGGTGACAACTGTCTGATCGGTATCAACGCCACCGTGATGGATGGCGCGGTGATCGGTGACAACTGCATTCTCGCCGGCGGCGCGTTCATTACCGAAGGTACCGTGATTCCACCCAACAGTATTGTCATGGGGGCCCCCGGCAAGGTACGCAGTCAACGCAACAACTACGTCGCCAACAGGATGAATGCATGGATGTACTATCGAAACGCGCTCGCCTACGCACGTGGTGAGTTTCGGGAATGGGAGAGCGATGCATTGAAACGTGATCTGCTGGTCATGCAGGCGACCATCCAGTCGGAGTTCGACACGATTTATCGCTAGCCCTGGGCTAGTACGGCGTCAACAGATAGTGCCCGTGACTCACGGCGATGGGCTTGCTGCGCTCTTCCTGCCAGATTTCGGATCGCACGTTGGCGACGCGTCGACCATGACGCGTGACGATGGCGCGTCCGTAGGTGGTTTGTGGTCTGCCGGAGCGCAGATAGTCGATGGACACGTCGATGGTTTTGGGCAGGCGTTCACAGGCTGTATCGAACAGCAGTTGAATGACTGAAGTCATCTCAAGAAACGCGCCGATGGCGCCGCCGTGAATCGCCGGGAGGGTCGTGTTGCCGACCAGATCGTGTGTAAACGGCATGATCGTCGTGATCTCATTGCCTTTGCGGTCAACGCTGATTCCCAGAAAACGGGCGTAGGGAATCTGCTCGACGACCGCCTGCATGTCCTGACCTCGTCCTTCCGCACGCAGGATTGACAACAGCTTCATCGGCCGGCATCCCCCTCACGAGGTTCGTTGGCTGTGCCGAACATGAAGGAAGCCACACAGGTAGCGATGGGTTCATCCGCGGTAGTCTGAAACGCACTGGCACGCACAAACGCGACGTTGTTGGTCCGCTTGTAACAGATGGCTTCGGCGAGGATGTCCTGGTGCGGCACAGCCGCGCCCATGTAATCGATCCGCAGGTCGAGGGTTGCCATTGATACTTCACTGCGTGGTACACCAGGTGTTCGCACGGCCATCCCACACGTGTTGTCGAGCAGTGCAGTCAGCACACCGCCGTGGATCACACCGGTATCGGGGTCGCCGACCAGATGTTCGGCGTAGGGGACTTTGACCAGACACCGGTTGTCGCTGTACTCCACCAGGGTGAGACCCAGAGCCCTGGCGTGGGGAATTTCAAGCAGGTGATTGAAAAACTGATCCATGATGACCTCGATGGGAGCACTTGATGTTATCAGGCTGAGCACGTGTCCGGGCTGGACCCCTATATTGGTACCGGTTGCCATGCCAGAACATCGGCGTAGACTCGACCTTGAGGATGGTGTACGCCATCCTTGTCCAGGCCATCCCTGCAAGGCAGGCTGAGCAGGATGCTTATGGAAGGTTCGGGCTGGACCACTGAAGAAGTTGGCCATCATTGGAGATAACCCATGAAGCGCTACTTTTATGCTGGTGACGATCTGGACCGCCTCGAAGCCCTGTCCACCGAGCTGGAACACAACGGGCTCGACCGGGTGCAGATGCACGTTCTCAGTCAGGATGACACCGGCGTCGACACCCACCGCGGCATCCACAGTGTCGCCTCGATCATGAAGCGGGATCTGATCGCCTCGGGTATCCGCGGTGCTCTGATCGGTCTGGTCATCGCCGCGCTGGTGCTGAGCGTGGCTTGGCAGATGCAGGCTTTTGCGACTCCTGTCGGGACACTCATCGCCTGGTTTCTCAGCGTTGCGAGTTTTGGTTTTTGTACCTGGGAGGGTGGCCTGTTCGGCATCCAGACCCAGAACCGCAATTTCAGCCGGTTCAAAAGCGTGCTGGATAGCGGCAGGCACCTCTTTTTCGTCGATGTGCGTCGCGAGCAGGTGCAGGCGCTGCGCAGGGCGATGGAAAAACATCCGGAAATTGAAGCGCTTGGTCAGTCCCGTGGTCTGCCTGCATGGCTTGTGACAAGCCAGCGGGAGGTTCCACGATTCCTTAGGCAGACTCTTCCCTAAGAGTCTTTCGGGCGTGAGAGGGCAGGCGGCAGAACCACGGTTCTTGCCGTCATGGCGTATCCTTGTGTCTGCTTAACCGATCCAGAGACACGATGGACACCAATTACACCTTTTCCGACGAACAGGTCATCGAGCCGGAATACTACGGTCGAATTGGGCATCCCCATCAGGCGTTTGCCTGGCTTCGTGCCAATGATCCCATGCGTCGGATCGAGGCGCCCAGCTTTCGGCCATTCTGGGCGGTAACCAAACATGAAGACCTCATAGCCGTCGAGAAGCAGCCGGAGCTGTTCACCAACGAGCCTCGCCCGATTCTTGGCCGTGAGGTTGCGCGGCCTGAACTGAAGGCAGAGGTCATTGGCGAAATTTTCAAGCGTCTGCAGGATTCACCTGAGTTGATGCAGGTCATGGCAACGTCCACCGAGCAGGGGTTGATCCGCTCGCTGGTACAAATGGACCCACCCGACCACCCGAAATATCGCGCCCTGGTGCAGCCCTGGTTCAAGCCGACCAACATCAAACGACTGGAAGAACGGTTGACGACGATCATCCGTGACATTCTCGATGACATGATGGGTGATGGCAGCGAACGGGAACTGGATTTTGTCCAGGATGTCGCAGTCTGGCCGCCGCTCAAGTTGATCAGCGAACTGCTGGGTGTTCCTCCGGAAGACGAGTGGCGAATCCTCAAGCTCACCAATGAGCTGTTTGCCGGTGACGATCCGGAAATGAAACGGGTAGGGGATGATCCATTGTCGATTTTCGACACGATCAAGGATCTCTACCAGTATTTCTCGAAGATGACCAACGCCCGTCGAGCGAATCCGACCGAAGATCTGGCGTCCTATATCGCCAACGGCCGGATCGATGGAGAGTATCTGCCCTACAAGGAACTCATTTCCTACTACACCATCGTGGCCACCGCCGGCCACGAGACGACGCGTACTGCAATGTCGGGAGGGTTGCATGCGCTGTTGATGAATCCCGATCAGATGCAACTGCTGAAAGACACCATCCACGACGATGAAGCGTTGAAGCTTGCCGTGGAAGAGATGCTTCGCTGGACCACCCCGGTGGCCCATTTTTCCCGCACCGCGCAAGCGGACACCGAGATTCGTGGTCGCAAGATCATGAAGGGCGACACACTGGGTCTCTTTTACGCGTCAGCCAATTTTGATGAAGAGGTATTCGACAATCCGTTTGCGTTCACTATCGACCGCAAACCAAACCGTCACCTGGCGTTTGGTACGGGGCCGCACCAGTGTCTGGGCATCATCCTCGCCCGCATGGAAATGCGGATCTTCTTCCAGCAGTTGATTCCACGCATCGTATCGATGGAACTGGTTGAAGAACCCTCACGGCTGCGGGCGAGTTTTGTGCATGGCCTCAAACATCTGAAAATTCGTTATCGTTTGCGCCCAGCAGCCTGACGAGTTCCCCGCTCACCAGCGAGTACCTCGGCCACGGGAATGTCGGCCGGGGCGAGCTGCAGATCAGTAAGGTGGTGGCGTGGACACCACAGCATCGCATCATGTGCGAGCAGTTTGAATCGTCCGCGCAGGTGGCGAAGGCGGTAAACAAGCAGCTCCACGGTCTGATGTGGTTCAGCGTGAATGGATCGCAGCAGAAACCGGCCGGTTTTCACCTGTACGCCAAACTCTTCCCTGAATTCGCGTTCGAGGCAGACCTGCGGGGATTCGCCGGGTTCCAGCTTGCCGCCAGGAAATTCCCAGTATCCCGCCAGATGTCGACCGGCTGACCGACGAGCGACCAGGATGTTCCCGCGTCGAAGCAGTACTCCAGCGGTAACGAGCAGGGATCGCGAGGCGGTGAAGGGATTATTGTCAGCCAATGAGGATCTGCCTCTTTCGCACGTCTTGATGGCATCGCATTATCAATTCGCAGGGGCGAACTGTTCAGAGATTACCCGAAGCTGCGGAGATACCATCTTGATTCTGACCGAGTGGCTCGAACTCGCCAGTTATGCCGTAACCGTCATCGGTTTGCCGTTTGCCGTGTGGGTGTTCCATCTGCAGCAACGCAAGGAACGTGAAAACGAAGAAGAAGAGGCTTACCAGTTGCTGGCGGATGCCTATACCGAGTTTCTCAAGGTCGTTCTGGCCAACAGTGATCTCCACCTGCGAACGTCGACTGCCTTGCCGGACCCGACGCCGGAACAGGAAGAACGCATGCTGGTCATCTTCGACATGCTCATGTCGCTGTTCGAGCGCGCCTTTCTGGTGGCTCACAAAGATGACATGACACCCGCAGAGCAGAGGCGCTGGAATTCCTGGGACGACTACATGCGTGAGTGGTGCCGTCGGGAAGATTTCACCAACGCCTTGCCAGCGCTGTTGAGTGGGGAAGACCCGGAGTTCCAGGCTTACCTCGAAAAGGTGGTCGCATCGGAGAGCGAGGCTGCCAGACGCGCAACCTGATGATCTTCTGGCTCGATACCCGCGTCCCGACAAGTCTCGACATTCGCGGCACTGAAGTAGCCGTTATCCGCCAGCAGCGTCGCCGGAGATCCCAACGCCTCGGGCAACGCGTCGAGCTTCTCCAGCATCGGT
>Ga0105050_10000290_pt1 | contig 74701 bp, 72 predicted proteins | sample FRY01_FD_78088 | JGI IMG/M metagenome (GOLD analysis project Ga0105050, IMG submission 78088) | Freshwater microbial communities from Lake Fryxell liftoff mats and glacier meltwater in Antarctica - FRY-01 | ecosystem: Environmental > Aquatic > Freshwater > Ice > Glacier meltwater ... | reverse complement strand
CTGCGATCTGGTCCTGCATCCGGTCCTGCTCTAGGTGTTGTCGGCGCGGACAATGCGAGGCACCGGCAGGAATGGCAACCTATGATGTGACAGTGATGGGGGCAGGTGTGTTTGGCCTCTCGGTCGCCCATGCCTGCGCCGCACGCGGGGCAAAGGTGCAGGTGATCGACCCGGCAGGCGTGGCGACCGGAGCCAGCGGCGGCATCGTCGGCGCCTTGGCTCCGCATGTGCCGGAACAATGGAACGCCAAAAAGGCGTTTCAGCTGCGATCCCTGCTCATGGCCCAAAACTATTGGGCAGACATCGCCACCCTCTCAGGCCAGAACCCCGGCTATGCCCGCACCGGACGGCTACAACCGCTCCCCAACGACGCCGCAGTCAGCATGGCACAGGCACGCGCCGTACAATCCCGGACGCTCTGGCAGGGGCAGGCACTCTGGCAGGTAGTGCCCGCCACTGACCACCCCGATTGGGCACCACACAGCCCCACCGGCCTGCTCATCCACGACACGCTCTCGGCGCGCATCCACCCGCGTCAGGCGACCGCCGCGCTCGCCCAAGCATTCCGCGCGCTGGGCGGGGTGATCGGCCCCAAAGGAACCGAGCAAGGCGCGGTCCTCTGGGCCACCGGCCATGCCGGGCTCACCGCACATGGGATGGGCAACGGGGTCAAAGGTCAGGCCGCCCTCCTCGGTTTCAGCGCCCCCGACCAGCCCCAGCTTTTTGCCGACGGTCTGCACATCGTACCACATGCGGACGGGACCACCGCCATCGGCTCCACCTCCGAACGGCTATGGGATGATGCGCAGGCCACCGACGCGCAACTCGACGGTATCATTGCCCGCGCGCAGGCCGCTTTTCCGGCGCTGGCCCGCGCCCCGATCCTCGCGCGCTGGGCCGGCGTGCGCCCCCGCGCCCACAGCCGCTCGCCACTCCTCGGCGCATGGCCGGGCCGGCCGGGGCATTTCATCGCCAACGGCGGGTTCAAGATCGGCTTCGGCATCGCGCCCTTGGTCGGGCAGGTCATGGCCGACCTCATCCTCGACGGACGGGACAATATTCCTCTGGATTTCCATCCGCCGGGGTCCTGATCCGCTCATATCGGTTCCCCAGCACCGATAAGGCGTCTCGCCAGCAGCGAGACGGCCGGTGCCTTGCCAAAGGCGCGAGCCTGCAGGCAATCACTCTGCAATGCAGGACGCAACATTGCCAATCGGGGCGCCCCTGCTGTCTGGTAACAAATCGGGGAAAAGCAGAAATGAGCCCCCTCACACCGCCTTGCGCAACTCCGCCATCAACTCTGCCAACACCTTCTGGTAACTCTCCGCCACCAGCCGTCCACCGGCATCGAACTGGTTTGAACAATCCGCCACCATCAGTTCTGGCCCTGACAGGACCAGTGGCCGAAACGACACCAGACAAAGGCGCAGCGAAAACTGGGCGCGGTCGCCACCGGCGCGGCCATCGGCGGCCGACATGATCGCCACCGGCTTGTCACGCCACGGCGCGCCCTTGGTTCGGCTCACCCAATCAAGGGCATTCTTGAGAACACCGGACAGCGCCTTGTTATATTCCGGGGTCGAGATCACCACAGCATCCGCCGCCGCAATCTGATCGGCCAACAGCTGAACCGACTCAGGTATGCCGCGATCCTGCACATCGTGGTTGAACAGCGGCAGGTCCAGATCCGCCTCGATAAAGCGGTCAGGCGCAAACACGCGCGCCGCCTCGCGGATCAGCATCCGGTTCGTCGAAGCGGCGCGCAGCGCGCCCGCAATTCCCAATAGCACCGTCATCGCAATCCCCACATTCGCCAGACCATAGCTAACACCCGCAACGGGCAGGGCAAGCACCTCAACTGCGAGTCTCTGGCGCTTGTCTCTGCCCCGCCGCTGGTCCAAGTTGCGGCAAATCTGAAGGAGGACCACCAATGCAGCGCCACGGAGGCAAGATTCTGGCCGATCAACTGGCCATTCTTGGGGTCAAACGGGTGTTCTCCGTGCCGGGAGAAAGCTTTCTGGCGGCGCTCGACGGGCTCTACGAGTCGGGCATCACCAACGTGGTCTGCCGGCAAGAGGGCGGCGCGGCGATGATGGCCGAAGCTTACGGCAAGATGACCGGCACCCCCGGCGTCTGTTTCGTCACACGCGGGCCGGGAGCGACCAACGCCTCCGCCGGGATCCACATCGCCATGCAGGATTCCACACCCATGGTCATGTTCGTCGGGCAAATCGAGCGTGGGCACCGCGACCGCGAGGCGTTTCAGGAAATCGACTACCGGCAGGTCTTTGGCGGGCTGGCGAAATGGGCGGCAGAAGTGGACCAGACCGAACGTCTGCCCGAATACATCGCCCGCGCCTTTACCGTGGCCACCTCCGGGCGGCCCGGCCCGGTGGTGCTGGCGTTGCCCGAGGATATGCTGAGCGCGCTGGCCGACGTGCCCGATTGCGCAGGTCATGTCACCGCAGTTGCGCCCACCTGGACCCATGCTGCGCAGGGGCTGCTCGAACGGCTCAAGACACATGAACGGCCCCTCGTCATCGTCGGCGGGCCGCATTGGTCGGCACAGGCGGCGCAGGATCTGGGGCAATTCGCAGAAATTCAGGGTCTCCCCGTCGCCTGCGGCTTCCGGCGGCAGGATTACATGGATAACCGGCACCCCAATTACGTGGGTGACCTCAACGTCGGGATCAACCCGAAACTGGCACAGCGGATGCGCGATGCCGATGCCCTTCTGGTGATCGGATCGCGGCTGGGGGACATCTAGACCGAGGGATACACGCGGCTCGACCCCAAGGCACCCGGCAAGGCGATCTACCACATCCACGCCGATGCGGATGAACCGGGGCGGGTCTATCACCCGGACCTCGCAATCATCAGCGACGCGCCGGGATTCTTGCGGGCTTTGGCGGCACAGCCCGCGATCTGCAAGGTAAGCCCGGACTGGACCAGCGGCGCGCGGGCCGACTATCTGGCGTGGACCACGCCGCAGGAAACGCCGGGCGATGTCAAAATGGAACAGGTTACACATGGCTCTCGGCCAAGCTGCCCGATGACGCAATCCTGACCAACGGGGCGGGCAACTTCGCCGGCTGGCTGCATCGCTACTACATTTTCAAAGGCTACAGGACTCAACTCGCACCCACCTCCGGCTCGATGGGCTATGGCTTTCCGGCGGCCATCTCGGCCAGTCTGCAATATCCGGAAAAGGTGGTCATATGCCTCGCCGGAGACGGCTGTTTCCAGATGACGCTGAACGAAATGTCCACAGCGGTGCAACATGGGGCAAAGCCGATCACCATCGTCGCCAATAACGGGCGCTACGGCACGATCCGCATGCATCAGGAACGGCACTATCCGGGGCGCGTCTCCGGCACCCAGCTCGCCAACCCCGACTTTGCAGCCTTGGCGCGGGCTTACGGCGGGCATGGCGAAACGGTCACGCGCACGGACGAATTCCCCGCCGCATTCGAGCGGGCGCTGGCATCGGGCAAGGCGGCGGTGATCGAACTCGTGCTCGACCCCGAAGCATTGACCACCGGCATGACGCTGTCCGCAGCACGTGAAAAAGGCTTTGCAGCCCGGTAGGGTGGGTTAAAACCCACCTTACTTTGCGTACGCTGCCTTAACGCGCGAAAGTGCGATTTTGGGTCCGTTCGAATACCGACGCAATACCGTTCAAAAACCGCAGCACGAAAACCCAGTAAAACAAGGAAATTAACCCTGATTCGGGGTCAGGCCACCATCGCTGCCGCTTTTTGCAGATCCACCGACACGAGTTGGCTGACACCCTGCTCGCCCATGGTCACGCCAAACAGGCGATCCATCCGGCTCATGGTGACACCGTGGTGGGTGATGATCAGAAACCGGGTTTCGGTCCGGCGGGTCATCTCGTCTAGCAGGTCACAGAACCGCGTCACATTGGCATCATCCAGCGGCGCATCCACCTCATCCAGCACACAAATCGGCGCCGGATTGGCCAGAAACACCGCAAAGATCAGCGCAAGGGCGGTCAGCGTCTGTTCGCCCCCCGACAGCAGCGACAAAGTGGACAGCTTCTTGCCCGGCGGCTGACACATGATCTCAAGGCCCGCTTCCAGCGGATCGTCGCTTTCCACCAGCACAAGCCGGGCCTCACCACCGCCAAAGAGATGAGTGAAAAGCAGGCTAAAGTTCTGATTTACCTGCTCAAATGCGGTCAAAAGCCGCTCGCGGCCCTCACGGTTCAGACTGGCAATCCCCTGCCGCAAGGCGCGGATTGCATCCTCCAGATCGGTCTTTTCATGGGCGAGGTTGTCATGCTCGGTCTGCACCTCCTTGGCATCCTCCTCAGCCCGCAGATTGACGGCACCCAACGCATCACGCTGTCGGCGCAACGCCCCCACCTGTGCCTCGATCGCCTCCGCCTGCGGCAAATCCGCGGTATCCGCCTGCAACCCCTCGATCAACCGGGCCGGGGTCATATCCAGCGCCTCGGCAATCCGGCCCTCCGCCTGCGCCAGCGCATCCCGCGCCGCCTCGTCCCGCGCCTCCGCCCGCGCCCTCGTTTCGCGGGCCTCAGACGCCTCCCGCTCTGCCTCCCGCTCTGCCTGCACTGCCTCCCGGACCCGGGTTTCGGCCAAGGCCATCGCATCGGCGGCGCGCCGTCGTCTGTCCTGAGCCGACCTGACAGCATCAGTCAGACGCTCTTGTTTTTCCTCGATATTCTTCGGAAGCGAGTTCGCCAGTTCCAACTCTGCTTCGGTCGCAACGCGCCGCGCCATCAGCTCGGCCATGCGCTTTTCAGCAGTATCCAGACGTTGGCGCCAGCCGGTGATTTCCTTGGCAATCTCGTCCGCACGCCTCGCCCGCGCATCACCCTCGCGGCGCAATTCGTCATGCAGAGACCGGCGCGACATCATCGCGATGCGGGCTGCCTCGACGGCGGTTTTGACGATGGCAACCGCCCCTCGCGCGGCGTCCAGATCGCCCAGATCACGCACGCCCGTCTCGGCTTCGGACAGGTCACGCCGTGCCGCCATCGCCTCTTCCTCGTGCCGCCGCAACGCCAGCGCCGCCGCCTCACGCCGCCCCTCGGCAAGGTCGCGATCAGCCTCCGCCCGGCTTGCTGCGCGGTTGGCTTCGGCCACCAGCCGGTCAGCATCACGCCGGGCCTGACGGGCATTCTGATCAGCCTCGGTCAGCGCCGCAAGCCGGGCTGTGAGCACACCATGCGCCTGTCCGGCCCCCTGCGCCCGTGCGCCGACCTCTTCCAGATCGCGTTTCAATTCGACCAGCCGGTTCAACTGCTGCAACCGCAGCGCCGCTGCCGAAGGCGCATCTTCCGCAGCGGCGCGGAATCCGTCCCAGCGCCAAAGATCGCCCGCCAGAGACACAAGCCTTTGACCGGGAAGCAAATTTACCTGCAACCGCGCGCCTTCACGCGCATCGACAAGTCCGACCTGCGCCATGCGCCGTTGCAGAACTTCCGGCACGGAAACGACATCAGTCAGCGGTTGCACGTCCTTAGGTAAGGCTTGCAAAACCTCATATCCCGCCAGCGCTACCCAGCCAGATCTGCCGGCGGCCTGCACCAGTGGCGCGCGCAGATCATCGGCCAAAGCAGCGCCCAGCGCTTTTTCATAGCCGCTTTTCACCTGCAGCAGATCAAGGATCTGACCGCCTTCCTTGGTATCGCGCGCCACAAGCCGGGCAAGGGCGGCGACCTCCGCACGCAGGGCATTCGCCTCGCCCTCGGCTTCGGACCGTGCAGCCCGGGCATCGGACTCGCGCGATTGCGTCTCGGCCCGGGCGGCTTCGGCCTCGAGCAAGGTCGCATCGGCCTTGGCTGCCGTTGCCACTGCGGAAACTTCGGCCCCGCCCGCAGCGATGAAATCTACCGCAGCTTTGGCATGGGCTGCTTCGGCGTCAGACCTGGCCAGCCGCGCCCGCTCTGCATCGCCGGTGTGCCGTGCCAATGTCCGTCGGCAATCCTCCAACAACCGCTGGGCCGATTGATGCCGCGCGGACAGTCGCGCCATATCCTCGGTCTGTTCGCTCATCTCCGTCTCGCGGGCCTGCAACACCGCCGCCGCCTCTCGCGCCAGTGCCGCAGCGACCTCGAGCCGTTCGGGATGGCCGGTCCCGGCATCGGTCAGCCGCGCCGCTTCGGCCTCAAGCCGGGCCATCATCTCACCCGCGTCGGTATTCAACGCAAACTCACGCTCTATATCTTGCGATAGTTGAACAGAGCGCCCGCGCAATGTTGCGATATCCTCCTGCGCGCGTTGCATCTGGTCGTGAAGCGAGGCCTGTTCCACCTCAAGCCGATGCAGCACTGCCGCCGCGATTATCTCTTCATCGCGCAACGCGGGCAAAGCGTCCTCGGCCCCGGCGCGCGACCTGCCTGTCGCTTGCGCAGTTGCCTCTGCCTGCGCCGCCGCAATGATCCGGGCGCGCAATTCTGCTGCCGCTCCGGCCCGCGCCTCATCCGCCTCGCGCCAGCGCCGGTAGAGCAAAAGCCCCTCGGCCCGCCGTAACGCCTCGCCAATTTCGCGGTAGCGGGCGGCGGCACGCGCCTGTCGGGCAAGTGCGGTCAGTTGCTGTGCCAGCGCCTCGATCACGTCATCAACGCGCAGCAGATTGGCCTCAGCCCCTTTCAGCTTCAGTTCCGCCTCGTGGCGGCGCTGATAAAGTCCCGAAATGCCAGCCGCTTCTTCCAGGATACGCCGCCGGGCCGTAGGTCGGGCATTGATCAGTTCGGATATCTGCCCCTGCCGGACCAGTGCCGGCGAATGCGCCCCGGTAGAGGCATCGGCAAACAGCATCTGCACATCGCGGGCGCGGACCTCTTTGGCACCGACCTTGTAGGCCGACCCGGCATCGCGGGTGATCCGCCGGATGATCTCGAGCGTGTCGGCATCGTTGAACCCGGCCGGGGCCAGCCGCTCGGCGTTGTCGATGATCAGCGCAACTTCGGCAAAGTTGCGTGCCGGACGAGTCGCGGCGCCGGCAAAGATCACATCCTCCATCCCACCACCCCGCATCGCAGTGGGGCGGTTTTCGCCCATCACCCAGCGCAGCGCTTCGAGCAGGTTGGATTTGCCGCAGCCATTGGGTCCGACAACGCCGGTCAGCCCGTCTGCGATGATCAGATCGGTCGGATCAACAAAACTCTTGAACCCGTTCAGGCGCAGCTTGGTAAAACGCATGGCCCCTCTCGCGATTCCTGCCAGTGAGGGACTGTGGCGGAGAGGCAGGGCCAAAGTCAACATTTGCCCCCATGTCCGGTGGACCACATGGCGCTTATCCACAACATATTGACGAAAGTGCGCACTCTTTTGTGAAAATCCGCGACCAGCCGCTGCTCCAGATTGCCGCGAAGCAAGTGGGAGGGGTCGGTTTCCGCCTTGACGCAGCACAGCACCCGGGCGCACAACAGAAGCAGTATGGTTCCCCCGCAAAGGTGCAAAGCATCGGGGGATCAAAAGGGAATACGGTGCGGGTCGATCCGTTGAACGGAGGCCCAATTCCGAAGCCGCCCCCGCGACTGTAAGCGGCGAGCGCCCGTCATTGGCCACTGGGAAACCGGGAAGGCGACGAGGTGCCGCGACCCGCAAGCCAGGAGACCTGCCATACCAGACAGCAACCAGCCGTCGGGGATGACGGCCAAGGAGAGTGAAAATGCATATCGAACATGGCATCGTTGCAGGTGCCAAAATCCTGCTGAGCGTCGGCACCGCTGCGGCGGCGGGCCTCTATTCTGTCAAACTGGCTTGGGAAAACGTCAAAGAGCGCGGCTTGCCGTCTCTGGTGGCGCGGAGCGCTGTTGCCACTGCGCTGGTCTTCACGTTCTTTCAACTGCTGCCGCATTACCCGGTTGGCGTGTCAGAGGTGCATTTCATCCTCGGCTCGACCCTGTTCCTGATCCTTGGTGCCGGTCCGGCGGCCTTTGGTCTGGCTCTCGGGCTGCTCATTCAGGGGCTGTTCTTTGCGCAATTCGACCTGCCGCAATACGGCATCAATGTGACAACGCTGCTGGTACCGCTGTTTGCGGTCAAGGCCTTGGCGAGCAAGATCATCGCACCCGGCACAGCCTATGTTGACCTGAAATACGGTCAGGCGCTGGCGCTTTCGACGGCGTTCCAGGGCGGTGTTGTGCTTTGGGTCGGCTTCTGGGCCTTTTACGGTCAGGGCTTTGGTGCGGCGAATGTCGCTTCGGTCATGTCCTTTGGTGCCGCCTATATGCTGGTCGTCCTGATCGAGCCGCTGGCCGATCTCGCTGTGCTGGCCGGGGCTAAATCGTTCAAGGGTCTGCGCGGCTCCGGACTCGTGACGCCGCGCCTCTACAGCGCCGCCTGAAACTTAACTGATCGCATCACCGGCGGCTCCCTTTGCGGGGGCCGTCTGGCTTTTATGACATTCCGGAGGCTCAGATGCCCGCCAAAATCCCCGCCACCATCGTCACCGGCTTTCTGGGTGCCGGCAAGACAACGCTGATCCGCCACATGCTCCAGAACGCTGGTGGCCGGCGTATCGCATTGATTATAAATGAGTTCGGCGATCTGGGGGTCGATGGCGAAATCCTGCGCGGCTGCGGGATCGAAGCTTGTGCTGATGAAGATATCATCGAACTGTCCAACGGTTGCATCTGCTGCACCGTGGCCGAGGATTTCATTCCGACGCTGGAAAAACTGCTGTCGCGCGAGAATGCGCCCGATCATATCGTGATCGAAAGCTCTGGCCTCGCCCTGCCGCAACCGCTGGTGCGCGCTTTCAATTGGCCCGCGATTTCCACCCGTGTCACCGTGGACGGCGTGGTGACCGTGGTCGATGGCAAGGCCGTGACCGAGGGCCGTTTTGCCCATGATCTCGCCGCCGTCGATGCGCAGCGGGCCGCCGATGACAATCTGGACCACGAAACCCCGCTGTCGGAACTGTTCGAGGATCAGATCGCCTGCGCCGACATGATCGTCGTGAACAAGGCCGACTTGCTGAGCAGCACCGAGATTGATGCGCTGACCGCGCGTCTGGGCGCAGAGAGCCGCGCCGGAGTGCAGGTGATCCGTGCCAGTATGGGTGCGCTGCCCATCGAGGTGCTGCTGGGGCAGGGGATCGGGGCAGAAGGCGATCTGGACGCGCGGGCCGAGGTGCATCATCACCACGACCACGACCACGACCACGACCATGACGACGATGACGACGGGCACGACCATCACCACGATCATGGCCATGACGAGTTTGAAAGTTTCGTGGTGACACGCGGCGAGATCACCGATCCCGCCGCCTTTGCCGCGCAGCTTGCGGGTGTGATCCGCGCCCATGACATCCTGCGCCTCAAGGGGTTTGCCGCCGTTGCCGGCAAGCCGATGCGGCTGACAATTCAAGCGGTTGGCCCGCGTGTGGACAGCTATTTTGATCAGCCTTATGGCACCGGCCACCGCGAAACGCGGCTGGTGGTGATCGGTGAGGCAGGATTGGACCGCGCGGCGATTACGGCAGCACTTTTGGCATGAACCTGACCGTCCGCCCCGGCGATCCGCGCTCGCCTGAAGGGACGGCGTTGCTGACAGCAAGCCATGACTATCTGGCCTCGCTTTACCCGCCCGAGGATAACTTCTTTCTCTCGATCGACGATCTTTGCGTCCCCTCGATCCGTTTTTTCATTGCGGAACAGGCGGGTAAGGCGCTTGGCTGTGCTGCCTTGGCGATGAAAGATGGCTACGGCGAGGTGAAATCGCTTTATGTCGATCCGGCGACGCGCGGGGCCGGGACGGGTGCGGCGCTGATGGCTGCGCTCGAGGCCGAGGCGCGGCAACGCGGGTTGCCATGGCTCAAACTGGAAACCGGCGATGACCTTTACCCGGCGCATCGATTGTATCAGCGCGCCGGATTTGTGCTCTGCGGCCCCTTTGGCGATTACCTCGAGGCGCCGCATAGCGTATTCATGGAAAAACGTCTGTGATCAGACGGTTAACCGCCCGTTTTCTCGTCATCCTTGCGCGCCGCGGCGGCAAGTTTGGCGACCAGTTCGGCCTTGGGCTTGGGACGGCCAAACGGGTTCTTGTCGCTGCCGGGCGCGTTGTGTTCCTTGTGGCGCGGCGTACCTTTGACGCCGGTGCCGCTCTTTTGTTTGCTGTAATCTGCCATGACGGCCCCCGTGGTCTGTGTGACCCGACCCATGCCCGAAACCGTCCCATGATACAAGGTCGCGGCTGATGCACCTGCTGGCTGCGACGCCCGGTGCCATCGAGGATGGGCAGGACCCGGTCGATCTGGGGCAGACGCCGTCTGACGTCGTCATCCTGTCCGCCGCCGACAGCGAACTTGCGCTGTTGTCCGAGGCCCGGGCACAGATGGCTGATCCGCCGGGGCTGCGTCTGGCGAGCCTGTTGCATCTGAGCCACCCGATGACGGTGGACCTGCATCTGGATCAATGTGCAACGCGGTCCCGGCTGGTCATTGCCCGCATTCTGGGCGGGAGCGGCTATTGGCGCTATGGGTTCGAGCAATATGCGGCGCGCCTGCGCGAGGCTGGGGTTCCTTTTGCAGCGCTTCCGGGGGATGACAAACCCGACCCGGAACTGCGCGAGTTTTCTACTGTAAGTTCAGAGGATTACGACGCGCTCTGGTCCTATTTTGTCGAGGGTGGACCAGAGAATGCGGGCAACCTGCTGGCCTATGCCAAGGCGATGCTGGAGGGTGATGCCCGTCCCGCCGCCGCCCGCCCCCTACTGCGTGCAGGTATCTATTGGCCGGGTGCCGGGATGGCCGACCTGCAGACGGCGCGGGCCGGTTGGACCGCAGGGGCGCCGGTGGTGCCTGTTGTGTTCTACCGCGCCCTGCTCGAAGGGGCGGGGTTGGGGCCGATCAACCGGTTGACCCGGTCGCTGTTGCGGGCCGGGCTCAACCCCTTGCCGGTCTTTGTAGCCTCTTTGAAAGACCCGTTAAGTCGTGCCACGCTCGAAGGGTTGCTGCGCGAAGCACCGCCCACGGTGATCCTCAACTGCACCGCCTTTGCCGTGGGCTCGCCGCATGATGGCGACACAAGCCCGGTCAATCCGCTGGCTGGACCTGCCGCCAATGACGCGCCGGTGTTTCAGGTCGTCTTGTCGGGCGCGAATGAAGCGAGTTGGAAAGAGGGCAAGGCTGGGCTGTCTGCCCGCGACATCGCCATGAATGTGGCCTTGCCAGAGGTCGATGGGCGCATTCTGAGCCGGGCGATCTCGTTCAAGGGCGAGGCCTGGTTTGATGCCGAAACCGAGTGCCGGATTGCCACGCATATCGCACAGGGCGACCGGATCGACTTTGTTACAGCGCTTGTGGCGAACTGGGCGCGGCTGCGGAGCAAGGCACCGGAAACGCGCAAGGTGGCGCTGATCCTTGCCAATTATCCCAATAAAGACGGACGTTTGGCCAATGGCGTCGGCCTCGATACCCCTGCCGCCACATCGCATGTTTTGGGCCTCATGCAGGCTGCGGGCTATGCCGTTGAGGATGCTCCGCCTGACAGCGCCGCGCTGATGGCGCGGCTGATGGCCGGGCCGACAAACTGGCTGACCGATCGCGCCGCGCGGGAAGGTGGCGAGTGGTTGCCGCTATCGGACTACCGTCGACATTTTGACGCACTACCATGGGAGGTCAAAGAAGCGATGACCGCCCGTTGGGGCGCGCCTCAGGATGACCCCTTTGTGAGGGCGGACATTGGCGTTTCGGGTTTTGCCCTGTCAATTCATCAGTTTGGCAATGCTGTTGTGGGGCTGCAGCCTGCGCGCGGCTATAATATTGATCCGACCGAAACCTACCATTCCCCCGATCTGATCCCGCCGCACCACTACCTCGCCTTCTATTTCTGGCTACGTCACCATTGGGGCGCGGATGCGATCGTGCATATGGGCAAGCATGGCAATCTGGAGTGGTTGCCGGGAAAGTCTGTGGCCTTGTCAGAACTATGCTGGCCGGAAATTACTTTGGGCCCCATGCCCAATCTTTATCCTTTCATCGTCAATGACCCCGGCGAAGGCACGCAGGCCAAGCGTCGGGCGCAGGCGGTGGTGATCGATCATCTGACTCCGCCACTGACGCGGGCCGAATCATATGGGCCTTTGCGCGATCTGGAGGCATTGGTAGATGAATATTATGAAGCATCGGTTATTGACCCGCGCCGGTCAGCGTATCTGCGGCGCGAGATCATGTCGCTGACGCAGGTGAGCGGATTGGCGCTGGATGCGGGCATGGCAGGACAGGACGAGGGGCAGGATCTAGGCCGTCTTGATACCTATCTGTGCGAATTGAAGGAGGCGCAGATCCGCGATGGCCTTCATATCTTTGGACAATCGCCGAATGGCGTGCAGGAGCGTGATCTTGCCATCGCGCTGGCGCGGGTGCCGCGTGGCGCGGGCAAAGGCGGCGATGCCTCGCTGTTGCGGGCCTTGGCGGATGATCTGGAACTGGGGTTCGATCCGCTCTCTGCCGCATTGGGAGAGGCGTGGTCCGGGCCGCGTCCTGATGTGCTGACCGGGCCTGATCCGTGGCGCATTGCGGGGGATACGGTCGAGCGGCTGGAGCTGCTTTCGCAGCGGTTGCTGGATGGCGCGGCGGCGCCCGGCCCTGCTTCAGCGCTGGTTTTGCAAGAGATTTCCGCACGAATCCGGCCTGCGGTGGCGGGCTGTGGTCCGGCGGAAGCGGTGGGATTGTTGCGTGGTTTGAGTGGGTTGGCCGTGGCCCCCGGCCCATCTGGTGCGCCGACGCGGGGGCGGATGGATGTGCTGCCGACGGGGCGCAATTTTTACTCTGTGGATAGTCGTGCGGTGCCGACGCCGACGGCTTGGGCTTTGGGGTGGAAATCGGCTAATCTGTTGATTGAAAAACATTTGCAGGATCATGGTGATTGGCCGCGCGCGCTGCTGCTGACCGCTTGGGGCACGGCCAATATGCGCACGGGCGGCGATGATATCGCACAAGCGCTGGCGTTGATGGGGGTTAAACCCACATGGGATAGTGCGAACCGGCGGGTGACCGGGTTTGAAATATTGCCTTTGGGTGTGCTGGGGCGGCCGCGAATCGATGTGACTTTGCGGGTGTCGGGGTTTTTCCGCGATGCGTTTCCGCAGTTGATCGCCTTGGTCGATTCGGCGGCGCGGGCGGTGATGGCGCTGGACGAACCTGAGGCTGAGAATCCGGCGGCGGCGCGGGCGCGCGGCGGGGCCACGCAATCGCGGGTTTATGGTTCAAAACCGGGGGCTTACGGGGCCGGATTGCAAGCTCTCATTGACGAGCGGATCTGGACGGACAAGGCCGATCTGGGGGCCGCCTATCTGGAGTGGGGCGGCTATGCTTACGGTGCGTCGCAGGAGGGTGTCAGAGACCCTGAAGGTTTTAAGCAAAGATTGGGCGAGGTTGAGGCGATTGTGCAGAATCAGGACAATCGTGAGCATGATGTCCTTGATTCCGATGACTATTATCAGTTCGAGGGTGGCGCTGCCGCCGCTGTGGCGAGTATTCAGGGGCGTGACCGGCCGATTTACCATAATGACCATTCCCGCCCGGAAAGGCCCATCATCCGCACGCTGGAGGATGAGATTGGCCGGGTGATAAGGTCGCGGGTCGTCAATCCGAAATGGATCGCGGGCGTGATGCGCCACGGCTATAAGGGTGCGTTCGAGATGGCGGCAACGGTCGACTATCTCTTTGCTTTTGCTGCAACAACCGGCGCTGTGCGCAATCACCATTTTGATCTGGTCGAGGCAGCATTTCTTGAGGATGACGCGACGCGGGCGTTTATCGCAGAGGTGAATCCGTCCGCGTTGCAGGAGATGGCCGCGCGGTTGCAGGAGGCGATCGACCGTGGTCTGTGGCTGCCTCGGTCGAACTCTGCGCGGGCGCGAATTGCCGGACTGGTCAAAGGTTAAATCAGGCGAGGTTAACGGAAGATTCGACTGCGGTGTGACAACGGTATCGCGTCGGTATTCGCACGGTGCGGATTTGAGATTTTTGCGATTAATGTGGCGCGCGGTCGATTAAGCGACCGGTAACCAATCGACGGACCTGAAATGCGCGAAAGAAATGGGGATTTGCCGCGCCGGGTGATGCCTGGAGAGCCGGAGATGGCCGAGGTGCTGGGCCTGATCCGGGTGGAGTTTGCCTATATGGACGGGGTCATCGACCCGCCATCCTCGATGCATCAACTGACGCTCGAGCTGCTGGCTGCCGGGCCGGGAGAGGTCTGGGCGACGGGAATGCCGGTGGTTGCTTGCGCGGTGCTGACGTCAAAGCCGGGTGCGCTTTATATCGGCAAGCTGGCGGTAGCACAGGCGGCACGAGGGCGGGGTATGGCACGCGCGATGATAGCACTGGCGGAGCGGCGGGCGCTGGAGATGGGGCTGGACCGGCTCGAGTTGCAGACACGGGTGGAGTTGGTCGCCAATCAAGCGACCTTTGCCGCGATGGGATTTACTGAAACGGGCCGGACGGCGCATCCGGGTTTTGACCGGCCGACCACGATCACATATCGGCGCGCGCTGGGCTGAGAATGCTTGCCTTGGCAAGCCTTTGGCCCAAGATCAACGTTGCGAAGGAGAGACAGATGACCGAGGATACCGAACGCCACGCGCAGAAGATGGCCAAGAAAAAGGCCGCGCGGGACAAGATCATGGCGACCAAGACCGGGCAGAAGGGCCTGATCATCGTCCATACCGGCAAGGGCAAGGGCAAATCCTCGGCTGCGTTCGGGATGATTTTCCGCTGTATCGCACATGGCATGCAGAGCGCGGTGGTGCAGTTCATCAAGGGCGGCATGTCGACCGGCGAGCGTGACCTGATCCTGCGCCACTTTACCGACATCTGTGCATTCCACACGATGGGCGAGGGATTTACCTGGGAAACGCAGGACAAGACCCGCGATACCGAGATGGCGCAGGCAGCCTGGTCCAAGGCAAAGGAGCTGATCCTAGAACCGGCCAACACGATGGTATTACTGGACGAAATCAATATTGCGATCCGCTATGACTATGTCGATATTGCCGAAGTCGTCGCGTTTTTGCGCGATGAAAAACCGCCGATGACGCATGTGGTTCTGACCGGCCGCAATGCCCATGATGACCTGATCGAGATCGCTGATCTGGTCACGGAAATGGAATTGATCAAGCATCCGTTCCGCTCTGGCATCAAGGCGCAAATCGGGGTGGAATATTAGCAGCGTGGTTAATTTCGTACCGATGCACGACAATCCTTGCCCTGTGGACGGAATGCTCTAGGATTCGGGACAACCAATGACGAGTCGTGTAAACGACCATCTGGGACAGCCGGCCGGGAAATTCTATATAGACGGAGATTGATCCGTGAATAACAGACAGCGCAAGACCGACGACTTTCGCCGGGCAAAAGCCGCAATCAGACTGACGCGCACTGCGTTGCCTGATGCGGCGGTGCATTTGCTCGCCGAGGAGGAGGTCACCCGTCTGGTGACCCGGCTACAGCCGCGCACGGGGCAACTGGAGTTGCCGCAGCCTGCGGATATCTCGATGTTCTGTGATGCCCTGCTGAGCGCCGATATCGATGCCGGTGCCGCGATCATCCGGCAGGCCCGTCGTGAGGGGATGGATACCGAGACGGTCTATCTGGGGTATATCGCCGGGGCGGCGCAGCATCTGGGCAAACTGTGGGAAGACGACCGCGTTTCCTTTATGAATGTCAGTGTGGCGGCAAGCCGGATATTTGGCATCATGCGCCTGTTGCGTTACGAAATTGCGAATGCCCGCAAACTTTCGCCGCTGACCCAACATGCGATGTTCGCCTGCGTCCCCCGGGCGAGGATCATACCCTTGGTGTCACCGTGGCCGCCGATATGTTCCGCGCGCGTGACTGGCGGGTGGAACTGTGCACCGGCATGGATCATGACCGGCTGGTGCAGGCGGCGGGACAGCGGCCATTTTCGCTGATCGGGTTGTCGGCGGGCAATACGGACAAGGCGCTGGCGCTGGCCCGGCTGATCGTGGCGCTGCGGATCACACAGCCGCAGGCCTTTATCATGGTTGGCGGGCCGATTGTCGAAATGATGCCCGAACTGAACGATCTGATCGCGGCGGATGCGGTGATTTCCAATGCCAGTGAAGCGATGCAGCTGCTTGACCAGCTGACTGATCCGGCGACGGGCGAGTAGCGATCTAAGTCAGTTGCCCAGCCCCATTGCCTTGCGCTGTTTGGCCCGTTCCAGCCCAAGCTGCCGTTCGCGCCAGATGATCAGCACACCGGCGGCAATGATGATGACAGCCCCGCCGATGGTGACCAGCGTCGGCGCTTCGTCAAAGATGAAAAAGCCGATCACGATGGCGAGCAGCATCGAAGTATATTCGAACGGCGCGATCAGAGAGGCATCGGCATAGCGGTAGGATGACGTGAGCAGGATCTGCCCGACGCCGCCCAATACCCCTGCAAGCACCAGCATCCCGAACTCTGCCGGCGTGGGCCAGACCCAGCCATAGGGCAGGGTGGTGAGCGACAGGACAGTCGCGGTGATCGAGAACCAGAACACGATGGCTGCCGTACCCTCTGTCGCGACAAGCCGCCGCACAAAGACCGAGGCCAGTGCCACAAAGACCGCCCCCATCAGCACGACGATGGCACCCAATGTCTCACGCGAGCCGAGCGCGTCGGGATCGATGGAAAGCCGCGGGCTGAGCACGATCAGCACACCGATCATGCCCAGAGCCACGGCGGAAAGCCGGAACAGCCGGACCTGTTCGCCCAGAAACATCGCCGCAAAGATCACGACGAGCAGCGGCGCGGCATAGCCGATCGCGGTGACCTCGGGCAGTGGCAGCAACCCCAGACCGGCAAAGCCGAGCCCCATGCCAGCGGTGCCCACGATCCCGCGCCACAAATGCCCCATCGGGTTTTTCGTTTCGAGCCCGTGGCGCAACTCGCCCCGCATCAGGAGCCAGACCACAATGACCGGCGTGGCAAAGAGCGACCGGAAGAACACCGATTCGCCGGGGGGCACCCGGCCAGAGACCCCTTTGATCAGGCTGGCCATGGCGACGAAGACACAGACCGACATGATCTTGAGGGCGATACCGCGCAAAGGCTGCATGGGGCAGGGTCCATTGGTGACTCTGCCCCGATCCTAGTCCGCTAGCCCGCCGGTTAAAACCGCAATAGCGCAGGCCTTATGCAGTTTGACCGCGCGAAATCCGCAGGAATTGCCGGAGTTTGGCGGTCGGTGTGGTGCTGCGCGGTCGTTGATGCAGCGCCACGGTGGCCGGATGCCGTCCATCCGCGCGCTCCAGCCGCAGATATTCCCGCAGGCGCGTGCTGCTCTCGGCAGCCTTGGGTCTGTCGGTGATATGTCGTGACATGATCTCTCCTCCAGGTTGATGAGACACGATAGCATGTATGTAGCCTCGTGGCTGTATCAACCTGCAGCACTTTGGTGACACATGCGCTGGAACCGGCCGAAGCTTGGGCCGAAGCTTCGGGCTAGGCTCCCGGCGAGACCCGGATCACCGCACCATTGGGGTGGTCGATCAGCAAGAGCAGATCGCCATTGGCCATCTCTTCCACATCGCGGATCCGGCCAAGATCGGTCAGCAGGTGCTCTTCTCCGGTCACCTGCCCGCCCTGCATCTGTAGCCGGACCAAGGCACCCGGATTGAGGCCGGCGATAAGCAGGTCACCCTGCCAGTCGGCAAAGCTGTTGCCCTGATAGAACAGCATGCCGCCGGGGGCGATGACCGGGTCCCAGAAATAGACGGGTTCGGTCACACCCTCCATGCTGGTCTGACCTGCGCCCAGCGCACTGCCATTGTAATTGACCCCGTAGCTGACCAACGGCCAGCCATAGTTGAAGCCTGCCATCGGCTGGTTCAGTTCATCGCCGCCAGCGGGACCATGTTCGACGGTCCAGAGCGTGCCGGTTTGCGGATGCAGCGCCGCGCCTTGGATATTGCGATGGCCGTAGGACCAGACCGCCCCGTCACCCGCCACACCGACAAAGGGATTGTCGGCGGGGATGCCGCCATCGGGCATGATGCGGATCACCTTGCCAAAGGTCGCGTCGAGGTCTTGGGCGAGGAGGCGGTTCCGCGCGGATGACCGCTCTCCGGTGGTGATGAAGAGGTGGCCCTGCCGATCAAAGACGAGGCGGGAGCCGTAATGCTGTGGCGTGTCCACGGCGGGGCTTTGCAGCCAGATGTCGCGCACCTCGGTCATCTCTGACCAGTCGGCCGAGAGGGTGCCACGCGCAACGGCGGTCACCGATCCGCCATCGACCGGCTTGGCATAGCTCCACCAGACGCTGCGGTCAGAGGCGAAATCGGGGCCGATAGCCACGTCAAGCAGGCCGCCCTGTCCGCGCGCATCAACCTGTGGCAGGCCGCCGATTTCGGTGGAAAGCCCGCCGTCGGCGGTGATGACGCGCATGCGTCCGGGCCGTTCGGTCACCAGATATTGCCCGCCGGGAAGGCTGGCGATGCCCCAGGGATGCTCCAGCCCCGCGGCAAAGATGGTGGTGCTGACAGCGGTGGTGGCCAGTGCCGGGGCGCGGGTCTGTTCGGCAAAGGCGGGGGCGTAGCCGGCGTTCTGCGGGCCTTGCGGTACCGGCGCATCCAAGGCGAGGGCCGCGCTGGGCAGCAGGAGGAGGGGGAGGAGGCGGAGCATGTTAGCGGTCCTTCAGTTGCCCCAAAGCCCAGCGTGCCGCATCGGCAACCGCAGGGTCCGGGTCATCCAGCAGCGCCTGCGCGGCTGGCACAAGTGACAGGTCACCGGAATTGCCGATGGCGTAGAGCACGTTGCGGACAAACCGGTCACGCCCGATCCGTTTGACCGGGCTTCCTGAAAACATGGCCCGGAAAGCCGCATCGTCCAATCGCGCCAGATCACCAAGCTGTGGGGGATTGTGAGCGGAGAGATAGCGCATCTCGGTCGCGGCGACGGCGAATTTGTTCCATGGACAAATGGCGAGGCAATCGTCGCAGCCGTAGATACGGTTGCCCATCAGGGGGCGCAGCGTGGGGTCCACCGGGCCTTTGTGCTCGATGGTGAGATAGGAAATGCAGCGGCGCGCGTCGAGTTGATAGGGCGCCGGAAAGGCCTGCGTCGGACAGATATCAAGGCAGGCGGTGCAGGAGCCGCAATGATCGGTTTCGGGCGCGTCAGGCTCCAGATCAAGCGTGGTAAAAATCGCGCCAAGAAACACCCAGTTGCCCAGATCGCGACCCAGAAGATTGGTATGTTTGCCCTGCCAGCCCAGCCCGGCGGCCTGCGCCAGCGGTTTTTCCATCACCGGTGCGGTATCGACAAAGACCTTGATCTCGGCCTCGGGTGCCTGCGCGATCAGCCAGCGACCCACCGTCTTGAGCCGCTGCTTGACCAGATCATGGTAGTCGCGGCCATGGGCATAGACGCTGATCGCGGCGTGGCTGCGCTGCTCCAGCACGGCGAGCGGGTCATGGCTGGGGGTGTAAGCCTCGGCCAGCATGATGACGGAGCGCGCCTGTGGCCAGAGCGCGGCGGGACTCCCGCGCCATGCCATCCGTTCGGCCATCCAGTGCATCTGGCCGTGATAGCCTGCATCGACAAAGGCGGCGAGCCGCGCGGCGGTTTCGGGGGCGGCGTCGGGGCGGCAGATGCCCATCTTGGCAAAGCCCGCTTCACGCGCGAAGTGGGCGAGCCGGGCCTTCAAGATGCACTTCTCTCATCTTTTGGCCCTAAATATCCTCGGGGGGTCGCCATTGTGACGCCATTGGTCCGCGTGACAATGGCGACGGGGGCAGACAGCCCCCCAGCCTCGCCCCTAGAAATCAAGGTCGGCATAATGCGGTGCGGGCAAAAAGCCCGGCACCTGATCGGCCAAGAGTGATCGAAAGGCCGGGCGGGATTTGATCTTGGCGTACCAGTCCTTGACCACGTCGGAGCGGTTCCAGTCCACGTCCGAGATATAGTCGAGCACGCTGAGCTGTGCCGCAGCGGCGAAATCGGCCAGCGTCATCTCGTTGCCGGCGAGCCAGCGCCGCTGATCGAGCAGCATCGCCATGTAGTCGAGGTGATATTTGATCGCGCGCGACCCGGCTTTGACGTTTGCGCTGTCGGGATAGCCGCCTCCCTGCAGTTTCTTGAATACCCGTTCGCCCATCAGTTTGCGGGTGACTTCGGCATGGAATTTGTCATCGAACCAGTTGACCAGACGGCGCATTTCATAGCGCCCTTCGGCGTTGCGCGGCATCAGGGGCGGGGTGGGGTGCGTATCTTCGAGGTATTCGCAAATCGCCGAGCTTTCGCACAGCGTCTTGGTCCCGAGCCGCAGGATCGGCACTTTGCCCGCCGGGTTGCGCCGTAGAAAATCGGGGTCTTGTTCCCAATAGCGTTCTTCGACCAGTTCCACCTCGATCCGCTTTTCGCCCAGCGACAGGCGGACCTTGCGGCAAAAGGGGGAGAGTGGGAAATGATAGAGGCGGTTCATGGTCGTCCGGTCCGGTTGCATCCTGCTTTACTGCAACAAGCGGGCGCGCGGTTCAATAACAGACTGGTGAAAGCCGCTGGATGGCCAGCTTTGGCTTACAGCGTGTCGGTTCTTGGCTGAGTCGTCGGAACCGCTGTAGGTCATTGAATTGTCGTACTTTCGAACCGAAATAATCCATCTACTTCTGCTGAAATTGCTTCAGCGTTCGAAACAGGCGGCGCGCCCGTCGACGGCAATCGTTGCGGCCCCGTCGACGATCTGTGCTGCGCGAGCGCGCACCCGTGCGCTGGGATCAGAGGCGGAGCGGCCCTTTGGGTCGGGCAGGACTGCGGCAAGCCGTGCCGCCTGCACCGCTGTCAGATCGGCGGCATCGACCCCGAAGTAGTGTTGTGCTGCCGCCCCGACCCCAAAAACGCCCTCGTCGAATTCGGCCACGTTGAGATAGACTTCGAGCACGCGTCTTTTGCTCCAGATCGCTTCCATCAACGGGGTTATTCCCGCTTCGAGTGCTTTGCGCAGCCAGTTGCGCCCGTGCCAGAGATAGACGTTCTTGACCACCTGCTGACTGATGGTCGAGGCCCCGCCCGATCCGTTGTCGAGTGCGGCCTGAATCGCCGCCAGATCGAGCCCCCAGTGCAGGCAGAAATTGGCGTCTTCTGCTGCAACGGCAGAGCGTGCCATGACGGGCGCGATGTCGGCCATGTCCACCCATTGCTGTTCGACCCCGCCGAGCCTGCGCCCTTCGCTGAACATATAGGCATTGGTCGGCGGGTTGATCACCGCATAGAAAACCACCGCCAGCACCGTCAGAAAACCAAACACAAGCACCCCCCGCGCGATCCAGCGCAAGAGCCAGCGCAGCGGTCGGAACCGGGGCGGAGCGGGGGCTTTTTTACGTGGTCTTGCCATGTGGTCATAAGCCATGCCCCCCTGCGCCGGTCAAGTCTGCCGCAGGCACGACCGGCATATTCGCGTGGCAACCCCGCGCCTCGGTACCGCGCGCCTCGGGCCGTCCGCAGCGCCGTCCGCAATGGCGGGCCAGCGGCTTGCGAGGGCTGCCTTCAGCGATCCGCACGTCGACGCCGCAGCACCAAAGCCTGGCTTGCCGGTCTTCGATCAGCAGCCGGTGCTGCGGCGAGACGTGGCGCGCGGGTTTGACGCGACGGCGCCATGACTGCTGCGCTTGATCCGTATCAAGGTGCTGCGCAGCGTGCCGCGCTATGATGTTCACTTGGTGACCGGAGGTGATCATGCAGACGAACATGCTTCCCCATTATGATGACAGCGTCAACACAACAGGGTGCTGTGCCCGGTTCAACCCGGAGGGGTGGGACAATCAGACCCTGCACTTTGCCGACAAACCCTTTGTCCGCGCCACGACGATCAGTGCCGCGCATGTGCCGCTGAACATGGGGCGCGTCTTTGCCCGCGTGTTGCGTCATCTTGACGATGCGGCAGCGGTGGACCCCAAGCAACAAATCGTGCTGAGCCATGACCTGTCACCATGGCAGGCCGAGCATCTGTTTGCCGTCACCGGCCCGGTGGAGGCCGAAGTGATGACGACGCTGTCGGGTGATTTTCTGACCGGCGTGTTCGAGGGCCCGTTCAGTCATGCGGCTCAATGGCAGGAGGTCATGCAGCAAGCCGCTGTTTCGCAGGGCAAGACCGCAAAGAAGGTCTGGTTCTATTACACGACCTGCCCGAATTGCGCGAAGGTCTATGGCAAGAACTATGTGATTGGCGTCGCGGAGGTCTGAGCCTGCCTGAAATACTGTTTGGTCGCACTATGGCATGGGCGTAGTCTGTGACAGCGAATTGTTTTGGGGTCTCCGATGAAAACTCAGAATATTGCGTCACTCAATCTGTCCACGACGGCGAAGAAGGCGGCAGAGGCGCTGCTCAAGGCGCATCCCGAGGTGGAATTCACCAGCGGTCGCCGTGATCTGAAGGAGCAGGCGGATGCGATGGCGTCGAATGTCGTCAAGAACCGCGTCTGGATCAAGCAGACCTATGCGACAAGCAAGGCCAGCAAGGAATGCCAGAAATGGGTCGATGATAACCCGGATGCCAAGACGAGGGCCGAGATTACGGCCGGGTTGTTCAAGACCCTGACCGGGCTTGGTTCGGCGGCCGGTCAGATATCGAGCCATCTGACCGGCAGTGCCTTTGACGTGCAGCCGGTGACCAAGGATGCCGCCGAGATCAAGAAATCCATTCGCAAGCTCAAAGGGTTGCGCAATTTTCTGGAAAAGGAAGGCGGCCTGATCCGCTGGCATGCCGAGTTCTAATCCGGCCCGAAGCGACCGAAAAAGGCCATCCGGTGCGATGGTGGCAAAGGGTGTCGCGTCGTGGTTGTATGTCCGACGTTATAAATGACTCAAGGAAGGTCCGCACAAATGTCAGACGATCCTTATGCGGTGTTGGGCCTGACCAAGGCTGCCTCTGCGGCGGAGATCAAGCGCGCCTATCGCAAGCTGGTCCGCAGCAGTCACCCCGACCTGCATCCTGATGACGCCGGGGCGGAGGCGCGGTTCAAGGCGATTTCGGCGGCCCATGACCTGCTCAAGGACCCGGGCACCCGCGCCCGGTTTGATGCCGGAGAGATCGACGCCAGCGGTGCAGAGCGTCCGCAGCGCCAGTATTACCGCGATTTCGCCGATGCGCCGGGCAATACCTATCAGCAGCGTCGCGGCTTTGATCCGGGCGGCGATCCAGCCGATATCTTTGCCGAGATCCTGCGCCAGCGCGGGGCGCAGGGGGGGGCCGATTTTGGTGGCCGCGGTTTTGCCGCTGCGGGCGCTGATCTGCGTTACACGCTGGAGGTGCCCTTTCTGGATGCGGTGCGTGGGGCCAAGACCCCGATCACTCTGCCCGATGGCAACAGTCTGTCGGTGGGCATTCCGCAGGGCGCACAGGATGGCCAGACCCTGCGTCTGCGCGGCAAGGGTGGGCCCGGATATGGTAGCGGACCGGCGGGGGATGCAATGATTACCCTGACCGTCGCGCCGCATCCGGTGTTTCGCCGCGAGGGTGATGATATCCTGCTGACCCTGCCGGTCACGATTGACGAGGCCGTGCTGGGCGCAAAGGTGAGCGCGCCGACCATCTCTGGTGCTGTAAGCCTGAGCATCCCGGTGGGCGCGAGTTCAGGCCGCGTGTTGCGTTTGCGGGGTAGGGGTGTGGCCCGCCAAGGTGCGCCCGCTGGCGATCAGCTGGTCGAGTTGCGCATCGTGGCGCCGCCGGTGATCGATGACGGATTGCGCGATTTCCTGACCGAGTGGCGCAAGGACCATCCACATGATCCGCGTGTGAATCTGCTGAAGGAGGCCGGGCAATGAGCGACCGATATTCCGAAGCCGAGGCGTTGGCCGCGATCCCGCGTCTGACCCGCAGCCGTCTGGTGACCTATATCGAGGCACAGGTGGTGACGCCGGTCCTGTCAGAAGGGGGCCATGTCTATCGGCAGGTGGATATTGCCCGGCTGGCGCTGCTGTGTGATCTGACCGAGGATCTGGAACTGGATGAGACGGGGGTGGCGGTTGTCATCTCGCTGCTCGACCAGCTGCATGCGGCCCGACAGGATCTGCGCGCGCTGGCCCGCGCACTGGAGGCGGAACCGCCGGAGGTGAGGGCGCGGATCGGGGCGGCGTTGCGGGAAAGGTAGCACTTTCTTTCTTCCCGATTTGTCATCAGACAAAACGGGACGCGCCTGCCTGCCGGTGGCAGGCGCGTTCGCGCCAGCCCAGTCAGGCGCGCCCCGATTGCAGCCGTTGCGACCAATTCTGCAAAGTGATTGCCTGCAGGCTTTCGCCTTTGGCAAGGCACCGGATGACTGTCTCTGGACAGTCATCTGATCGGTGCCGCGCACTTGATTGGCCTTTGACTAGCGCAGTTTTTCCCGCATCTTGAAATACCACATGCCGAGCGCCAGCGCCTGATGCGCGGCCCATGTGCCGAAGGGCAGGCGCAGGTGGCGGACCTGTTCGAATACCTCGAACTCCCTGAGAGTGCCGGTGAGGGCGTGGCCCATGATTTCGGCGACGATATGGCTCGTGGCGATGCCGTGGCCGGAATAGCCTTCGGCGTAGTAGACATTCGGGCTGACGCGTCCCAGATGCGGGATGCGGTTGATGATGATCCCGGCCTGACCGGACCATTGGTAGTCGATCTTCACGTCGCGCAGGCGCGGGTAGGTGGCGATGATCGCGGGACGCAGTTCGGCGGCGATATCGCGGCTGCTGCGTCCGGAGTAATTGGTGCCGCCCCCGAATATCAGCCGCCGGTCGGCAGAAAGCCGGTGGTAATCGAGCACGAAACGGTTGTCGTAGATAGCCAGATCCTGCGGGTTGATCGCCTGCGCGGTGCCTTCGTCCAGCGGTTCGGTGGCGACGATGCCAAGGCTGGCCGGAAAGAGCGCGCCGCGCATTTTGCCCATGGCCAGCCGGTGATAGGCGTTGCCGGCCAGAAGGACGCGGGTGGCGGTGATCTGGCCGGTAGCGGTTTGCACGATGGGCAGGGGGCCGTCGCTGATGCCGGTGACGGCGGTGTCTTCGTGGATGCGCACGCCAAGGCTGGTGGCGGCCGCAGCCTCGCCCTGCACCAGATTGAGCGGATGCAGGTGCATGTTGCGCCGGTTGATCAGCCCGGCGGGATAGAGCGGGCTGTCAACGACGGCGCGCAGGGCGGCGCCTTCCACCCATTCCACTTCTGCCCCCATGCCGCGCGCCTGCGCCGTGTCGAACATGGCGCGCAGTTCGGGGATATGGGCGGGTTTGGTGGCGGTCTGGATATGGCCGTGTTTCAGGTCACACTGGATGCCAAAACGCGCCACCCGCGCCTTGATGATCGCGTGGCCGCGCCAGCGCAGGTTCCAGATGTAATCATCGGTTTGCGCCCCCAGCACGCGCCGGAACTCGCGCGCCATCGCCACGTCGCCCGAGAGCGAGCCGGTGACCTGCCCGCCGTTGCGCCCTGAGGCGCCCCAGCCGACGCGGTTCTGCTCCAGCACAGTGACAGAGAGCCCCCGGTCGGCGAGTTCGATGGCGGTGTTGATGCCGGTCAACCCGCCGCCGATGATGCAGACATCGGTGCTGTGATCGCTGTCGAGCGGGGCGAAGCCGGGGGCGGGATTGGCGGAGGCGGCGTAATAGCTGCCGGGGAAGGGTTCGCTCAACTGCCGGGTTTCCATGTCTGCACGGACTGACGCGCACCGCGCAGCAGGATCGCGGTATCGACATCGACGGCGGTAAAGCGGGAACCTGCGGCGATGGCTTCGGCCAGAAAGGCGGGGTCGAGCGACAGCAGCCCTGCCGGTTTGCCAGCGGCGACGATGCGGCGGATACCGTCGAGCACCGCTGCCTTGACAGCGGGGTGGCCGGGGTTGCCCGGATACCCCATCGAGGCGGCAAGGTCGGCGGGGCCGATGAAGATGCCATCGACGCCATCGACCGCTGCCATCGCTTCGATTTGGGTCAGCGCTTCGGCGGATTCGACCTGCACGATCAGGCAAATCTCGGCATTGGCGCGGGCGGTGTAATTGTCGATCTGGCCGTAGCGGCTGGCGCGGGTCAGGCCGGAGACGCCCCGGATGCCATCTGGCGGATAGCGGACGGCGGCGACAGCGCGGGCGGCTTCATCGGCATTCTGCACGTAGGGCACGACGATGGTCTGTGCGCCGATGTCGAGCAGTCGCTTGATCTCGACCGGGTCGTTCCAGCCGGGGCGCACGCCGAAATGCGTGGGATAGGACTCGGTCGCCTGCAGCATCGCCTGCACGGTGGCATGATCGACGGCGGTGTGTTCGGTGTCGATGATGATCCAGTCAAAGCCGCAGCCGGCCAGCACTTCTGCATGACCGGAGCCCGGCATGGAGCACCAGAGGCCGATCTGCTGGCGTCCTGCGGCCAAGGCGGCCTTGAACGGGTTCTTGATGAGGTCCATTGCGGTGTCCTTTGGGGTCAGGCCAGCAGGGTGCCCATCCGGCGCAGCGCGGCGAGATAGCCTTCGGTGCCCAGCCCCGCGATCACCCCGTCGGCGCGCAGCGAGACAAAGGAATGGTGCCGGAAGGTTTCGCGTTTGTGCACGTTGGAGATATGCACCTCGATCACCGGCCCGTCAAAGGCGTTGAGTGCGTCGAGAATGGCGATGGACGTATGGGTGAAGGCACCGGGGTTGATGATGATACCTGCTGCCGTGTTTCGTGCGGCGTGGATGGTGTCGATGATTACCCCCTCGTGGTTGGACTGGTGAAAGTCCATCGCAAGGCCGAGCGTCCGGGCCAGAGCGGCGCAGTTCGTCTCGACGTCGGCCAGAGTTTCGCGCCCGTAAATCTCGGGCTGGCGTTGACCCAGCAGATTGAGGTTGGGACCGTTCAGGATGGAGACGAGATGGGGCATGGCGGGCTTTCGGACTATTGCGCGTGCGGCATTGAACAGCCGCGAGGCAGGGCGGGGCAAGGGGGGAGCGGTCGTTTGGAGCGGTATTTTATGGGGGGGCGGGTTGAAACATTCATTGTCCCCCGTTTTCGTCCGGAATCAAGGTGCGTAGCACCGCCGGGCAGCGCCCGACCTCCCCCCGGGAGGGCGCCTTTGTGAGGTTGGTCTGCGCGCATTCGGCGGGGGGTTTTGCGCCATAAACCAGATAGCTCAACCGTCGCGGCGCCCACCCGAGGTCGGGCGCCGCCCTGTGTCGGGGGTTATTCCAACGGCATGGCTGCAGGGTTGACTCTGCCATCTTTCGCGGCGCTGATCGCGCAAAATGCTGGAGGCAGACGAATGAGTGAATTTGACCGCGAGCTTGAGACTCGGCTGGTGCGCTATGTGCAGGTGGACACGCAGAGCGATGTGAAATCCCCAACGCAGCCGAGCACGGCGCGGCAGCTTGATCTGTCGCGGATGCTGGTGGCGGAACTGCTGGAGATTGGCGCGGCGGAGGTCACGCTGACCGATTATGGTGTCGTGCTGGCCACGATCCCGGCGACGACGGATGCCGATGTGCCGGTGATCGGGTTGCTGGCGCATGTCGATACCGCGCCCGCCTATCATGCGGCGGGGGTGAAGCCGGTGGTGCATCGCGGCTATAACGGCGGGCCGATCACCTATCCCGATGCGCCGGGGCTGATCCTGTCGCCGGAGCAATCGCCCTACCTTGGCACCAAGCTGGGCCATGACATCATCACGGCGAGCGGCACCACCCTGCTGGGGGCGGATGACAAGGCGGGCGTCGCCGTCATCATGGCCGCCGCGCGGCATCTGCTGGCGCATCCAGAGATTGCGCATGGCAAGCTGCGCATCGCCTTTACCCCGGATGAGGAGATCGGGCGCGGGGTGGATAAGCGTCTGCCCAAGGATCTGGGCGCGGATTTTGCCTATACCTTTGACGGCGCGCGCGTGGGCGAGATCGAATACGAGAGTTTTTCGGCGGATGGTGCAAAGGTCCGTGTGACGGGTGTTGCGGCGCATCCGGGCAATGCCAAGGACCGGCTGGTCAATGCCCTGCATCTGGCGGCCAAGATCGTGATGACGCTGCCGCATGTGACCCTGACCCCGGAAGTGACCGAAGGCCGCGAGGGGTTCATCCATCTGACGGACATGCAGGGCACGGCGGCCGAGGTGGAGATGAACTTTATCCTGCGGGATTTTGAACGTGACGGGCTGGCGGCCAAGGGCGCGCTGGTGCAGCAGGTTTGTGATGTGGTGCAGGCGTCCGAGCCGCGCGCGACCGTGACCTGCGAGATCAAATCGCAATATCGCAACATGCGCTACTGGCTGGAGAATGACATGGCGCCGGTTGAATTGGCCCGCGCGGCCAGTCGCGCCGAGGGGATCGAGCCGCTGTCAGTCCCGATCCGGGGTGGCACGGACGGGTCGCGCCTGACCGAGATGGGGGTGCCGACGCCGAATATCTTTACCGGGATGCAGGATATCCATGGCCCGCTGGAATGGATTTCGGTTCAGGATATGGCCCTAGCAGTGCGGGTCTGTCTGCGGATGGTGCAGCTTGCGGTGAAATAGCGGGTCCGGTGCGGCGGCGGTGCCAACGAATCCGTTCTTGCCCCGCCCGCCTGCGCCATTTATTCGGATGGCAACAGATTGCCAGGGGGATGCGCGATGACAACCAACAATCGTTTCGACAAGTCGAAACTTCCCAGCCGCCATGTGACTGAAGGCCCGAGCCGCGCGCCGCATCGCAGCTATTTTTATGCGATGGGGATTACCGAGCAGGAAATCCATCAGCCGTGGGTGGGCGTTGCGACCTGCTGGAACGAGGCGGCACCCTGCAACATCTCGCTGAACCGGCAGGCGCAATCGGTCAAGATGGGGGTGAAAAAGGGCGGTGGCACGCCGCGCGAGTTTACCACGATCACCGTGACCGACGGGATTGCGATGGGACATGAGGGGATGCGCTCGTCGCTCGCGTCGCGCGATGCGATTGCGGATACGGTCGAGCTGACCATGCGCGGGCATTGCTATGATGCGTTGGTCGGCCTTGCGGGTTGCGACAAATCGCTGCCGGGGATGATGATGGCGATGGTGCGGCTCAATGTGCCATCGGTGTTCATCTATGGCGGTTCGATCCTGCCCGGCAGGCTGAATGGCCGCGACGTGGTGGTGCAGGATGTGTTCGAGGCGGTGGGCCGCCATCAGGCGGGCGATATGACCGACGCCGAACTGGATATTCTGGAGCGGGTGGCCTGTCCGAGTGCCGGGGCCTGTGGCGGCCAATATACCGCCAACACCATGGCCTGCGTGTCCGAGGCGATCGGTCTGGCGCTGCTCAATTCATCGGGCGCGCCTGCGCCTTATGAGAGCCGGGATCAGTATGGCGATGCCTCTGGCGTGGCAGTGATGAAGCTGATCGAAAAGAACATCCGCGCCCGCGATATCGTGACGCTGAAATCGTTGCAGAATGCGGCGCGCGTGGTGGCCTGCACCGGCGGATCGACCAATGCGGGCCTGCATCTGCCTGCGATTGCGCATGAGGCCGGGATTGATTTCGACCTGTTCGATGTCTGCGAGATTTTTCGCGATACGCCCTATTTCGTCAACCTTCGCCCCGGTGGCGAATATGTCGCCAAGGATATGTATGAGGTGGGCGGTGTCCCGGTGGTGCTGAAGGAATTGCGCAAGGCGGGTTTGCTGCATGAGGATTGCGTCACCGCTTCGGGCCGCTCGCTGGGTGAAGAACTGGACCTGATCACCCGCGAGGCCGATGGCCGGGTGATCTATCCCATTGCGACCCCGATTTCGCCGACCGGGGGTGTGGTCGGCCTCAGAGGCAATATCTGTCCCGATGGCGCGATTGTGAAGGTCGCGGGGATGAGCGCGCAAGAGCAGGTCTTTACCGGGCCGGCGCGTGTGTTTGAATCCGAGGAAGATGCGTTCGAGGCGGTGCAGAAACGCCAGTACAAGGAGGGCGAGGTCATCGTGATCCGCAACGAGGGCCCCGCAGGCGGGCCGGGGATGCGCGAGATGCTGTCCACGACGGCCGCATTGTCGGGTCAGGGCATGGGCAAGAAAGTGGCGCTGATCACCGATGGCCGGTTCAGCGGCGCCACACGCGGGTTTTGCGTCGGTCATGTCGGGCCGGAAGCGGCACATGGCGGCCCCATTGCCCTGCTGCGCGATGGCGACATGATCACGCTCGATGCGCTGAACGGCGAATTATCTGTCGCCCTGACCGATGCCGAACTGGCCGCCCGCAAGGCCGAGTGGAAAGGCCCGCGCGAGACGCAATATGAGAGCGGGGCTGTCTGGAAATTTGCCAAGCTGGTCGGTGGCGCGCGCTGGGGTGCGGTGACGCATCCGGGGGCCAAGGCTGAAAAGCACATCTATATGGACCAATAGATGCGGGGTGCCGCTGTCTTGCTGGGAGTGATGGTGCTGGGGAGCTGCGATCAATTGCAGACGCCGGTGCGGTCGCTCTCGATGCTGGATGGCGCTGCGGTGGTGCAAGGACCGGCGGGATATTGCATCGATCCGCAATCCAGCCGCGCCAGCACCGGATTTGCCGTGCTGGCCGGATGCGGGCTAGTCTCCAATCTGGCCGAGATGCCGCCGGTCGAGGGGCTGATCACGGTGCAGATCGGGGCGCAGGGCAGTGCCTCGGTCAATAGCGCCTCTGCTCAGATTGCCGCGATGATGCGCACGCCGACCGGCGCGCGGATGCTGAGCGGCAGCGGACAGGCAGCGACGGTGCAGATCGCAGCGGTGGACCGGGCCGAGGGGCTGGTTGTGGTACGTTTCACCGATAGCGCACTATCCGAGATTGCCGGGTTGGGACCGACGACATATCGCGCCTTTCTCGATATCGGCGGGCGGCTTACCACTGTCAGCTTGCGGTTTTATGCGCGCGCGCCGGTTGCAACCGACATGGGAGAGCAGTTGCTGGCGCAGGCGGTGGCGGTGCTGCGCGCGGCAAATGCAGCGCCTGCGATCCCGTAACCGAACAAACGGCTGTTTCCTTTTCAGAAACAATTTGGCAGGTATGTGTCGAAATTGACAGCGACCGGCCTGCGCCGCGTCGCCTTTTCTCGCGCAGGGACGAAAGAGCGGATATGGCGAAACGCGGTTTGGGTCCGATTGATCTTTTGATGCACCAGAGCACATTGCTGCGCTGGGCCGTGGTCGCGCGTGCGGCGCCGGGGGCGGAGCTGTCGCTGTTGCGCGCACAACGCCAGCGCGCGCGGCAATTGCGTCACAAGCTCGACGAGTTGGTGCAGGTGGCGGATGGCCGGTTGGCCCTGCCGCATATCGGCAGTCAGGCCTTTCCGCGCCCTGCAGGCACCGACTGGTCCTGGCGACCGGCGCTGTGGCGTGGTCCGCTGGCGCAAAAGGGCATGTCCAGCGTCGAGAGCAAGACCATGCTGGGCGATGAGTTGACGATCTTTCACGATTGCCACATCACCGAACTGACCCTGCGCCAGTTGCGCAATGCGCGCGAGGATGATCTGGCCCCGTTCGCGCTGCGCATGGATGTGTTCCGGTTTGATGGCTCTTTCCTGAGCCTGGTCGTCGACATGCCGGAGGAGGCCTGTGCCGGGCTGAAGAAACGCCATCTGGTCCGGCTGGATGTGACGGTGGATCTGGAAAAGCCGTTGGAGATTTTTGCCCGGCTCAATATCCGGCATGGCCCCAATACCGAACAGATCGTTCGCGAACTGCCGCTGCATGACAAGGAAGTGTTTGTGGAGTTCGATCTGGCCTATACCAAGCTGAATGAAAAGCGGGTGGACCGCATGTGGATCGACCTGATTTTTGAGGGGCCGGAGATGAATCAGGTGACGATCCGCGACGTGACCCTGTCGCGTTATCCGCGCGCGGAGTTGTGAGATGACAGCCTATACATTGACCAAGACCCGACTGACCGCCGGCACCTATGAGGGAGTGCTGACAGGTGCCCGGCCCGACGCGCCGCCCGCGCTGACGCTGACGCATCAGTCCATGCCGATTGCCGGGCTGGAGGTGATTCCGCTGGCCGAACCGGGCCATTTCGGTGTGCGCGCGCCGATCCCCGCCGACCTGATCTCGGACGGAGTGCAGACCTTTGTCATCGCCGATGCCGAGACGGGGGCGACGCTGGACAGCTTTGCCATTCTGGCCGGGGAGGCGCTGTCGGAGGATATCCGCGCCGAGATGGAACTGCTGCGCTCCGAACTTGAATTGCTCAAGCGTGCGTTTCGACGCCATTGCACCGAGACGGCTGTCTGAGGCGACGCGGACTGGGGGCGACGCAGATTGGGGGCGACGCAGATTGGGGCGTTGCGGTTGAGTATTTTTGCCAGATTGAAACGGGGGACGTGCGGCATGGTTACGCCGCGTTTCGCGTGACGTTTGACGGCGCATTCAGCATCGTCGCCGCAAACGGAGGGTTTTCATGACTGCCTATCCCCATCTGCTCGCCCCGCTCGATCTGGGCCATGTCACCCTGCCCAACCGGGTGCTGATGGGGTCGATGCATACCGGGCTGGAGGAAACCGGCGACTGGAACCGCGTTGCCACGTTTTATGCGACCCGCGCAGAGGGTGGTGTGGCGCTGATGGTGACGGGCGGCATGGCACCGAACCGCGAAGGCGGCGTGTTTCCGGGCGCCGCCGGCCTGTTTACCGCCGCCGACATTGCCAATCATCGTTCTGTTACTGACAGGGTGCATGACGCCGGGGGCCTGATCGCGATGCAGATATTGCATGCCGGGCGCTATGCCTATGGCAAGCAATGCGTGGCCCCTTCACCGATCAAGTCGCCGATCAGTCCGTTTGTGCCGAGTGAGCTTGATGAGGCCGGGATCGAAAAGCAGATCGCCGATATCGTCACCGCCGCCGTGCGCGCGCAGGAGGCGGGCTATGACGGGGTCGAGGTGATGGGGTCGGAGGGGTATTTCCTCAATCAGTTTCTGGTGACCCATACCAACAAGCGGACGGACCGTTGGGGCGGCAGTTATGAAAACCGGATGCGCCTGCCGGTGGAAGTCGTGGCGCGGGTGCGGGCCGCTGTGGGACCGCGATTCATCGTCATCTATCGCCTGTCGATGATCGACCTGATCCCTGCGGGGTCGAGCTGGCCCGAGGTGGTGCAACTGGCGAAAGCGGTAGAGACGGCGGGGGCGAGCATTCTCAATACCGGGATCGGCTGGCACGAGGCACGAGTGCCGACGATTGCCACATCGGTGCCGCGTCGCGCGTTCAGTTGGGTCACGAAAAAGCTGATGGGAGAGGTGACGATTCCTGTCATCACCTCGAACCGGATCAATACGCCCGAGGTGGCCGAGGCGGTCTTGGCCGAGGGTTGCGCCGATATGGTGAGCATGGCGCGCCCGTTTCTGGCTGATCCGCATTTCGTGGCCAAGGCGCGGGCGGGGCGGGCGGATGAGATTGCGCCGTGTATCGCCTGCAATCAGGCCTGTCTCGATCATACGTTCAGCGGCAAGCTGAGCTCTTGTCTGGTCAATCCGCGTGCCTGTCATGAGACAGAACTGGTGGTGGTGTCTGCTGAGGTGCCGCGCGCTGTGGCGGTGGTGGGGGCTGGTCCTGCCGGGCTGTCCGCCGCGCTGACCGCCGCCGAGCGGGGTCACCGCGTGACCTTGTTTGACCGCGCTACGGAAGTGGGCGGCCAGCTGAACCTTGCCAAGCAGGTGCCGGGCAAGGAGGAGTTTCATGGGCTGGTGGATTATTACGTGACAATGCTGGACCGCGCGGGTGTGACCCTGCGGCTGGGGCAGGATGTGGCGGTGGATGATCTTGGCGGGTTTGACGATGTCGTCATTGCCACCGGCGTGCGCCCGCGTGATCCGGCGATTGCGGGGCAGGATGGCCCGAATGTGCTGAGTTATATCGAGGTGTTGCGCGGCGCGCCGGTTGGCCCGCGTGTCGCGGTGATTGGCGCGGGCGGGATCGGGTTCGATGTGGCCGAGTTTCTGGTGACCGCCGAGAGCCCGACCGAGGATTTGGGCGCATGGCTGCGCGAATGGGGTGTGGCGGACCCGGAGACGGAGCGTGGCGGGATAGAGCCGCAGGGGCCGCGCCCGGACCCTGCCCTGCGACAGGTGGTGCTATTACAGCGCAAGGCGGAAAAGCTGGGCCGTCATCTGGGCAAGACGACGGGGTGGATTCACCGCGCCGCGTTGCAGATGAAGCAGGTGCAGATGATCGGCGGGGTCAATTACGAGCGGATCGACGCGGATGGCCTGCATGTGAGTTACGGTGAGGCGCGCGAAAAGCCGCAGCTGATTGCGGTGGATACGGTCGTGCTGTGTGCCGGGCAGGTGCCGGAGCGGACGCTTGCCGATGCATTGATTGCGAAGGGGCGCAATGTGCATGTGATCGGAGGGGCCGATGTCGCGGCCGAGCTTGATGCCAAGCGGGCGATTGATCAGGGGGTGCGGGTCGCGGCGCTGATCTAGGCGGGTTGCCAGAGTTCGAGCGGGTTGCCTTCCGGGTCATGGATGCGGGCGAAACGCCCGACTTCGGGCGAGTCCCATTCGGCGCGGGTTTCGACGGCGATGCCTGCCGCCTGCAACTGGGCGATCATCGCATCGAGATTGGCGACACGCAGGTTGAGCATGAATTGCTGACTGTCGCGCCCGAAGTAATCAGTGTTCTCGCCGAAGGGGGCAAAGACTGTCGGGCCTGCCTCCTGAGTCCACATGCCATAGGGCGGTTCGCCGATGCCCAGATGTGTGGTATACCAGTCGCCCAGCGCCTTGGGGTCTTTGGACCGGAAGAAAACGCCGCCGATGCCAAGTGCTTTTTCCATCCAAGGCTCCGACTCAAGGCGTTCTTGCCCAAGCCTAATGCGCCGCAACCCGGCCCGGCAAGGACTTTGGCTGTTTCCCAGCCTGCATCAGTGACTGCGAAAACCCTGATATTGTCAGCCCATTGACCCATTCCCGCCTGAATTGACCGCGATAAGCCTTTCCAAGAGTTGAACGCAAAGGGACAGCATGGATCGCCTGACGGAAATGGAAGCCTTTGCCACTGTCGTGGATCAGGGTGGCTTTACAGACGCGGCCAAGAAGATGGGGATATCGAAATCCGCTGTCAGCAAGCATGTCTCGGCACTGGAAGCGCGGCTTGGGGCAAGACTGCTTAACCGCACGACGCGGCGGGTGAGTCCGACCGAGATTGGTCTGGCATATTATGACCGTGCGCGCCGGGTGCTGAATGATGCCGGCGAGGCGGATGCGTTGGTCACTTCGATGCAATCGGCCCCGTCGGGCCTGTTGCGGATTTCGGTGGCGACGGATTTTGGGGTGAACCACCTGTCGCCGGTGTTGGGCGAATTCTTGCAGGAATTCCCGGATATTACCGTCAACATGGTGCTGAACAACCGCTATGTGGAGCTGATTTCCGAAGGTTTCGACATGGCGGTGCGGATTGGCGAGCTGGAGGATAGCACGCTGCGCGCTCGCAAGCTGACCGAGACGAGCAAGAAGATGATCGCCTCGCCCGGATATTTTCAGCACTATGGCCGCCCGGACAAGATCGACGATCTGAACGAGCACAAGCTGCTGCATTACTCGAATCAGGCCAATGCGGCCGTGTGGAAGCTGACCGCGCCTTCGGGCGAGCGGCGACAGGTGCGCACGGCGGGCTGGCTTACGGTCAATGACGGGCAATCGCTGCTCAATGCCTGTATCTCGGGCCTTGGCATCGCCTATCTGCCCTCGTTCCTTTATGCCGATGCACTGGCCAAGGGGCTGGTCGAAGAGGCGATCCCCAATCTGCCGGTCGAGGTGCAGGGGATTTATGCGGTCTATCCGCCGGGCCGGTTTACCCAGCCCAAGGTCCGCGCCTTTATCGACTTTCTGGTCAATGCCTTTGCCGACAAGGGCCCGGACGCCTGGTAGCCTGTTGATCTGAAAAGGTTTCTCCCGCCGACTGAGCGGCCTCTGTGAAGGGGCCGCTTTTTTCATGTGGGCGTGTTTGAAAAAAGACGGTGGTTTTCCGTTGTTGCCCTGACCGGGCAGCACATGTCCGACGCACAGCGCCGTGCTGTTGCGCGCGGTGGAAGTGACGGTCAGACATTGGGTGCTAGTCCCCCAACATCCATTCCCCATCCGGAAAGAATGCGTGAAAGGCGAAAGCGAAGGGGATGTCATGTGCCACGTCGCGCCCCGCCGTGTCGCGGACCCGGATATTGCCGACCTCGGCCCCCTCGCCGATCCGTCCAGTGTCGAGCGCGGAGGCCTGTCCTGCGACCCATGTGAGGGTGAACCCGGCTTCGGTCAGCGTGCCTGCGGCGCGGATACGCTCAAGCGGCCATGCCTGCGCATCGACCCGCACAACCCGCGCCAGTGCGGGCACGCCGTGGGGTGGCATTTCGCCGTTGAACAGGAAGGGGCGGATCGAGCTGTCGTAGCTGACATAGGGATTGCTGCCGTAGTTGCGGCGCCAGTCGGGTTCGTCCATCACCAGACCTTCGGGGTTGCGGTCCCGAAAGCTGGCCCAGCTTTCCATCCAGCCGGGCAGTTGTGTCAGGCTGGTGCCGGTGTGATGCCCCACCACACCCTCGCCCAGCGCCTGTTGCCACCAGCTCTGCGTCTCGCGGTCATACATGATCATGTCGGAAAACCGCAGTTTGCCGCTGACGCCAAAGCTGTGCGGCACGCCGTCGATGCGTGCGTCAAAGATGATGCCGGTGTTGCAGAGCGGGCAATAGGTGACGGCGATGGGCATGCCGCCGACCGTATCGTTGACGATTTCGTGCCACATCAGATAGCGGATCGGCCAGGCGCGGGGCAACTCACCGGGGTGTTCATAGGTCATGACAGGCTCGCGGTCATCAAGCCGGGATTCGGATGCGACCGGGATGAAGATGGCGCCGTCGAGTGCGGGGATGCCGTCCTTGGGCGGCCCGCCTGACATCACCTCGGCAAAGTCGATGCTGGTCTGGCTGAAATCAGTATCCGGCCATTCGCTGCGCCATTGGTCGGGGTTGGCACTGGCCGAAATCCCCCAGACCAAGAGGATGGCAAGAAAGATGTGACGGTTGGTAAACATGAGGGCAGACTCTGGATTGCAAAACGCGGCGCGATTGATCCGCGCCGCGTCAGAATGCCGTGCCTGCACATTCTGTCAAATCACGATCCGGTCGGTGCCGCGCCGCGATCCTGACGGTGGCTAATCCGCCCCCCTCGCGAGGGTGCCGGGGCCGATCATCCGCTTTTGCAGCAGCCAGATCAGAAGGCCCACGCCAAGCCCAAGCGCATCAGTCAGCCAGCCTGCAGTGATCATCAGCAGCGCTGCGACCAGCAGCACCGCCCGCAGCGGCATCGAGAGGGCGCCAAAGAACCAGCCTTGGACCGCTGCCGAGAGCAGGTAGATCCCCAGCATGGCCGAGATGGTCACATGGATCACCTCGAACCACGAGCCTTGCATCAGCATCGCGGGCGAGGTGAAGAACATGAAGGGCACGATGAAGGCGGCGAGGCCGAGACGGAAGCTTTCTACGCTGGTCTTCATCGGGTCGGATTGCGCGATGGCCGCACCGGCATAGGCTGCGAGCGCGACGGGCGGCGTGATCGCGGACATGACGGCGAAGTAGAAGATAAAGAAATGCGCGGTCAGCGGGTCAATCCCCATCTGGATCAGCCCCGGCGCAATGACGCTGGCGGCGACGGCATATGCCGCCGTGGTGGGCATCCCCATGCCGAGGATGATCGAGACGATCATTGCAAAGAAAAGTGCTATGGCCTGATTCTGATCTGCAAGCCCCAGCAGCAGGGATGAGAACCGCGTGCCGATCCCGGTCAGGGCAATCACTCCGACGATGATCCCCGCCGCCGCACAGACCGCGACGAGTTGCAGCGTCATCTTGGCCGCGATTTCAAGCGCGTAGAGGATCTGTTTTGGTCCCATCGGATAGGGGGTGAGCCAGCTTACCACCGCCGCAGAGGCCATGCCGTAGATCCCCGCCCGGATCACTGAATAGCCCATGAACAGCGAGGCGATCAGGATGATGATCGGGATGAACAGGAAAACCTGCCGCGCGAGTTTGCTGAACTGCGGCAACTCTTCGCGCGGTAGCCCTTTCATGCCGTGTTTCTGGGCGGTCAGATCGACCATGAAGTAGATCGACATGAAGTAAAGCAGCGCCGGGATGATCGCGGCGATGACGATTTCGGAATAGGGGATGCCGGTGATTTCCGACATGATGAAGGCCCCGGCCCCCATGATCGGCGGCAGGATCTGTCCGCCGGAGGATGCTGCAGCCTCGACCGAGGCGGCGAATTGGGGCCGGTAGCCCACCTTTTTCATCAGCGGGATGGTGAGCGAGCCTGTCGCCACCACATTGCCCGCCGAGGTGCCGTTGATCATGCCCATGAGCCCGGAGGCAAACACCGCCACCTTGGCCGGGCCGCCGCGCGCGCCGCCCGCGATGGCGAAGGCGAAGTTGACGAAATATTCGCCCACGCGCGAGGCCTGCAGGAAGGCGGCGAAGGTGACAAAGAGGATGATATAGGTCGAGGAGATCGCCGTAGTCGGCCCGAGGATGCCCTGATCGGTATAAACATAGGTAAAGAAACGCGTCATCGAATAGCCGCGATGCTGCAGGATGCCGGGCAGCCATGGCCCGACAAAGCTGTAGAGCACAAAGATCCCGGCGATGATGACCAGCGCCAGACCGGCCAGACGCCGCGCCATTTCGAGGATCAGGATCACGCCGACGAGGGCCGCATACATATCGGCCTCTTTCGCCAGACCGGTGCCGGCGCGCAGCCGCAGCAGGGGCGCGTGATAGATTATGTAGATCGCCGATGTGATCGCCGCCAGCGCCAGAAACAGATCGACCGCATCGAGATGGCCGCGCCGCCGGTCGGGCATGAGCCATGCCATGCCGATCAGCCAGACCGTCCCAAAGAGCAGCGGCCAGCCGAAGGTGAGCAGGTAGGCATCGGCCGCGGCGGCCTGATCCACGCCCATGGCGGTGATGTAGAAGGCCACGGTCTGACCAAAGGCAAGGCTGACTGCCAGCGCGCCGGGCAGCATGAGCAGGAACCGCCGCCGGTCCGGTGCGCCGCTGACGGTGCTGTCGCCAAAGAGACCGGAGGAAAACAGCAGAAAACCCAGCGCCAGCCCGCCGCCGACATGGATCAGCCGGTAGGTCCAGGTTTCGAGCGGATAGAGATACATCACGCCGATATGAAAGCTGGTGTAGAGCACGCAGGCTGCTGCGGCAACGAGGCCTATGACGCCGGTCGGGATGCGCTGATTGCTGCTGTAGATCTCGGAATCGACACCGGATGCGATGAGCGCATCTGCCGGTACATTGGTCGCGGCTGTTGTGCTGGCTGACATGATGGCTCCCCCCATTTGTCCGTCCGTGAAGTGGTCTGCCGCCTCGCCGTGCGCCCGCCCCTGCAAATGGCAAGGGCGGGCATTGGCCTGCGGGGCAGGGTCGCTGGATTATTTCAGCGTGTCGGGGATGGTGATGCCGGCTTCGGTGAAATACTGAACCGCGCCGGGGTGGTAGGGCATGAAGGTGTTCTTGTCCCAATGCTCGGACAGCGTCTCGGACGCCGCGGCATGGATCTGCACCATGCGGTCGGGGTTCTCCATCGCCAGTTTGGTGATCTCGTAGGCGAGGCTGTCGGGCATTCCTGATGCGCGATGGCAAAGTTCCACAGGGCGACGGTGGGCTGGTCATAGTCGTGACCGGCATAGGTGCCTGCGGGAATGGTGAGCGGGGACATGGCCGGATAAGCTTCGAGGATCATCGGCAGTTCAGCCTCGGAAAAGCCGAACATGACCACGTCCTGACTCGCCGCCAGTTCCGCAAAGGCGGAGATCGGCACACCGGCGGCAAAGGCGAAGGCGTCGATCAGGCCGTCCTGCAACTGGCCGGCGGCATCGGAGGCACCGGCATAGGACACGTCAGCCTCTACACCGAGCGCCGTCATGAACAGCGGCCAGTAGGTGCCGGGGGTGCCGCCTGCGGGGCCGACACCGACGCGCTTGCCCGCCAGATCGCTGACCGACGTGATCCCGGAGGAGCGCAGGGCGACCACCTGAAACGGCGTCTGATACATCGGGAACAGCGCCCGGATCGAGCGATGCTCCAGCCCCGGTGCCAGTTCGGAATTGCCGTTCCATGCGTCGAATGCCGGGCCCATGGTGACAAGGCCCATCAGGTGATCGCCGGTTTCCACCAGCGTCACGTTCTGCACCGGGCCGCCGGTGACTTCGCCGGTGGCGTTCAGGCCCAGCGCTTCGGTGATGTAGCTGGCAAAGCCGTTGCCATAGACAAAATAGGTGCCGCCCTGACTCGCCGTGCCGATGGTAAGGTCATTGGGCCAGTCGCTGCGGTCCTGCGCGATGGCCGCACCAGTGATAAGCGTGGCAGCCGCGGCGAGCGCGGTGAGTGTCTTTTTCATCATGGGTCTCCTCCCAGAGATCTGCATCTGATCGGCCACGCGCCGGGCGCGGCGGATACTGCGGCTGGTCAAACATGCCGATTTGGCACCGGGCAACCCGTGTTAGCGGTCACTGACCGCAGAAAAGCGGCCTCAATTGCCCGCGATGGGTGGATTTGGTGACATTGGTGCGTTGAGGCGGGCGGAATCCCCCCCGCGCGCTAGTCGTCGGACCGGTTGCCAAAGGCGGATTTGTCGATGCCGAGTTTGACCATCTTTTCATAAAGCGTTTTGCGCGACAGCCCCAGCGCCTCGTAAACCGGACGCAGCGCGCCGCGATGGGCGGAAAGGGCGGCCTCGATCTCGCGCCGCTCGAATGCGGCGACGCGGTCGGCCAGACGCGGCGGATCGGTGTCGGGCGCCGTGTCATCAGCGATACCGAGGCCCAGCGCGTAACGGTCGGCCGCGTTGCGCAATTCGCGCACATTGCCGGGCCAGTCGCGCGAGCCCAGCGCCGCGATCACCGGCGGCGGCACCGGTGGCGGCTCGATCCGGTGCCGCGCCCCTGCCTCTGCCAAGAGCTTGAGAAACAGCAGCGCTACATCCTCGCGCCGTGCTGCGAGTGTCGGCACCTGCAGCGTCACGACGTTGAGCCGGTAGAGCAGATCGGCACGGAAACGCCCCGCCGCAACCTCTGCCTCAAGCGGCACCCGGCTGGTCGCCATGAAGCGCAGGTCAAGGTCGACGACGTCATGCGAGCCGATCCTGCTGATCGTGCGGTCCTGAATGACGCGCAGCAGTTTGCCCTGCATGTCGAGCGGCATGGAGCCGATATCGTCCAGCAGGATGGTGCCGCCGCGCGCATGTTCAAACTTGCCAAAGCGGGCGCGGATGGCACCCGGAAAGGCGCCGACTTCATGCCCGAAAAGCTCGGACTCGATGAGCGTGGCGGGAATTGCGGCGCAGTCGATCACCACAAAGGGCCGCCGTGCGCGGGGCGAAAGGTCGTGCAAGGCCCGCGCTGTCACCTCTTTGCCAGCGCCGGTTTCGCCGACGATCAGGATATCCGCCTCGCTCGGCCCCAATGTCCGCACCCGGCGGCGCAGGTCGATCATTGCGGTAGAGCGCCCGACGAGCCGTTGCTCCAGATCATCGGCCTGACCGGCGGCGGCGCGCAGCACACGGTTTTCCAGCACCAGACGCCGGTAGTCGATGGCGCGGGCGACGATTTCGGTCAACTGACTGACGGAAAATGGCTTTTCGATAAAATCATGCGCCCCTTCGCGCATCGCCCGCACTGCCAGTTGCACATCGCCATGCCCGGTCAGCAGGATCACCGGGATATCGCGGTCGATCTCGTGAATCCGGTTCATCAGGGTCATGCCGTCGATGCCCGGCATCCGGATATCGGTGAGCACGACGCCCGGCAGGCCGAAGCTGACCAGTTCCGGCACCCGGTCACCATTGGCAAAGCTTTGCACGGTCATGCCGGCAAGGTCGAGCGCCTGTGCGGTGGACTGGCGCAGGTCGGGTTCATCCTCGACCAGCAGGACGCGCATCGGCATCATGCGGCGCGGCCTGCGACGGCGGCCTGTGCAAGCCGCAGGTCGATGTGAAACGCAGCCCCACCGTCTGCTGCGGTATCGAGCGAGAGGGAACCGCCGAAATCGCGGATGATATTGTAAGAGATGGAAAGGCCAAGGCCGAGGCCCTTGCCCACCGTTTTGGTCGAAAAGAACGGGTCAAAGATGCGTTCGGCAAGCGCGGGTGGCACGCCGGGGCCGTTATCTGTGACCGAGAGCCGGACCCCGGTGGTGGTTGCGCGCGCGCTGAGCCGGATCACCTTGTCTGCCTGCCCCTCGACTGCATCGGCGGCATTGCCGATCAGGTTGACCAGCACCTGTTGCAGGCGCACCGGCCCGGCGGTGACGGGGGGCAAGTGGGCGGGCAGATCGACGATCAGTTCCGCCTGCGCCGCGCGCAAGCGCAGTGCGGCGATTTCCTGCGCTGCCTCCACCACTTCGGCCAGATCGACGGGGACCAGTTTTTGCCCCGGCTTGCGCGCAAAACTGCGCAGGTGGCGGCCAATCGCGCTCATCCTGTCCACCATCGCCAGAATCCGGCCGATATTGTCGCGCACCTCGGGCAGGCGGTCACGGTCGAGCAGCACTTGTGCGTTTTCGGCATAGTTGCGCAGGGCGCCGAGCGGTTGGTTGAACTCGTGGCTGAGGGCGGCGGACATCTGGCCCAAGGCGGCGAGTTTGGCGGCCTGAATGAGATCGGTCTGTGCCTGCCGCAGGTTCTGTTCCGCCAGCCTGCGTTCGCCGACTTCGGCATTCAGGGTCTGGTTCAGCAGGGCCAATGCGGCGGTGCGTTCCTGCACCCTTTGCTCAAGTTCGGCCTGTGCGGCCTGCTGCATCCGGGTCCGGTCATGCAGCCGCGCGCGCCGTTGCAGCAACACTGCGATGGCCATGCCGAGCGAGCCGAGCGCCAGCACCGCCACAATGCTTTGTACCGTGGCCTGTCGCTGTGCGGGCGCGGTGTCGAGCAGCACCGCAATGGTCCATCCCGCATCGGGCATTGGTTCGCTCAGCATCAGGTAATCACGGCTTTGCCCGGCTTCGGTCAGGGTGATCAGCCGGTGCCCATCCAGATCGCGCGCGCCGGTCTGCGGGAATCTCCCCAGCGGCGTGTCATGATAGCGGCGGGTTTCCGTGAGGACCTGTTGCTGCTGCGGCGTCAGCGGTGCCGTTGCGGCAAAGAGCCAGTCATCATGGCTCGACAAGAACACCACCCCTTCGGGATCGGTGACGATCAGCCCATAATCGCTGTTGGCCCATGTCTCTTCCAATGTGTCCAGATCGACCTTGACCACCAGCACGCCAAGGATGGTGCCGCCGTCCCGCACCGGCGCGCCAAAGTAATAGCCGCGTTTGCGCGAGGTGGTGCCCAGCGCAAAGAACCGCCCCTCGCCCCCGGCGATGGCATCGCTGAAATAGGGCCGAAAGGCAAAATTGCCGCCGACAAAGCTGGTGTCGGTGGCGTGATTGCTCGCTGCGCGGGTCGTGCCTTGGGGGTCCATGAGGTAGATGTCGGACGCGCCGAGTTGCAGGGCGACATCCGCCAGAAAGGTATTGGTCTGTGCGACCAGAGCCGGATCATCGGGCCGGGCCGCGAGCGCCCGCACCAATGGCTGATCGGCAAGCAGCGGCGGCAGCCGTTCGAACCGGGTCATATGCCCGCGCAGCGATGTGCTGGCAAGTTGCAGGGTGTTTTGCGCCTGACGCGCGGTATCGTCCAGATTGGACCGCAGCGATTGTTGATTGACCAGCAAGGCGACGAAAAGCAGCGCGGCAACGGCCAGCACCGCCAGCCCGAACTGCCAGCGCCCATTCTGCCAGTGACCTTTGCGAAGTGAGATGATCTGCTGCACGCTGCGCCCTGCTGTTGCCGATGGAACAGCCTAGCACCACTCGCCACAACCGCTCAACCGGGTTGCCGGTTATCGCGCCGCGCCTAGGTCTGCGCCTCGGCGGCCAGCCGCAGCAGATATTGCCCATAGTCATTCTTGCCCATCGCCTGCCCGCGCAGGATCAGGTCCGCGAGGCTGAGCCAGCCGTTGGCAAAGCCGATTTCTTCCAGACAGCCAACTTTGTAGCCCTGCCGCGCCTCGATGGTCTGCACGAAATGCGCGGCGTCGAGCAAGCTTTCGTGGGTGCCGCTGTCGAGCCATGCAAAGCCCCGGCCCAGCAGTTCGACATGCAGGTCGCCCCGGTCGAGATAGGCCTGAATGACATCGGTAATCTCAAGCTCGCCGCGTGGGGAGGGTTTGACCGCTTGCGCGATCTGCACCACGTCGGCGTCAAAGAAATAGAGGCCGGTGACGGCATAGGGGCTTTTGGGTTTGGCCGGTTTTTCCTCGATGGAAAGCGCGCGCATGTCGGCATCGAATGCGACCACGCCAAAGCGTTGCGGGTCCTTGACCCGGTAGCCAAAGACGGTGGCCCCGGTCGGATTGGCCGCAATCGCGCGCAGGCGGGCGGAAAAGCCGTAGCCGAAGAAGATATTGTCACCGAGCACGAGGCAGGCCGGATGCCCGTTCAGAAACTCGGCTCCGATCAGGAATGCCTGCGCCAACCCTTCGGGTTTTGGCTGTTCCTTGTAGTTCAGGCTGACGCCATAGGCGGACCCGTCGCCCAGAAGCCGTTCAAAGGCGGCCCGGTCCTCGGGCGTGGTGATGATCAGGATATCGCGGATCCCGGCCAGCATCAGCACCGAGAGCGGGTAGTAGATCAGCGGTTTGTCATAGACCGGCAAAAGCTGTTTCGAGACGCCGAGAGTCAGTGGCCAAAGCCGCGATCCGGTGCCACCGGCGAGGATGATGCCCTTGTAATTCATGCTGTCTCCAGTTCCGCCAGAACATCGGCCAGTCCCACGCGCCAGTCTGGCTGCGGGATGCCAAAGGCGGTGGTCAATGTGCTGCAATCGAGCCGGGAATTGGCCGGGCGGCGTGCGGGGGTGGGGTAATCCTGCGTCGGGATATCGTTGACATGGCAGGCGATCCCCGCTTGCGCAAAGATCGCGCGGGCGAAATCGGCCCATGAGACATCCGGTGTGCCGCTGAAATGGTAGGAGCCGGTGAGGGTGGGATCGGCCCTGAGCCCCCGAGCCATCGTAAGCAGCGCCTTGGCGATATCGCGCGCGGGCGTCGGCCCGCCGATCTGATCGGATACGACATTGATGCTGTCGCGGGTGGCGCCGAGCCGCAGCATGGTTTTCACGAAATTGCTGCCATGCGCGGAGAACACCCAAGAAGTCCGCAGGATCGCGTGGCAGCCGCCAGCGGCGCGCACCGCCTCTTCACCGGCGCATTTGGTGCGGCCATAGGCGCCGATGGGCGCGGTTGCATCGCCGGGCTGCCAAGGGGCGTTGCCGTTGCCGTCGAAGACATAATCGGTGGAGATGTGCAGGAACGGCAGGCCACGCTGAGCTGCCGCCTGTGCCAAGGCTCCGGGCGCGTCGGCATTGATGACATGCGCCAGCGACTCCTCGGTTTCCGCCCGGTCGACGGCGGTATAGGCGGCGGCATTTAGGACGACGTCCGCATCGGTCACCGCCACGACATGTGCGCAGGCGGCGGGATCGGAAAGGTCAGCTTCGGCCCGGCTCAGGCAATGGATCTGCCAATCGGGCGGGCAATGCCGCGCCAGTTCGCGCGCGACCTGACCGGACCTGCCAAAGACCAGAAGCTTCATGCCTTGATCCCCAGCCGTTCACCGACCCCGGCCCGGTTCTGCAAGGCGCGCCACCAGCCTTCGTTCGCCAGATACCAATCGACGGTGCGCGCCAGCCCTTCGGCCAGTGTGACGGCAGGCCGCCAGCCCAGTTCGGTCCTGATCCGGGTCGCGTCGATGGCATAGCGCGCGTCATGGCCGGGCCGGTCGGAGACAAAGGCAATCTGATCCGCGTAGGGTGCGGCAGCGGGGCGGCGCGCGTCCAGAATGGCGCAGATCATCCGCACCAGATCGATGTTGCGCGCCTCGTTCTCGCCGCCGATGTTGTAGGTCCGTCCGACTGCGCCGCGCGTCATCACGGTCAGCAACGCGTCGGCGTGATCCTCGACATAGAGCCAGTCGCGCACGTTTTCACCCGCGCCGTAAACCGGGATTGGTTTGCCGGCCAGTGCGTTCAGGATGACGACCGGGATCAGTTTTTCCGGGAAATGGAAGGGGCCGTAATTGTTGGAGCAGTTGGTGACCAGCACCGGCAGCCCGTAGGTTTCGTGCCATGCCCGCACCAGATGGTCGCTCGCCGCCTTGGAGGCGGAATAGGGCGAGTTGGGCGCATAGGGGGTGGTTTCGGTAAACTGCCCCTCGGCCCCGAGGCTGCCATAAACCTCATCGGTAGAGATGTGGTGAAACCGGAAACCGGCAGGCCGACCCTGCGCCAGCCAATAGCTGCGCGCCGCCTGCAGCAGGGTAAAGGTGCCGGTGACATTGGTGTCGATGAAGCTGCCCGGTGCGTCGATGGAACGGTCAACATGGCTCTCTGCCGCCAGATGCATCACGGCGTCGGGGCGGTGTGTGTCAAAGATGCGGGTCAGGGCGGTGGCGTCACGGATATCGGCATGTTCAAAGGCATAGGCGGGGCTGTCTGCAACGCTCGCCACATTGTCGAGGCAGGCGGCATAGGTGAGTGCGTCGAGGTTGACCACCTGATGCCCGCGCCTGATCGCAAGCCGCACCACGGCAGAGCCGATGAAGCCCGCGCCGCCGGTAATGAGAAGCTTCATTCCGGCTGCTCCCAGACAAAGGGGCTCGCGAAATCCGCAAAGGCGGGGGCTTCGGCGTCCTTGTCCGAGAGCAGCGCCTGCGCCGGATCAATGCCCCAGTCGATGCCAAGATCGGGGTCGTCGAAACGCACCGCGCCGTCACAGGCAGGAGCGTAGTGGTCGGTGCATTTGTAAACGATCTCGGTTTCGGGTTCGCGGGTGACGAAACCATGCAGGAAACCGGCGGGAATCCAGACTTGCAGGGCGTTTTCATAAGAAAGTTCCATGCCGAACCATTGGCCATAGGTCGGGCTGCCGCGCCGGATATCGACGGCCACGTCATAAAGGCGGCCCCGCCCGCAGCGCACCAGTTTGCCCTGCGCATGCGGAGGCGACTGGAAATGCAGCCCGCGCATGGTGCCGGTCTGATGCGAGAGCGAATGATTGTCCTGCACGAAATCAGGCAGGTCCAAACCTGCGTTCTGCAGGGTCTTGCGATTCCAGCTTTCGGCAAAAAAGCCCCGCGCGTCGCTGAAGCGGCGCGGGGTCAGGACCATGACGCCGGGCAGATGTGTCGGGGTGATGATCAGAGCAACTCTCCATCCCCGGACAGCCGGGCGTCATTATGCGCCGCCAACATGCCATGCGGGGTCATATCTGCGCCAGAGACCCGCGCCAGAGTTTGCGCGAATGACGGCGGAGGGCAACAGTGGGTTAGCGGCCCACACCCTCATATGCGGTGAAACCGGCGGCGAGCACTTCGGCGCGGGCGTAGATGTTGCGCAGGTCGGCCATCCGGGCCGCGGCCATCACGCCCGCCATGCGGGGCAGGTTCAGCGCGCGGAACTCGTTCCACTCGGTCAGGATGACCAGCACATCAGCCCCGCTTGCGGCGTCATAGGGATCGGTTCGCCATTGCACGCCGGGCAGCAAACTTTCGCCTTCGCCGTGCCCTTGCGGATCAACCACGCGCACCGTCGCCCCGCCGCCGACCAGCGCGGGAACGATGGTCAGGGATGGCGCGTCGCGCATGTCGTCGGTGTTGGGTTTGAACGTCACGCCCAGCACTGCGACCGTTTTGCCATTCACCGAGCCGCCGCACAGGTCGACCACCTTGTCGATCATCCGGCGTTTGACGCCTTCATTGACCTTGATCACCGCCTCGGTGATTTGCTGTGGCACGCCGTGTTCCTGCCCGATCCGGGCCAGTGCGAGCGTATCCTTGGGAAAGCAGGATCCGCCATAACCCGGCCCGGCATGCAGGAACTTGTTCCCGATGCGGCCGTCCATGCCCATGCCTTTGGACACCGCCTTGACATCAGCGCCGACCCGCTCGCACAGCGCGGCGATTTCGTTGATGAAACTGATCTTGGTCGCCAGAAACGCATTGGCCGCATATTTGATCATCTCGGCGCTTTCGAGATCGGTATAGACGATGGGGAAATCGCGCAGAAAGAGCGGGCGATAGACATCACCCATCACCGCCCTGGCCTGCGCCGTCTCGACCCCGACGACGATACGGTCGGGGCGCATGAAATCATCGATCGCAGCGCCTTCGCGCAGGAATTCGGGGTTGGAGGCGAAATCGAAGCTGGCGTCGGGGCGGGCGTTGCGGACCACTTCGGCCACCTTGCGATTGGTCCCCACCGGGACGGTGGATTTGGTGACAATCACGGCATAACCGGTCAGCGCGGCCGCGATCTCTTCTGCTGCCGCCATCACATAGGTCAGATCGGCATGACCATCGCCGCGCCGCGTGGGGGTTCCGACGGCTATAAAGACCACCTCGGCACCGCTGACCGCCGCTGCCAGATCGGTGGTGAATGTCAGCCGACCGGCAGCGACGTTGCGCGCCATGACCGTATCGAGGCCCGGTTCATAGATCGGCACAACGCCGCGCATCAACGCCGCAACCTTGGCCGCGTCCTTGTCGACGCAGGTCACTTCATGACCGAAATCGGAAAAGCAGACGCCCGAGACGAGGCCGACATAGCCGGTCCCGATCATTGCAATTTTCATGATTTGTCCTTTCTACGCGCCAAGCAGCAGGGCTGGCAGGATGTAGCGGCGCAGCGCGATGATCGCAATAAACGCCACCAATGGCGCCAGATCGAGCGGCGCAGTATTGGGAAGCACCCGCCGGATGGGCCGGTAGATCGGTTCAAGCAGCATGTTCAGCCCTTGCCAGATCTGTGCCACCAGCGGCTGCCTGATGTTCAGCACCTGAAAATTGATCAGCCAGCTCATGATGATATGAACGAGCATGATGGTGAAAACCACGCTCAGGATCAGGTCGAGGGTGCCCCACAATGCGTACATGTCTGTCTCCGGTTAGGTTCGCAGACAGGTAATGGTGCGAAAGCGGTTGGGCAATCCCTCTTGCCCATAGATGTGTTTGCAGACATTCCGCGCGCCTCTTTTGCCCCCGCGTCATGATTGACGCGCGCGTCACCTGACATTAGGTCGCGCCAAAGCGAGGCCCTTCCATGTATCCATTCATTCGCCTGCCATGGCAGATGTTCCGTCACCGCAACGATCCGGCGCTGCCGCCTTTTGGGACGCATGTGAGCCAGCATATCTGTTGGCCATGGGACCTCGATTTCTGGATAGAGTTGAACAACGGGCGCACGCTCACCCTCTATGACCTTGGCCGGTTGCCGATGTCGAAACGGATCGGGTTGCTTGATGCGCTGAAGGATAACCGCTGGGGGATGAGCGTGGTCGGTGCCTCGATCCGCTATCGCCGCCGGGTGGTGGCCTTTGACCGCATCACGATGAAAAGCCGGGCGCTGGGCTGGGATGACAAGTTCGTCTATTCCGAACAGTCAATGTGGAAATCGAACGGCGAATGCGCCTCCCACGCGCTGTACCGCTCGGCCGTCACCGGCCGCAGCGGGATCGTGCCGCCCGCACAGGTCTTGGCAGCAATGGGTCATCACGGACCCTCACCGGCATTGCCGCCCTATGCGCTGGCCTGGGTTGAGGCCGATGCGCGCCGCCCATGGCCCCCGATGGCCGATGCCTGAGCATCAAAGCCTGCTTGCCAGAACGCTGCTTTAAGTCTCTTATCGCGCCAAAACGAGGGGCGGCATGGTTTCGGCGAAAAAGCGTATCTGGGGCTGGATGTTCTTTGACTGGGCGCAGCAGCCCTATTCCACGCTGGGGCTGACCTTTATCTTTGGGCCGTATTTCGCAGGCGTCGCCTCGGACTATTTCGCGGCGCAGGGGATTGATCCGCAACTGGCCGATGCGCAGGCACAGAGCCTGTGGACGGCCGGGCAGACGATCTCGGGCCTGTTCATCGCATTGTCGGCACCGTTCATCGGGGCGTGGGCGGATGCGTCGGGGCGCAAATTGCCGTGGATCATGGGATTTTCGGTGGTTTACCTGCTTTGTGCCGCCTCGCTCTGGCTGCTGACACCGGACGGGGCGACGCTTTATCTGGTGCTGGTGATGTTTTCCATCGGGGTGGTGGCGGCGGAATCCGCGCTCAATGTCTCGAACGCGATTCTGCCGTCACTGGGCGATGCGCGGTCCGTGGGGCGGATTTCCGGCTCTGGTGCGGCGTTCGGCTATTGGGGGGGCGTGTTGGCGCTGGTCCTGATGCTGCTGTTTCTGGCCGAGAATGCCACCGGGGTCACGCTGCTCGGGCGGCCACCGGCGCTGGGCCTTGATCCCGAATTGCGCGAGGGGACGCGGTTTGTCGGGCCGTTCATCGCGATCTGGTATCTGATCTTTATCATCCCGTTCTTTCTGTGGGTGCGCGATATTCCGGGGGCTGGCACCGGGCGCACCTCGCCCGGCCAGATCATCCGCGACACCAAGGCGACCTTTGTCTCGCTGTTCAGCCGGCCTTCGCTGGGGTCATTCCTGCTTGGCTCCATGCTGTACCGTGACGCGCTGAACGGGATTTATGCCATTGGCGGGGTCTATGCGGCGCTGGTGCTGGACTGGACCATCATTCAGGTGGGGGTGTTTGGCATCGCGGGCGCGATCACGGCGGCGATAGCGACATGGATCGGCGGGCTCTTTGACGCAAAGGTCGGGCCAAAGCCGGTGATCCTCGTCTCGATCTGGGTGCTGATTACCGTCAGCATCTTTATCGTCGGCATGTCGCGCACGCAGCTGTTCGGGTTTCCGCTGGCAGATGGGTCGAACCTGCCCGACATCATCTTTTATGTCTGCGGTGCGGCGATCGGTGGCGCGGGCGGGTCGATCTATTCGGCCTCGCGCACGATGATGGTGCGCCACAGCCACCCGGACAAACCAGGCGAGGCATTCGGCCTCTTTGCGCTTTCGGGCAAGGCCACGGCGTTTCTGGCACCTTTCCTCGTCTCGGTCGCGACTTACGCGACGGGATCGGTGCAACTCGGTGTGACCCCGGTGATCGGGCTTTTCCTGATCGGGCTTTTGCTGCTACGCTATGTCAACAAAGACGGAGATCGCGCCGCATGGTCCGTAGCCTTGCCACAATCGCGCTGATCCTGTCGCTGGCCGCCTGTCAACAAGATGACAGCGCCACCAGCGGCGGAGAAGCAGACAGCGTCACCCGCGCCAGCGTGTCGTCGCAGAACCCCAACGACAGCCGCATCGCCAAGACGCTGTTCGGGGCGATGACATTCGCCTCGGCACAGGCACCGGAGCCTCTGGGCGGCTATGCGCGCGGCTGTCAGGCGGGTGCGGTGCAATTGCCCGAAACCGGACCGACATGGCAGGCGATGCGCCTGTCGCGCAACCGCAACTGGGCGCAGCCGGTCACAGTCGATTTCATTCAGGACCTGAGCCGCTTTGCCGCGACACAGCCGGGGTGGGCCGGGCTTTATGTCGGTGACATGAGCCAGCCGCGCGGGGGGCCTATGCTCACCGGTCATGCCAGCCATCAGTCCGGGCTGGACGCCGATATCTGGATGCTGCGGCCCACGCGCCTTGATCTGAGCCGGCAGGAGCGCGAGGATCTGTCCTCGATCCGCGCTGACAGATCGAATGGTGCCTATGTCAATGACGCGTGGACGGCGCAGCATCTGGCCGTGCTGCGCGCCGCCGCCTCTGACCCACGGGTGAACCGTATCTTTGTCTTTGCCGGGGCCAAGGTGGCGATGTGCGATGCAGCGACCGGCGACCGGAGCTGGCTGAACAAGATCAGGCCTTGGTTTGGGCATAACTACCACTTCCACGTCCGGCTGAACTGCCCCCCCGGTGCCGGTGGCTGCGAGGCGCAGGCACCAATTCCGGCGGGCGATGGCTGCGAGGATGCGCGGCAATGGGTGCGCGATATCCTTAACCCGCCGCCGCCCGACCCCAATGTTGTCCCGCCTCCGCCGCGCGGCGAATTGACCATGGCGTCGCTGCCCGGCCAGTGCCTGTCTGTGCTGAACAGCAACTGACTGATGCGCCATTTGCCGCTGATCGCCCTGCTCAGTGGGGCCGCTCCGGCCTGCGCCGAGGCCACCTTTCTGGGTGCAGTGACATGGCAGCAGGACAGCCCGCTATTTGGCGGGTTTTCCGCCATTCATCTGTCTGACGAGGGGCTGCAGTTTACGGCCCTCACTGACCGGGGGGTGATTGTCGAAGGCGAACTGACCCGACAGGACGGGCTTATCTCGGCTATCATCGCGGGGCCGCTGATGACGCTGCGCGATACCCAAGGCAACCGGCTGCGCGCGCCGCTGACCGATAGCGAGGGGCTGGCTGTTGGGGCTGACGGGATGCTCTTTATCTCGTTCGAGGGCGAAACCCGGATCAGGCAGCAGCAAGGGCCGACCGGCGCGCCCGCACTTTTGCCCGCGCATCCCGATTTTTCCGCGATGCAATCGAACGGTTCGCTGGAGGCGCTGGCCATCGGACCGGACGGCGCGCTTTATACCATACCGGAGCGGTCGGGCCGGCCTGATATCCCGTTCCCGGTGTATCGGTTCCGCCAAGACGCATGGGACATTGCGTTCAGCATTCCTCGCATCGGGCCGTTTCTGGTGGCCGGTGCCGATATCGGCCCCGATGGACGGCTTTATGTGCTGGAGCGCGATTTTCTGGGCATTGGATTTCGCAGCAGGCTGCGCCGCTTTGAACTTGATGGCGGCAACGAGGTGCTGCTTTTTGAAACCAGCGTGATGACCCACGACAACCTCGAAGGCATTTCGGTCTGGCGTGACACTGATGGCGCATTGCGCGCGACGCTGATTTCCGACGATAATTTCCGCTACTTTCAGCGTACAGAGATTGTGGAATACCGCCTGCCGGATTGACGCCGCCGCCGCACCCGCCTAACAGGGCGCGTTCCCTTGCGGGAACCAAGTCGCCGCACCCTTGTCAAAACGGAAACCATCATGCGTTTGCTTCCCGGCATCATTGCCATGGCCGCCATTGTCGTGGCCTCAAATATCCTCGTGCAGTTCCTGATCCTTGACGGGTTGCTGACATGGGGGGCATTTACCTACCCCTTTGCCTTTCTGGTCACCGATATCATGAACCGTGTCTATGGCCCTGCCGCTGCGCGCCGTGTGGTGCTGGTGGGGTTCGTGATCGGGATCATCTGTTCGCTGATCGGCACAAGGGTGATGCTGGAGTTTGGCCCCGCCGTGGCGCTGCGTGTGGCTGTGGCCTCTGCGATTGCGTTTCTGGTGGCGCAACTTCTTGATGTCGCGGTCTTTGCACGGCTGACAAAGGCGGTCTGGTGGAAGGCGCCGCTCGTCTCGACCCTGATCAGTTCGACCGTCGATACCGTGATCTTCTTCTCGCTGGCCTTTGCGGCGGGCGTCACGTTATTTCCGGAGGCCGCCAATGCGGCGGTCGCATGGGCATCCGAACCCGCGCCATTCCTGCTCATCGGGCCGATGCAGCCGCTCTGGGTTTCGATGGCCGTGGCGGACTGGGCTGTCAAACTTGCCATCGCCCTGATCGCACTGGTGCCATTTCGCCTGATTGTTGGGCATTTGCAGCGCAAACAAGTGTGATCGCGCAGGTGGTATAAATTGTTTTGACAAACACCAAATCTGTGCCAGTTTCGGGGTATTCGAAACCCATTGAAAGGAGGTGATCCAGTGTCAAGAAAGAGATTGGAGAAGTGCGTCGGGACAGCCTGGGGAGAGCACAGCTAAGGCAGCCCTTGGCTGAATTATCCCCGGGTGGATTTCTGGTCTAACCGACCCCACCTCCTGAACTTTCGAAGGGCCGTTCCACATCGGGGCGGCCCTTTTCGTTTCCGCCATTTGCAGGCAGAAAGGCGGCATCATGCTGTGGATCAATGACCGTATCACCCTGCAGGACTGGGAGTTGAGCGAAAGCTTCATGCGCGCCTCCGGTCCCGGCGGGCAGAATGTGAACAAGGTGAGCACCGCCGTTGAACTGCGGTTCGAGGCTGAACGGTCGCCGTCGCTGACCGTTCCGGTCAAGGTCAGGCTCAAGCGGCTGGCGGGATGGCGCTGGACCGGCGAGGGCGCGATCGTGATTCAGGTGCAGGACACACGAAGTCAGGCGCAGAACCGCGAGATTGCGCGCGAACGCTTGGCCGATCTGATCCGCGCCGCCTGTGTCGTGCCCAAGCGCCGGGTCGCGACCAAACCGACTTATGGTTCGGTGAAACGCCGGTTGGAAGGCAAGAAGGTGCGCGCCGTGGTCAAGGCGGGGCGTGGCAGGGTCGAAGGCGAGGACTGACGCCGCTTGCGCAGAATTTGTCCGTTCCGACTTGTAGGAACAAATTACATCGGTCACACTCGTCCCGAGACGGAGGGACGGCAGGCTCATGGTGGCGATCAGCGGCGCAGCACTTACCGCATTCGGGCGGCGGCGCGACGGGTCGTCATTCCGTGACTGGGCGCGACAGGCTTTTGATGCTGCCTTGGCGATGTCCGGCCTCGAGCCTGCCGATATCGACCTGCTTGTCGTCGCGTCCGAGAGCGATTTCTTTACTTTGCAGCTCAATTCCGCGTCGGTGATCGCGGGTGATCTGGGTCTGACCGGGGCCGCGACGATGCGGGTCGAGGGCGGTGGTGCCTCGGGTCAACTGGCGGTACATGCGGGCGTCGCGCGGATCATGGCAGGGCTGGCGCAGCATGTGGCGGTGGTGGGGGTCGATCCGTCGGCGTCCGCCCTGCCGGGCGACACCATGCGCGACCTGTACGGGTTTTCCTTTGATGCATGGACTGACGGGATGACCGGGGCCAGTTCCAGCATGCTTTACGCGCTGTCATGGCAGGATTTTGCCGCGCGGCATGGTGCCACGGAGGCCGACCTTGCCGCCGTGACGATGCAGAACCGGCAGAATGCCTGCGCCAATCCCGGCGCGCATCTGCCGCGCAGCCATAATGCCGCCGAAATCGCCGCTTCGCCGATGATCGCCAGCCCCTATCGCCGCCTGCATTGCTCGCCGCTCAGCGACGGGGCGGCGGCGGTGATCCTGTCGCGGCCGGATGCGCTGCCACAAGCGCGTCAAGCGGCACCGCGGATCACCGGCATCGGCGCGTCCTCGGACTACGCGCATCTGGGCGCGCGGCCGCATCCGGGAGATTTCAGCGCCAAGACCCGTGCGATGACCCGCGCGCTGGACATGGCGGGGATTGCCGCCCGCGAGATCGGGCTGGCCGAAGTCTATGATGCCTATGCCGGGGCACAGTTGCAGGGGATTGCCGCCCTTGGCATCGCGCCGGACTGGCAGCGCGAACTGCACGCTGGCGCCTTTGACATCGACGGGCGCTGTCCGGTCAATCTGTCAGGCGGGTTGATGGGGCAGGGTGCGCCAGTGGGCGCGACCGGGGTGGGCCAGACCGCGACCTGTGCGCTGCTGCTGGAGGGGCGCTATCATGCGGGCCTGCAACCCCGGCGCAGCCCCGATCATGCGCTGGCCGATACGCATGGCGGTATCGCCACGAGTTGTGCCGTCACGATCCTGAGCCAGCGAGCGGGCGCATGAACCTTGATCTGACGCTCAGCTATGACCTCTCCCCCGGCTGGCTCGCGCCCTATATCGATGGTTTGCGAGCGGGGCGGGCTGTCGGCGCGCGCTGTCGCACCTGTGCCAAGGTCAGTTTTCCACCGTTGCGGACCTGTCCCTGTGGCGGGCGCGAGACGACATGGGCCGACCTGCCCGGCACCGCGACGCTGCACTATCGTAGCACTGGCAGCGATGGTGACTTCGCGCTGGTGGCCTTTGATGGGGCCGCAGCGCTCTGTGTGGCGCGGCTCGACGGATTTGGGCCCAAGGACCGTTTGGGGATCATCACCGCCGCAACCGGCCCACGGCCGGGCCTGTGCCTGCGCCCGGTCAAGGAACCTGTGCCATGACCCCACTCGACCATCTGACGGACAACGCCCTTTGCCGCCTCAATCTGGCGCGGGAGAGTGGCGGGCTGCGCATCACTTGGCCAGCCGATTGCAATATTCATGAGATGACCCTCGGGCGGCACCTTGGGCCCGATGACCGTGACCGGACCGCGCTGATCTTTGAGCGCCCGGATGGGTCCGTGCAGCGCCAGAGCTTTGCCGATGTCGACCGTGCCGCGACCGGACTTGCCGCATATCTGCGCGGGCTGGGCTATGGGCGCGGCGATTACATCGCGCTGCATACCGGGCAGCACCCTGATACCGCGGTGGCGCATATGGCGATTGCCAAGTTGGGGGCGGTGGCGGTGACGCTGTCGCAGCTTTATGGCCCCGATACGCTCGGCCATGCGCTGGGCGATTGCGGGGCGCGGGTGATCCTGACCGACCGGGCCGCTTGGGGGGCGCTGCCTGCCGAATTGTCCGAAAACCTGCACCACATCCTGATGCGCGACCCGCTGCCCGGCACGCTCGACCTTGGCGCAGCCTTTGCGCATGCGGCTGCGGGCTTTACCCCGGATTTTGGCGGGGCAGATGATCCGGCGTTGCTGATGTATACCTCCGGTTCCACCGGCAAACCCAAGGGCATCCTGCACGGGCACCGGATTCTGGCGGCCTATACACCCTCGATCAACCTTTTCTTCAACCTGAGCCTTGATGACCCCGACGCGGTTTATTGGTCGCCGTCCGATTGGGCTTGGGTCGGGGGGCTGCTCGACATGCTGTTTCCGGCATGGCTGGCGGGGCGGCCGGTGGCCACATCGCTGGACCGGTTCAGCGCCGATTGGGCCTATGATTTCATGGCGCTGCACCGGGTCACGCATACATTCCTCGCGCCCACGGCGATCAAGCGGCTGGCGCAGACCAGCGATCCGCGCAGCACCCATGATCTGGCGTTGCGGGTGATCTGTACCGGGGGCGAGGCGCTGGCAGCAGAGACGCTGGAATGGGCCGAAAACCGGCTCGGCGTGGTCTGCAACGAGTTTTACGGCATGACCGAGGTGAACCATCTGATCGGCAATTGCGCGGCACTTTACCCGCGCAAACCCGGTTCGATGGGGCGGGCCTATCCGGGGCATCAGGTCTTGCTTGTCGATGCCGAGGGCACGCCCGTGCCTGATGGCGAACCGGGCGAGGTGGTCACTCCCGCCGCCTCGCCCACCCGGTTCCTCGGTTATCTGAACAACGCGGCGAAAGAGGATGAGATGCGGCTGGGGCCATGGCTGCGGACCCATGACCTCGCCACGCGGGATGTGGATGGGTATTTCTGGTACAAGGGGCGGTCGGATGACCTGATCAAATCCTCGGGTTTCCGGATCGGGCCGGCCGAAATCGAGGAATGCCTGCTGTCGCATCCTGCCGTCGCCGAATGCGCGGTGATCGGCAAACCGGATGCGGCGCGCGGGCAGATCGTCAAGGCCTTTGTTAAATTGCGGGCCGGGGTGGGCGAGAGCGACAGCCTCAAGACCGCGCTCAGCACCCATGTGCGCGACCGTCTCGCCGGCTACAAAGCACCGCGCGAGGTGGTTTTCGTGAGCGATTTCACCCTGACATCATCAGGCAAGATCAACCGGCGCGCGCTGCGCGAGGCCGAGGGGGCGTGACCCCTTGGCACCAATGAGGACCCAGATATGAGCGAGCAGACCGAGAAACCCAAGTATGAGCAGGCCTACCGGACCATTCTCGACCGGCTCAAGGCCGGGCGCTATCCGGTGGGGGGGCGGATGCCGACCGAGGGGGAGTTGTCCACGCATTTCGGGGTCAGCCGGGTCACGATCCGGCGCGCGCTCGATATGCTGGTGCAGGACGGGTACGTGGAAAGCCGGCAGGGCAGCGGTTACCGGGTGATCACGCTCTCGCCCGCCTCCGATACCTGCCTGACCTCGTTCACGGATGCGATGCTGCGGGCGGGGCATGAGCCGACCACAAAGCTGCTCTCGATCGACACCTATGCGGCGGACGCGCCCGAACTGGCGCATCTGCCGGGGACGATGCTGACCGGGCCGATCACGCGGGTGCGGCGGCTGCGGATGGTGGACGGGGTGGCGCGGATGCTGGTGATGACCTATGCGCCTGCGGCGCTGCTCGACGATGCCAAACCGGCGGACTTTCCCGAGACGGGGCCGGGGCAGTCGATCCTGCGGATCCTGTCCGACCGGTTCCGGCTCGAATGGTCGGCGGCCTGCGAGGATATCAGCCCGGTGGTGGCGGATGGCGATATCGCGGCGCTGTTTGACATCGCGCTGGGCAGTCCGCTGCTGCGACAGGCCTGTTCCGCCTTTGCCGATGACGGGGCGACGGTGTTCCACGAGGATGTGTTCCGCACCGGCGCGGTCAGCTTTACCCTTTCGCGGCAAACACGGAGCCCCCGTCATGTCTGATGCCATGTCTGACGTTCTCGCCCGCTTTCCCCGGCTCGACCACGACCTGATGGAGGCGCGACTTGCGCCGCCGAAGGGGACGGTGCGGCTGGTGATCGACACGGACACGGCCAATGAGATCGACGACCAATATGCCATCGCCTGGGCACTGATGACACCAGAGCGGATGACGGTCGAGGCGGTGACGGCAGAGCCGTTTTCCTTTGCGCATCACATCCCGGAACTGCTGGCGACCGAGGCGGCGATGCTGGCGGGGCGGGTGCATCCCGAACATCTGGTCGGTGGGTTTCAGGGCTGGCTCGGGCGGCTGCATGCGCAGGGGCGGCGGGTGCAGGACCTGAACCTCGTAGGTCCGGCGGAAGGCATGGAACTCAGCTACGACGAAATCCTGCGGATTTATGACAAATTGGGGATGGACCCGGCGGGCAAGGTGTTTCGGGGCGCAGACCGCTATATGACCGACCCCGGCGCGCCAGTGATGTCGGAATCGGTCGAGGTGATCATCGATCTGGCCAAGTCGGGCAATGGACCGCTCTATATCGCGGCGATGGGCTGTGTGACCAATATCGCGGCGGCCTTGCTGACTGCGCCAGAGATCATCAAGGATATCGTGGTGATCTGGACCTCGGCCTATCCCAGCACCGCACCGCATTGCGTTCGGCCCTCGCTCAATCTGGTGCAGGATGTGCCCTCGTCCCGGCTGCTCTTTGACTGCGGGGTGCCACATGTCTATCTGCCGGGGTATCAGGTCGGCGCACAGCTCAAGATATCGCGGCCCGAAATGGAGGCGTTCGTCAAAGGCCGCGGGGCCATTGGCGACTATCTGTGGGAACTTTACACCCACAACCCGCTGCACCAGATGTTCGCGCTGACCGATACCCCCCGGCGGACCTGGGTCATCTGGGATATCATCAACATCGCCTGGCTCATCGACCCGGCTTGGGTGCCGACACATCTGACCACATCCCCGATCCTGACGCCCGACCTCTACTGGCAAAAGGCCGCTGGCAGACACCTGATGCGCGAGGCGCATGACGTGCAGCGCGATGAGATATTCCTGCATTTCTACGACAAGTTGGCAGCCCTGTAGTCAAACGGAGGCCCGCTGCGCGCGCCACGCTTCATGAGCAGCGCCCTTGCGGGCGCTGCGCGTGCCTCCGGCGGGAGTATTGGCTGCCAGTATGAAACATGAAGATCTATGTTCATCTTTTGGCCATAAATATCCCGGGGGAAGGGTGCCGCAGGTACACTGGGGGCAGAGCCCCCCGCTTTCTCAGCTGAAATCTTCCGCATTCAGGTGGTCGCGCAGCGGGCGGTGACCGAGTGCCGCCATGCCGGTCCATGATCCGAATTCGGCCAAAGCGCTGGCGTGGTCGCCGGGGATCAGGATGAAATGATGCTCCAGCCCATGTGCCATCACGCTCGCCACCACGTCCCCGAGACTGGCAGCAGTGTCGTCGATCTGGAAATCCTGAAGCCAGCCGCGACAGCCGGTAAAACCTGACGGGTCGCGCCCCGTGACCTGAGCAGTCATCCGAAACAAGGCTCCGCCGTTGCGTGCCACCCGGAATACCGTGACCGGCCCATCGGCAAAGACGTAATCCGCGATGGCCCCATGCACCGGCCCGGCCGCCGTGCCCCGCCCGATCATCGGGTGGTTGACCCATTCAACGCCCGCCGCGTCGGCCATGTAGAGCGGCCCGCCGCCGCCGTGCCACATCAGGAGTTGCCCTGCGTCGAAATCCGGTTCGGTCATGTCAAGAAGCGCGCCGACCCGACCGGTCAGCGACCGGGCCACAAGCTGGCTCACCGCGCCCAGCACGTCGCCTTCGGAGGCGATGGCGAGGTTATCCGCCTCTTCGAGCCAGCTGAACGCGGCGCCCGGATGCATCCCCGGATCGTCCTGCAGGGCGGGCCAGTCGCTCACCGCCAGCCCGGCATATCCACCCGCATCTGCCATATCGCGCAGCGCCAATGCGCAGCGCGCGCTCAGGTCCATCTGTGCGCCGCTGACCCCGCGCACCGGCGCCGCCGCCGTTATCAGCGCCAGTTCTGCGGCGGAGCGCGCGGCATCGATCGCCGCCATCCGCCCGGTCAGCTCATGGATATCGTGATGTGCTACTTCCACACCGAGCCTTTGGCGCAGCGCGTTGGTCGAGACTTCCATGTTGTAAAATGTCATCGCCAGCCCGCCGATCACCCCGATCCGCGCGCCCTCCAGTGCCTTGACCGCCCCCAGTGCGCGCAGCGTATGCCCGAGCCGCGCCTGCAACGCCGGGCTGTCGGGCGCGCCGTGATACCACTGCACCGGGTTTACCCGCAGATCGCGCACCCCGCGCGCGATCGAGAGGGACATGTTAAGCGAGACGAAATTGTTGAGTTGCACATCTCCGGTCCGCACCGGCTCTGGCACCGACCAGAATCCGGCGCGAAAGGGACTTGCCGCAATCGTGCGTGCCACGTCGCCCATGCTGAACCCGCCATGCAGGCAGAGGACGAAATCGACCGTCTCTGCCGCGCAGCGCTCCAGCGCACGGGTGGTTTCGCGCCCGTCCATCGGGATCTCGGGCACTACGAACAGCCGTGCTCCGTGCCTGTCGCAGAGGTCCGCGAGTGCTGTTTCGGCCCGGTCCCAGACACCGTGTTTTTCGGGGAAATAGCTGGGCAGCGATGCCCGGATCAGGCCGATTGTCAGCATGTCATATCCTCAGATAACCGCCGTCGACGACATGGGTGGTGCCCATCACATAACGGGCCATGTCGGAGGCGAGGTAGATGCAGGCATCCGCCACTTCGGATGGCTCGCCCCAGCGCCGCGCCGGGATCATGTCGAGGTATCCCTCGCCCACTGGCGTCCCGATCACCGGGTCGTCCTGCACGTTCATCTGCGTCCGCATGATCCCCGGGGCCACGCTGTTGACCCTGATCCCATGCGGCCCCAGTTCATCGGCCAGCGAATTGCTGAGCAGCCGCACCGCGCCCTTGGTCATGTTGTAATGGCTGAACCCCCCGGTGCCGCGCAGGCCCGCGATGGAACAGAGGTTGATGATCACTCCGCTTTTGCGCGGGATCATCACCCGCGCCGCAGCCTGCGTCCCGAAGAGCACGGATTTCACGTTCACGTCGATCATCTGTTGAAACACCGCCTCGGTCGCCTCCAGCAGCGGCTGTTTCTTGAGGATACCGGCGTTGTTGACCAGAATATCGAGCCCGCCCCAATCCTCTGCCGCCTGCACCATCTCTGCCAGATCGGCGAGGCGGGTCACGTCGCATTTGAGGAATTGCGCCTGACCCGGATGATCACGGTTGATCAGGTCGGTGGTGGGTTCGCCGCCTTCGCGCGGGCTGGGCGAGAGATCAGCGAGGATCACCCGCGCGCCCTGCTGTGCAAAGCCCAGCGCGATGGCCCTACCGTTGCCGCTCGACGCGCCGGTCACGATGGCAACCCGGTTTTTCAGCATTTCCATCCCCTTCAGAGAGCCGCAATCAGGCGGCGCAACCGGGTCATACCGGTATCGGCAAGCCAGTCGCGCATCGCGGCCTCGCCCTCGGCGCCAAAGAGCCCGATCACATCGGACCAGATTGCGCGCCCGCACATGAAGCCGGCAAAGGGCAACCCTGCCTCGCCGGCCATTTCCAAGGATGCCTCGAACATCTCAAAGGGTACGCCCGCGCTCAGATAAACGACGGGCACATCCCCTGCCGCCCGTGCCGCTGCGCGGAATGCCTCCAGCGCCTCGGCGCGGGTCCGCTGTGGAGTGCCAAACCCTGCGACATGGTGCAGATCGACCGGCACTTCGATTTTCAGGATATCGGCCTGAAACCGGGGCTGCGCAAAGACTGCGACGGACCGGCACACCAGATCAGGTTTGATTACAGCGAAATCGGCGGTGCCGGGGGCAATCGTCGGATGATAGACCAGTGGCTCCATCAGGAACCGCACGCCCTGTGCGTGGCACGTGGCGCCCAGTTGTTCGACAATCGCCTCTTTGCGGGCATTGAGCGCCGGGTCGTCATCGGGCGCATAATACATGAAGAATTTGAGTTGCCGCACCCCCATTGCCGGGAAATCCGCGACGGTCAGGTGATCGGGCAGCACAGTGATCCGCTCGGCATTCGAGATGCGGTAGACATCCGCCTCATAGGCCAGCATCGGCGCGCAACCTGCCGGGTAATCCGCAAGCAGGGCGGGCCCATGTTCCGCGTCGAGCAGCACCGTGCTTGCCTGTGGCCCCAGCGTGGTCAGCACCGCGCGCTTGAACCGGCGCAGGTCGTCAGGTTCGGCCCGTGGCCCGCGCGCCTGTGCGATCATTGCGGCAAGTCCGCTGCCCGCATCGACCGCTATGCCGTGGATCTTGTTCACTGCGCCGCTCCCGCATGGATTTGCGGAAAGCCGGGGGTGGCTTGCTCCGCACACCAGAGCGCCCGCATCTGCGGCGTCGGCAACAGCAGCGAGATGGAGAATCCGGCCATTTCCTGTGTCGTGGACAGCGATCCGACCAGTGCCGCACTCTGGCCGATGCCTTGGGCGCGCAGGCCGCGGTCCACCTCGCGGAACACGGTCAGCAGTTCCATTTGCGTGGACCCGCCCATGCCGTTGATCAGCACGGTGCAATCCGTGCCCGCAGCGATGGGCCGGTCGGCGAGCAGTTGCGCCAGCATGTAATCGACCAGTTCCCCCACCGGCCCGGTCTTGCGCCGCGCCACGCCGGGTTCACCATGCACGCCCATGCCGATGAACACTTCATCTTCGGGCAGGCTGAACATCGCCCGCCCGGTCAGCGGCGAGGTGCCGGGGTTGAGCGCCGCACCCAGCGTCCGGGTCGCATCGCGCACCGCTTCGCCCAATGTGATGAGGTCATCCAACGGCATCCCGGCCTCTGCCGCCGCGCCAAGGATCTTGTAGATGAAGATCGTGCCTGCCGCACCGCGCCGGTCATCCTCCTGTCCTTTGGGGGCAGAGGAGATATCGTCATACATCAGGATCGGATGCACCCGCAGACCTTCGTCCGTCGCCAGCATCGCGGCCTCCATCCCGTTGATCACATCGCCTTCGTGGCGCGAAATCAGCAGGATTGCGCCTGCGGGGCCGGTCACTTCGCGGATGCCCGCAAGGATCAGATCGGCGGAGGGGGCGGCAAAGACATCGCCGACCACATTGGCATCAAGCAGACCCGCACCGACAAAGCCCATGGCAATGGGTTCATGCCCCGATCCGTTACCGATCAGTAGCGCCACCTTGTCGGCGGATTTTGGCACCGCGCGGCGCACGATCCGGGGGTGGCTGCCGCGTGTCACGATGCCGGGATAGGCCGCGATAAAGCCGTCGATCATGTCATCGGCCATGCGCTCGCGGCTGTTGAACAGCTTTTTCATCCCGCAAATCCTTTATGTTCCGCAAGCACTTGCAGGCAATGCACCACCGATGTGGCGCCAGCATCGAGATGGCCAACCCCGGCCGCTTCGACATAGCGGGCGCGACCCCGGCGGGCGGCCATGGCGCGCGTGGCCGCTGCCCCTGCCTCTGCTGCCGCAATTGCCGCGTGCAGCCCGTCTGGCGCTGCCGCTGCCGCAGGGAGCAGCGCGTCGAGCATGGTCTTGTCGCCCGGTTTGGCCTGTCCTATCCGGGCAATCCGGTCCGCCGCATGGGTCAGGGCCGGGGCCAGCGCCGCGCCATCCTGCACCGCAATTAATGCCGTCAATACCTGCGCAAAGAGCGACCCTGACGCGCCGCCCGTGGCCGTGCGGAACGCGGTCACTGCGTCATTGGGTGCCGCCGCCGCTGCGCGCATTCCGCGCAGGATCGTGCTGCCGTGGTCGCCGTCGCCGGTGGCCGCGTCCAATGCGTTCAGATCATCCTCGGCCCCGGCAAAGCGGATGACCAAACCCTGCAAGAGCGCGCTCATCCGAACCGCTCCCGCATGAAGGCCAGCGCCTGTCGCGCGGCAAGTGTCGCGTCCGGCTCGATATCGCGCCAGATGTTCAGGTCGTTGCCCGCAGGCGTGCCGGTGCGCACGAACATCTCGGCCACGATCCAGCCGTCATAGCCTGCATCATCCAGCCCGGCGCGCACATGATCCCATGGCACATGCCCCGACCCCGGCACACCCCGGTCATTGTCAGAGACATGAAAATGCACCAGCCGGTCCGCCGCCCCGGCAATCGCGCCGCGGATATCCTTTTCCTCGATATTGAGGTGGAATGTGTCGAGCAGCACCCCGATCCGGTCCGATCCGGTGGCCCGCGCCAGCGCCACACCTTCGGCTGCGGTATTGACCAGATCCGTCTCGAACCGGTTGATCGCCTCGATCCCCAGCGTCACGTCATGGCGCGCGAGATCGGCGTCGATCTGCGCCAGCATTTCCGCCGACCGGGCGGTGCGTGCGGCCTTGTGCGCCGGGTCGAACACCCCCCAAGGCGCATAGACCACCCCGGCGAGGCCACGTCCCCCCAGTTGCGCCACCGTCGCCACGGCCCAGCGCAGATGCGCGAGGCCCGCCGCGCGCACCTCTGCATCCTCGGACGTGATATCGGCGGCCTTTGACAGCCCGTCCGAACAGGTCACCTGCAGCCCATGATCCGCGATCATCCGGCCCAGCGTGGCCGCCTTTTCATCCGTCATGCCGAGCAGCGAAATCTCGACCCCGTCATAGCCCAGATCGGCCACCACCCGCAGGATCGGCGCAATCTCGTCGGTCCAGCGGGCCATCCACAGGCCAGCATGCACGCCATATTTCATGGTTTTGCCCCCTCTATGACCCAGAGGCTCTGCGGTGGCAGGTGGATGGTGATGGTCTGCCCGGGTGCTATTCCCTCGACCAGATCGGGGGAGAGCACGGCATCAAGTGCGACATCGCCGACCAGCAGTTTCAGCCGGGTCTGGGTGCCTAGATAAATCCGGTCCTGCACCTGTGCGGTCAGCGCATTCTCCCCTGTCCCGATGCGCAGCGACTCGGGGCGGAAGGTCAGCAGACCCGGCCCCGGTGCAATGCCGTTCGGCAGGCGCAACCGGCCCAGCGCGCTCTCGAATACCCCGCCCTGTGCGGTGCCGCTGACAAAGTTCTGCCCGCCAAAGAACCGCGCCACCGCCTCATCCGCCGGGCGTTTGTAGAACACATCGGCGGCGTCATACTGGCGCAAGCGGCCATCGAGGATCAGCGCCACGCGGTCGGCCAGCACGACGGCCTCTTCCTGATCATGGGTCACAAAGATGGTGGTGATCCCCATTTCCTTTTGCAGCCCCCGGATCAGGTCGCGCATTTCCAGCCGCAGATGCGCGTCAAGGTTGGAGAGCGGTTCGTCCAGCAACAGCACCTTTGGCCGCACGATCAGGGCGCGGGCGAGTGCGACGCGCTGCTGCTGCCCGCCCGACAGTTCCGCAGGTTTGCGGCGGCCCAGATCGGGCAAGCGGACCAGCGCCAGCATCTCGGCCACCCGTGCCGCAATCTCGGATTTCGGCACTTTGCGCATCTTGAGGCCAAAGCCGATGTTGTCGGCGACCGACATGTAGGGAAACAGCAGATAGTTCTGAAACACCATTACCACGCCGCGATTTTCCGGCTTGTCGCGCAGAATCGAGCGGCCGTCGAAGGTGACATCGCCGCCTGACGGCTCCAGCAATCCCGCGATCATCTTCATCGTCGTGGTCTTGCCACAGCCGGAGGGGCCAAGCAGCGCCGTCAACTCGCCACTGGGGATTTCGAGTGACAGCCGGTCGAGCGAGGGTTTGGTTTCCCCCGGATAGGTCTTGCTCAGATTGGTGATCGAGACATGAGTCATACGCGGCCAAAGCCCCCGATAGCGCCGCTGCGGCCCGATAGCTGTTTTGCGGTCAGAAGCAGGATGATGATGCCCGGCAGGATATAGATCATGCTGATGGCACCGGTGATGTCGTTGCGCCCCGAAGTGGCAAAGTTGAACAGCAGCAGCGGCAGCGTCACCACGCGCCCGCCGCCGATCAGCAGGGTCAGGACATATTGGCTCCATGACACCAGAAAGGCGAAAAGCCCGCCCACCACGATCCCCGGCATGATCGCGGGCAGGGTGACATACCAGAATGTCTTGAGCGGCGATGCGCCAAGGCTGCGCGCCTGTTGTTCGAACGCCGGGTCGTAATTGGCGAATATCCCGGCCATGACCAGCGTCATGTAGGGCAGGGTCGGGATCAGATGCACCAGTACCACGCCGCTGACCGTGTTGGTCAGGCCAAAGCCGATGAACACCGAATGGATGCCCAGCGCCACCGCGATCCCCGGCACGATGACCGGGGCAAGAATGATGAGTTCGACAGCACCCTTGCCGCGAAACTTGTACATGCCCAGCGCCCGTCCCGCAGGCACGCCGACGAGGATCGACAGCACCGTCGCACAGACCGCGATCCAGATGGTCAGCCACAGGCTCGCCAGCACGCCGGAAGTATCGGACAGGGCATAATTCCACGCCTGCAGCGTCCATTCCTGCGGCAGCAGATGCGGAAACCGCCAGCCGCGCGCAAAGGACCAGATCGCCAGTGGCACCAGTGGCAGGATCAGCCAGATGATGAGCAGCGCGCCAGAGAGGACACGGAAACTGCGCAGGAAGATCGGGTCACGTTCCATGGCTCAGTTCCTGATCCCGCGTCGCGTGGCGCGGGTGTAGATGATGATCATGATGGCAGAAAGGATGGCGATGACGATGGCCATCGCCATCGCTTCGGGCCGGGCCACCAGATCGACATCGGTATATTTGCGATAGGCCAGCACCGGCAGTGCCGCGGGAAAGTTTGCCCCCAGAATCGCGGGGATTTCATAGGCGCCAAAGGTAAAGGCAAAGACCATGACTGATGCGGAGAGGACGCCGGGAAAGATCAGCGGCAACAGCACATGCCGGAACGACTGCCATTTGCTTGCCCCCAGTGAGCGCGCAACGGATTCGTAATCCTGCCCCAGCGCCTGCATGTTGGCCAGCACGATCACCCCGATGAAGGGAACCTCTTTCCAGACATATTGCAGAATGATGCCAATGGCATAGGGATCGAACACAAGTGCCGGAAAATCACCGGGCCGTGCGATCAGGCCAAATTCGTAGGAGAGCCGCGCAAAGCTGCCTGATTGGGAAAACAGGTAGAGAATCCCGATTGCTCCCACCAGATGCGGCACGGTCAGATTGAGCTGAAACAGGAAATTGATCACGCCCCGGCCCAGAAACGTGCGGCGCAGTAGCAGGGCGGCGGCGATGGCGATCACGGCGGAAATCACGGTCGAGGTGAAGGCGATGTGAAAGGTGAGCGCAAAGGACAGATAGAACTCGCGCGAGGTGAATACCGCGACATAGGCATCGAGGTTCGGCACCGTCAGCCCGATCACTGGCATGTAGTTGAACGAGCGCATCAGCCCGACGATGAGCCCGCCAAAGAACAGCACCCCGATGATGAGCATCGCGGGCGCAAGCAGCAGGATGATCTTGAGGCGATCCGACATGGGAGGCGCGCGCCTTTGCAGACAGGGCAGACGCACCCCGCCGATGGCAGGGCCGTCCATTGCAGGGATGACAGCGCGGGCAGGGAAACGTCCCCGCCCGCACCGGGTCATGCGGGGTTACTGGCCCACATTCGCGATCCAGCCCTGTTCGATGGCCGAAATCCACGATGCCTGCAGTTCCGGCAGCGCGTTCTGTGCCAGTTCAGCCGCAGCGACGACCGAAGGATGCCGTTCAATCGCGGCAAACCCGGCCTGCACCTCTGCTGACGTGCGGTCCATCTCGATTGCGGGCGACGTACCCCAGACGGCGGGCAGCGCCTTTTCCAACTGCACTTCACCCGAGAGCAACACGTTCTGCAGCACCATCGCCGCCGCCTTGTTGGGCGAATTGAACGGGATGATGGTGTAGTTGGTATTGCCGATGGTGCCATCGGTCAGGCCGTAGGACATCACCGTTTCAGGATACATGCCCGACTGCACCGCAAGGCCGAACTGCGAGGGTTCGTAGTTGAAGGTCAGCGCCACTTCGCTGTTGGCGAACAATTCGTTCAACTGCGTGATCGAGTTGGGATAGGTCGCGCCCTCGCGCCACAGATATGGCTCGATCTCGTTCAGGATTGCCCATGTCGCGGCCGAAGCCTCGTCAAATTTGGCCTGATCGAATTCGCCCAGCAGGTTTTCGACGCCGCCCGCCGCGTGATAGAACACATGGCGGATGAACACGGCACCGCTGAAATCGGGCGGGGCGGGGTAGGTGAACTGGCCGGGGTTGGCCTTGATCCATTCGATCAGCTCGGGGATGGAACGCGGCGGGTTTTCGGTGACGGCAGAGTCGTAAGCAAAGGCAAACTGCGCCCGCGACCATGGCACTTCGCAGCCCTCGACCGGCACGCCAAAGTCATTGGCAATCGCCGGATTGTCCCAGTTGACCAGCGCGTTGTTGGGCAGCGTCTCGGTATAGCCGCACCAAGCCAGTTCGCCCTGTTTCATCGTGCGGAAATTCTCGCCGTTGATCCAGATCATGTCGACAGACCCAGCATCCATCACGCCGGCTTCTTTCTCGCCCAGCACGATATTCACGGCTTCGACCGTATCGGTCAGGCCGACGCGGTTCAGGGTGATGCCATATTCATCCATCAGGATGCCGCCGACATAGTCAGAGACATATTGATTGATATTGTCGGCACCGCCCCAGAGGAACCAGTTCACCTCGCCGCCGCGCGCCATTTCGACGACGGCATCCCAGTCCTGCCCGATCAGGGCATCGCCATCGGCGGTATCCGCCATGACCATCGGCGCAGTCAGCAGCGTTGTGGACAAGAGCGCCCATTTTGACAGTTTCTTCATTTCCATCCTCCCGGTTCGTGGTGTCAAAAACAATTGGGGCCTTGGCCTTGCGGCGGGTCAACCCCTCTCAGGCAGCACGGCGGCTGGCCACCTCCATGCCCAGCCGCAATGCGACGTCAAAAACCGCTTCATCCGCCCGCGCCAAGGCGGCACTGGCAGCGGGGTCGAGCGGGTCGAGAAATGTCTTGCCCTCAGGCAGCGCGTCCCAGACCGACAGGAGCGCGATTGCGGGCACGCCGAAGTACGCCGCCGCAGCAACGGTGGCAGAGGCCTCCATATCGACCGAAACCAGACCCTCTGCCGCCCATCCCGCGCACATCGCATCCGATTGGGCAAAGAGGCTGGGCCATGTCAGATGCCCGCCACCCCGGTGTAGCAGCCCCATCGCGGTCACCTCCTGCCGCGCCCGGTCACCCCAGACGTGATCAAGGGTCAGCACTTCGGGCGCACCGTAAAGCTGCGATATCCCGTCACGCGCCGCCACCGTCTGCGGGACCATGACCATACCCGCGCGCAGGCTCGGGTGAATCGCGCCACAGGTGCCGATCTGCACGATAAGCCGCGTCCCCATCTGGGCAAATATATGCGCCGGCTCGACCGCGCGGGCGGCCCCATAAGCACAGCAATAGGCCACGCGCGCCGCGCCATGGCGCCCGGTGAACATATCGGGAAACGGCAGTTCCGCTACGTCGGTCAGATGCGCGAGCCTGCGGCCCACCGCCCGTTCACGCCACCATGTCCCCTCCAGAATCAGGATATCCGGCTCTTGCCCCACCGGCATCGCCAGCGCCTCGCGCCAGATTTCTGCAGAGAGATCAAGGACAGCCATCAGCGCCTTTCCGGTCGTGTCACGCGTCACATAATTTGTTGCTACAAATTGTTTAGTAAGAATCCATTTCTCTGGCAACACCTGATTTCTGGTGCCACGGACTTGGCCACAGGCGGGCGGCGTTGGCCAATCACATCGCAAGTATCCGGCAATGGCTGCGAACAAATCGGCCTCTGCGCGGTTTTCAATGGCGCGGCTTGATGCGGAGTAGAGACCATGTCGGAATATCTGGCGCATTTTAACGTGCGTTATCAGGGCAACTCCGATCCGTGGGTCTATCAGACCAGCGCCTGTGAACGGCAGAAAGATGATGCCACCCTCGCCGCGCTGACCCGGTCGCATTACACCTGCGCCATTGAGGCGGGCTGTTCCATCGGCGTGCTGAGCGCGCGTCTTGCACCGCGCTGTGACCGGCTGTTCGCACTCGATCTGTCGGCGCGGGCGGTCGGCATCGCGCGTGACAGGCTGCGGCCCTATCCGGGCGTGGCGGTGCTGCAGGCACTTTTGCCTGATGACTGGGTCAAAGGCGACTACGACCTCTTTCTCATGTCCGAAATCATCTATTACCTGTCCCGCCCGGATATCGTCACCCTTGCCGAACAGGTGGCACAGGACGCGCGGCCCGGTGCGGAATGTGTGATCGTGCAATATCAGGGCGATACGCAGACCCCGGTCATGCCCGATGAAGCCCGCGCCATCTTTTGCGACAGGCTGGCCGGACTGCGCCGGGTGACGTGGACCGATCACCCGACGCCGGGCGATTACAATCACCGCACGGTCATGTTCGCGACGGATTGAGCCGGGTCAGGCGGCTTGTGCCAAGGCGCGCAACCGGCGTACCTCGTCCTGCAACCGCTGGCACTGAACGGTCAGCAGATCGGACAGAACCCGGTCCTCGGCCGTATCGGCAACAGCATCGCGGTAATCTTCGATGATGCGTTCTTCGCCGTCGATGACACCGGGCAGGATGTTGTCGTTCAGGCCGGTGAACAGGGCGCGCAGGTTGAGGATCGCCTTGTGCACCGTGGTCATCAGTGACCCATCCTCAGGCTCGGTCACGCCGCGTGCGGTCAGCGCCACGGTCAATTCATCTATATGCCGGGTGTGCAGGTCGCGCAGCCCGATCAGCACGGCACGGGTCTGCTGGTCTTCGGTGAGGGTCGCCCCCTCTTCATAGCCGGCGCGGGCGTCGATCACCGAAGTCCGCAGGCTGACGACTGGTTCAAGTAAATCTGCCACGTCAGATATCTCCCTTTGTAGATACGTGACAGAACCCGGATGCCCCGCCCCGGTTCCCCCGCAGGCGCAGGAAACGACGCCGTGTTGCCGGAACCTGCCGCAAGGCAAGCGGTTCAACCCGCGTTTTCCGCATGGAAATTCCCGCTTGATGAAAGATCCGCGTCATGACGCCGCAGAAAAACCCAAGCCTTTGCCGGTCTTGCGTCAAACGCGCGGAGCCTGATCCAAGGAATGGCAGAAGATGCGGTGCCGGTCGCCAGTGACATGGCACAGCTTTGGCGCCTGATGGTGCTGGCGGTCATCGATTTGTTGCCCGTGCTGGCGGCCGTGCTGGCGCTGATCCTGTCTTTCGTCGCAGTTGTCCTGCAAACTGTGCTGATCTTGGTCTCGCGTGCCTTTCGCGGCCCTATTGGCGCCGCTGCCGCCACACTGACGGACCCGGCACTGACGCGCACCACCGGTCTTTCGGTGCAGGTGCCAGTGCATAACGAACCGCCCGCCGTGCTGATCGCCACGATTGACAGTCTTGCCGCCAGATTGGCGCGGCGGAGCATGTTATCATCGTGACTGTGACCAACACGCCCGATCCCGCGCTATGGCCGCCGGCGGCGACTTTTGAGCCACGGCGGGGCCGCAGTTTGACCCAGAGCCGGGCCGTGCACGAGGAGCAGGAGTGGCCCGGGCCCGGTCGGGATGGCAAGCTACGCACCGCGCGCCATGGCCGAGATATGGTGATCCCTCCCTTGCTCCAAGCGGCAGGGATCGCGCGTCAAACTACGCTATTCGAACTCTCTGGCGGCGAATCAGCCTTGTTCGGACGTCAAATTGACGCGGCGTTGCTTGGGGGATTGCCAATGAACGACAGCACTCTAAGTTGAATCGAAAGCGTATTGAGACGGAATCCGAGGATTGACAACTTGCTGCTAAATTTTGGCTCGACGACATTTGAAAGTGATTTCACCGCTGCAACCCGTGATGACGGACTCACGGTTCGTTTTACCCGATCCGAGCGATTGCTCTTGCTCCACATGCAAAAGAACGCTGGTCGACTGCTGAGCCGAAGCCAGCTTCTGGACGCTACATCGGAACCGGGCTCGGACAAAAGCGACCGGACCATCGACTTTGTCATCACGCGGCTGCGCCACAAGTTGAATGACGACGTGACCGAACCTCGGTTCATCGCAACGCGCTATGGCGAAGGTTATGTCTGGGTGGCGACGCTGCAGAAACCATCCCTTAAGGGCGCTGGTGCGCATCTTGTTCTGGGGCCGATACGGATTTTTGGTGATAAAACGCAAGGCGTTGACCACATAGACCGCTTGATCGGGGCGCTGCAAAGTGAGTTGTCGGACCGGCTTGGGGCGGGCCTTGAGGTCGTCCTTTTGCCCGATTGTCCGCCGCGGTCGCAGTTTGGAGAGAACCCGCCAAGATATTCGGCTGACCTGACATTCATTAACCTCGACAACCGAAAGCGAGATTGCGTCGTCACTGTGCATGAATTCGCACTCGGCAAGTTGATTTCCGTCAATCGATTCACGACTGATGCAGAGGATGACCTTTCGACCGCTGCTGAGATGGCCGCTCGGATCACGGCGGATATTTGGCACAGCAGCCTGCGCGATCCAAATCAGATCGAACCTGTCGTTATCAGCCTTAATAACGCGTCCATTGCCTTGACCGGCGATCCCGGCAACTGGCAAGAAAACGACTCCCGTCTGCGCAGTTTATTGGCAGATCAGCCCGATGATCCGGTGGTGAAAGTCCTGTTGGCCACCAATATCCAGTCGAAATATGTCATCGGGGGGGCGATGGCATTCATGCAGCCGGAAACCGCCTTTCTGAAAGACGAGGACGAGATTGAGGCGCTGGTAACATCGGCGCTGCCACTGCTGCAGAATGATCCGACACATGCACTGGCCGCCGCAAGGCTGATATTTTTCCTGAATCGCGGTTATGGTCCGCTCGCTATCGAGATCGCAGAACGCTCGCACCGCCTCGGTACTTCGGTTGCGGCATCATACGCGGCCATCGGGCACATGCAGGTCTATCTGGGTGATGCCGAGGCAGGGATAGCAGCGCTCGACATGGCGCTGCAGATGACGACGCCCAATACGCAATACGAGATTTATCTGCAGGTGGTGAAATCGCAGGCGCTACATGCCATGGGCGACCGGGAGGCCTTGCAGCAGCTGACTGCGGACCTTTATGCGCGTCTGCCCGATCTGCAGTATTTTCTTGAAATCTACTATTCCCCACAGGACGACCCATCGCCCGCGGCGCGGATGGCGGTCCAGAATATGCCGCCCGCGATGGCAACAGCCACCTTGCTGTTTGGTCATTACATTTATGCCCGTCATTTCGTCCAGCGAGACCATCGCCAGACCGCGCTGGGGCCTGCTGTCCGCCTGCTCTGCGGTCAGTTTGGCACCGATGTGCTGCCGGAGGTGATGCGGCGGGAATATGGGCATCTGGTCGAACCAAGTGCAGCGCAAACCTAGAGGATTTCTTAACGCTTTACCCAGCGTCAAATAGTTCTGCAACATTTGACTGGCACTGACGTCCCATTCGTTCTGGATCGGGGGATAGGGCCAATGGCAATTGCAGGCGCAAGCGCTGGATGCGTGAAGTATTTATGCCAGTCGGCAGTTGTGCTGACCATGATCTCGTTACCCCTAACGTCGCAAGCCATGCCCTGCGCGAATATGGCGCTGGTGCTGGCAATCGACGCCTCGGGAAGCATCTCCAACAGTGAATTTGATATGCAGATCCAATCGACCGCACGCGCGTTGCGCAACCCGCAGGTCGTCGCGGCGATGGAATCTGTGGGTGGGGTCGCTGTGGCGGCCGTGATCTGGGCGGATACTGCCTTTGGCGTGCATCCGCTCCCCTGGACACATGTCACCGATAAGGCGTCGGCCGACCATTTTGCGCTGATCCTTGCCAGCCAGCCCCGCATCATCACCGGCAATACTGATATGGGTAACGGGATTTCAGCTGCGCTGGATCTGCTGAACGACCCGCGCAACTGTGCGACCTATCGGGTGATCGATGTGTCCGGGGATGGTCGCGAATCGATCATGACACGCTCAAGCGCCGTCAGCCTGCGTCAGGCGAAAGCGCGCGCCGACCAGACCGGGGTGATCATTAACGGGCTCGCCATCTCGTCCAATGATCCGAATCTCGCAGATTATTATCTTAATCATGTGATTGAGGGGCCGGGGTCCTTCATGATTGAGGTTGAATCCTATGGGGCTTTTGAACAGGCGATGATTCAGAAGCTGTTGCGCGAAATCGGCGGGTATGGCGCCGCCATGGTTGCGGATGCAGACAAGGCACTACGCGATTCCGATATCATCGAGACGGCCTTGGTACCCGCCACTTCTTCTGGCTCTGACACGGGTCAAGATGCAGTCAGTTCCGAACCAACGGGTGTTTTGATCCGAATGTAGATGAGGCCGCAAGCCACCGAGGGTCCACGCTGGTTATACCCAGAGTCCTACGGAAGCCGAATTTGACGTCTTGACGGTTGGGTTTGGAACGATTCAGTTAAGCCTATGATCCGTCCCGGCTTTCTTTCCTCAG
>Ga0105050_10000283_pt1 | contig 75074 bp, 67 predicted proteins | sample FRY01_FD_78088 | JGI IMG/M metagenome (GOLD analysis project Ga0105050, IMG submission 78088) | Freshwater microbial communities from Lake Fryxell liftoff mats and glacier meltwater in Antarctica - FRY-01 | ecosystem: Environmental > Aquatic > Freshwater > Ice > Glacier meltwater ... | reverse complement strand
TGGTGTGGCCCAATTTTTCAGCATGCTTCTCAACCAGATTATGCTGCTTCATGATGTGCAAAGGTAGAAAACCAAAGCCTCCAGCACCAAGCGGCACTTTTAACTCGGTGACATCCGCCCGAGCTGCAAGCGGCAATACTGCACATGCAGATAGCGCTGCTGCGAAAATAATCTTTTTCATTGTGATATCCCTTTTCTTAAAATTTTAGTTTTCCCTTTATAAGGGAATTACGAAAAATGTGCGAGAGGCAATTGCACTTTTCGATTGCACTTTTAGACTTTCGGAATTTGCCAACCAGACAAGGTTTCGCTTAGCCGCGCCACTTCTGTGTGATCGACATTAGGGCCCAGCATCCCCTTCGCGCCACTCCACATGTCTAAACACAACTGTCCAAAGGGCGCAGGCACGCCCCCATTTTTTGCCAGATTCATGGCGATCGCGATGTCCTTGACCATCATATGCAAAGGAAAGCCCGAATCAAAAGATCTCGGTAGAACGTACTGCTTAAACTTTTTCTGAGTACTGTTGTTCATGCCTGTCGAACTATTGAGTACATCCACCATCACCGTTGGATCTAAACCAAACTTTGTACCGATAATCAATGCCTCGATACCGATCAAGTAACCAGCGCAAGACACCAGATTGTTGAGGGCTTTCATGGCGTGACCGGAGGCAAGCTTGCCGGTCCGCGTGACACTTCCCATCAAAGCTAAGACGGGCTCAGCCTCGTCAATCAACTGAGCGTCACCTCCAGTCATGATGGTCAGCGTACCGTTCTGCGCACGGGGCACGGCACCTGAAACTGGTGCATCAATCAGCGAAACGCCAAGCGCTTGCAGCCGCGTACCGATCGCCAAGGTCATCTCTGGCTGACCTGAAGTCATATCAATGACGAGCGCACCCGACTTGAGTCGATCAGCGATACCGTGCGCGCCAAACAACACCTCCTGCACCACGCCGCTATTGGGCAGAATCATGACCACATAGTCAGCGCCCAAACCCAGTTCGTCGAGGGTCAGCGCGGTTTGAGATCCATGGGCAGCACAGAAAGCCTCTACACGCTCTGGACTCTTGTCGAACACGCGTACCTGATGACCGCCCTCTAGCAAACACGTTGCCATCGGCGCACCCATCGCACCGACTCCAATAAAGTGAATGCTCTTGGACTGCTTCAAGCGCTTGCTCCCGAGTGCGAGGAGGCGAGTCCCATCAGCGAACCCACATCATCCAATTTTTCAATTTGCCATATCGCATCAATCAAACGTTGTTGATCACAACCCGCGTTGGACAAATCACAGAGTTCCCTGAATTTCAGTTCCAAATCCTGATCGCTGAGCGGTCGTGCCGTCGAACCTCGCGCTTGTTCGACATTGAACGTTACGGGTACCCCCTCATGGAAATGTAGTGTGACGCGGGCCGCGTCAATCGACATCGTGTTGTCCTCTACAAAACGGAGGCGTTGCCCCAAAGAACGGATGGCAGGATCTCGTACCGCTTGATCGCTAAACTCTGCAAGACCCGCTTTGCCTCTCAGTAAGGCAACCGCGACAGCGTGCTGGGCACTGACTTGAGACTCGCGACCTGTCTGCACACCAGGTCGATCTGTCCGATCACGCAAGAGCTTTTGTCCTGTCACCTCAATACTTTTTACACGTTTTTCCAGATGATGGGCAACGTCCGCTTGCGCTGACAAAGCCAAACACGCCTCAATCACAGGATTTAACACAATGCCGCAGGGGTAAGGTTTGTAGGTATTGAGCGCCATTTCCCAGTGTGTACCAAAGGCGGCATTGATCCCGGCCAGATCTGGCTTTTCACCCATCACGTTCAAAAACCCTCGCACACCATCGAGCGGAGCAAGTGGACCGTCAAAGTCTTTCGCGGCTAATAAAGCCGACAGCATGCCATTACGCGCTGCATTACCAACACTGAGACTTTTTGCCATCGTGCCAAGCGTTTCAACAATACCGCAAGCCTGATTCGCAGCACCACCCAGTGACCAATTCAACTGCGTCGGGCTCAAGCGGAGCAAGTGTCCAATCGCGATCGCAGCACCCAGGGCACCACAAGTCGAGGTGATATGCCAACCTCGGCCATAGTGGTATGGAGAAATAGCATTACCCACTCGGCACTCAATTTCCATGCCAAGAATCAAGGCGTGCAAGAACTCAGCGCCTGAGACTTTGTGCTCCTGCGCATAGGCCAACAATGCTGCTGCAATAGGCGCAGTCGGATGAATGACGGTCTGCAGATGCGTATCATCGTAATCAAACACATTCGCGCTCATCGCATTCAGCGCGGCCGCGTTGAGCATGTCCGTTCGCTCTGTCCGACCAATGATCGAGGCATGTCGATTCGCAGAAAATGTCGTATAGGTCTGCACCAGTTTTTCAATGGTTGGATCGTGCGAGCCGGCGAAGCCGACCGCGAAATAATTCAGCAGAGAGCGCTTGGCTTCATGGCGCACAGTCTGGGTGATATTCTCCCAACGACTAGCGTGCACGTTTGCACAAAGTGTTTGTGAGGTGTTCATGACCACTTCCTTGATCCAGTCTCGTTATTTAATTATTCTTCACATTCCAGTGCGTGGATTTCACGACTAGCCCGTCATCCTAACAAATAATACGAAGGACACAAATGACTATCGCCGGTACTTTGGCAAGATTTGCAGTTCAGACGCAGTTAAAGGATCTGCCACCACTGGCGCTCGAACGCGCGGAGATGTGTATTTCCAGCACTCTTGCCAGCGTTGCAGCCGGTATAGACATCAAATCGGCGGGGATTATTCGAGAAATTGAGACCGAGGCAGGCGGCGCTCCCCAAGCGAGCGTCTGGTTTAAAAACACCAAACTCCCTGTCGCTTGCGCCGCACGCGTCAACGCCGTGGCGAGCGATGCAGCTGCTTCTGATGATAGCGACATGCGCAGCATTGCCCATATCGGCACGATCATTTCAACGACCTCGATTGCGATGGCTGAACATTTGGGCGCCTCGGGCACACAGGTCCTCGAAGCCATGGTGCTTGGTTACGAGGTCGCAGGCAGAATCGACGAGTCGCTCACGCCCGGACGCATGAAAAATGGTTTTCATGGGAGCTACTCAACGGTATTTGGCGGCGCCGTCGCTGTGGGTAAGCTACTGAATCTGAATGAAGAGCAAATGACGCAGGCGATCGCGATCGCAGCCACCTCAATCGGCGGGATGGCCATCGCAGCCGACACAAGTTGCGCGCGTGAGTATCACGCGGGCATGGCAGCAAGTTCTGGTGTCCAAGCAGCGTTAGCCGCCAAGCGTGGCTTTACAGCTGAAGTATCGGTTCTTGAAGCACCGCGAGGCTTTCTGAGTGCGCTCGGCGGCACGGCGATTGAAGAGGTCACGAAAGACTTTGGCGCTTCTTGGGATATCTGTACGGATATGGCGATCAAACTCATGCCAGGCGCACACCCATTTCATGCCGTGGCGCAAGCCGCCGCTCAAGCGGCCATTGAAGGGGATGTTTCACCTGATGACATCCAGGAGGTCATGATCTCTGCCGCGCAGATGAAAGACTGGATGGCACCTCATCATCCAACTGATCTCATCACGGCTGCCCATAGTGTTGTGTATTTTGTGGCCTCTGCGATCGTGGATCGCGGCTTCACTTGGAAACATATCACTCGGGAAAAAATGCTCGATCCGGTGATCAAGACCCTTCAGGATAAAGTTGTTTTCGATCCAAATCCAGCGCCATTACCAGACCGATTCACGCACCGCCATGGCGGTACGGTCATCATTACGCTTAAGGACGGTAGGAAAATTTATAATACTTGCCGTGCTGCGCGCGGCTCAGGCCCAACCGGTGTGACTTGGGATGAGGTCGACAGCAAGTTCAATCATTTGCTGCCGCTTTCTGGCTTGGATCCGCAAAGGATCAAAGATATCTGCGAGACGGTGCACCATTTTAGAACCTTGTCTTCCATGGCGCCCCTGACCCGTCTTTTGCAACCAATCAGTTGAGCTTCACGCCCGACTCTTTCACAATACGACCCCAGTTTGCATAGTCCTTTTTCACAAACTCTGCAAAATCTTTGGAGCTACCACCGACAACAGCCACACCACCCGCCTCAATTTTTTGGGCGGTCTCTGGTGTCTTTAGGACTCGGTTGACTTCTTTGTTGAGGCGTTCCACGATCGCGGGAGGCGTGCCTGCAGGTGCAAACAAACCGACCCAGATGCTGGCATCCATGTCCTTGACGCCACCTTCTTGCATAGTCATCGTGTTAGGAGACTGCGGCGCACGCTTCGCGGTTGTAACTGCGACAGCATTAAGTTTGCCGCTTTTAACGTGAGGCAGTAACGATGCGAGTGAGCCAATGTACACGTCGACCTGACCGCCCATGACGTCTGTCATCGCAGGCGATGCCCCTTTGTAAGGTACCTGCAACAAGTTGATGTCAGTGCGCTTCTTAAAGTCTTCGCCGACCAAGTGGCCAAGCGTACCTGCACCGGCTGTTGCCCACTTTAAGCCCTCAGGCGTTTTGCCTTTGGCAATCATGTCCATCGGTGTCTTGATATTCGAATTTGCGCCACTACCAATTGCGGCGGGAGTCACGGACACTTGAACTACGGGCGTAAAGCTCTTGACGCTATCGTAGGTCAGTGAGGGATACAACCAAGGCCCAAGCATCATGTTGTCCGTCTGACCCATCACGAGCGTGTAACCATCCGCAGGGGCTTTTGATGCCGCCTCGATGGCTAGGTTTCCGCCAGCACCGGGACGATTTTCGAGCACGATTTGCCAACCAGTGAGTTCAGCGAGTTTTGTGCCCACCATGCGCGATACAAAATCAGTACCACCGCCAGGAGGAAATGGAATCAAGATGCGAATGGGCTTCTCGGGATAGCTTTGCGCCAAGGCGCTGACCGGTGCAGCCGCCCATGCGAGTGATGCGATTAGCGCCATTTGCGCGACACGTTTGATATTTTTCATTTTTTCAGATTCTCCAAATTAATCTCTACAGCGTGTCTTGAATTTTAGCCCAGACACACCTGTTTTGAGCGCTTAGGTTTACGATTTTTGGCGGTCAAGCCTGACCAAATTCGACACCCGCCCACCCCTCGAAATGTTTGATCGTGTGAGCGTAGTCCTTTTTGCCATCACCCTGAGTGATCGCAAAAGCCAAAAAGGCTCTCGCCGCTTGGCTGACCAGCATCGGTGCCCCGAGTTTTTCCGCTTCTTCGATGCAAAGCTTGATATCCTTGTGAATCAACTCAGTCGTAAAGCGCGTTGGAAACTCTCTGTTCAGCACGCACTGGGGGATTTTTTCAAGGGTGGCAAACGATCGACCACTCGAGACATTCAACACATCTAACATCAACTTTGCATCAAGACCTGCCTTAGCGCCATAGACCAGCGCCTCGCAACTCGCGACCATCCCAACCGCACAGAGTGTGTTGTTGATAATTTTCATCGTCTGACCCAAGGAAGGATCTGCCCCTAAATAAAACAGATTTTTGCCGAGCGTTTTAAGGATCGGATCCATTTCCTGAACAAGACTTTCACGTCCAGAAACCATAATAGTGAGCGTCCCCTTTTCAGCCGCAACGGTGCCACCGCTGACAGGTGCGCCAAGAAAATCGATCCCTTTCGCTTGCAATGCCGATGCGACCTCGCTCGTCACAGAAGGTCCCGTCGTCGACAGGTCGATGATGACCTTGACAGCCGATCCGTGCATCACACCCGCGTCGCCCGTCGCGACCTCTGCGACGGCGGCAGGCATTGGCAAGCACAGCAATACCACCTCACAGCCATCACCGATTTCGCGTGCACTTTGTGCCACGGTCGCGCCTTTTTCTTGCAAACGCTTGACCATGGCAGGATTAATGTCAAACACCGTCAACGCGTAGCCTGCGGCTAGCAGTCGGGTGCCAAAATGAACCCCCATATTTCCTAAGCCTATGAGCCCTAATTTCATTGCAGTCTCCTCGTCCTAAAAGTGTCTAATTATTTGGTTTTGTTTGACTCTGAAGACACGACAGTGATGAGGTGCTCGAGCCAGCCATTGTGTAATAAGCTTACGCAACTGCTGACCAGAACACAACGAAGTCTTCAAACAACAATGAAAACACCACTCGACGTACTGAATACGTTTCGCCCCCACAACGGAACGTTGCATGACGCTTTTGCTAGTCGCGCTGCTATCAAAGGCGATGCTCCTTTCATCATTCAAGAACACCGCACTTGGTCTTGGTCTGCATTCGCTGACGATTACCAAAAACTGGCGCAGGCACTTCATCTCAAGGGGGTCACGCACGGCATGCGTGTCGCAGTCATGGGACGTAATGATGCGGCCCACGTGCTGACCCTTTTTGCTCTCTCGTATCTTGGCGCCATTATGGTTCCCGTCAATCCTGACTTTGGTGAACGTGAAGCGCAATATGTATTCAAACATGCCGATGTCAGTGGCATCATCGCTGAGAGCGCTGCAATGCCGGTTGTCGCAGCGGCTTTACGCTCATTTGAGCGTCAACCTTGGACACTTCGAATCGATGCGCCACTTGATGAAGCCGATTCATTGAGCGCCTTGATCGCCGCTTCTTGTGCACCGCAACAACCCGCCCAAGGGCTTGCGACGGACACCTGCATCATTATCTATACCTCTGGAACAACAGGTTTTCCAAAAGGGGTCATGCACAGCCAATTCAACTTGGTCACAGCAGGCGAAGCCAATGTCGAACGCTTGCACTTACAACCCGATGATCGCATGCTGATTATCTTGCCATTTTTTCATGTCAACGCCGTTTTCTATTCCTTAAGTGGTGTGCTGGCAAGCGGTGCATGCATGATTTTAATTTCGCGATTTTCAGCGTCGAGCTTTTGGCAAATCGCCGCGGATCATCGAGCAACAGTTGTCAATATCATCGAAGCCATCGGCTCGATTTTGTGCGCCCGCGACCGTAGCGAATACAGACCTGACCATCAACTGCGCGCCGTATACGGCGTACGCAAAGGAGCAGCCCCCACCTTTCGCAGCACATTCGAGATTCAAAAATTATTCTCAGGTTTTGGCATGACCGAAATCCCTGGCGTGACCTGCAATCCATGGGAGGGCTTAGATAAGCCTGGAAGTATGGGGCTGCCAGGTCAGCACCCTGATCCAACGCGGACTTGGGCAACCCTGCGTATTGTCGACGACGAGGGCATTGATGTCGCGACGGACATTGTGGGTGAGCTCTGGGTTAAAACACCGATTGTGATGCAGGGGTATTTTAGAGATCCTGAACAGACTCGGCTCGCCTTTCACGATGGCTGGCTTAAGACCGGAGACTTAGTTCGTTGCGATGCAGATGGCTATTACCACCACCTCTCTCGCAAAAAAGACATCATCCGCCGGCGTGGTGAAAACATTGCCGCAGCTGAACTAGAAATGGTCATCGCTGAAATACCGGGCATTTATCAAGTCGCCGCGATCGGCGTGCCTTCTGAACTTGGTGAAGATGACATCTTGATCGCCGCCGTCAAAAAGCCTGCTGCGTTGATCTCTGAGCAAGAGATCGTTGACTATTGCCGACAACGCCTGACCGCCGTCAAAGTACCGCGCTTTGTTTCGTTTTTAGACGCGCTCCCCTTAACACCGACCCACAAAGTACTCAAAACAGCGCTGAGAGCTGATCCGCAGGTTTGCGCGCGGGCAGTTGACTTTCAGGTTATCAAAGCAAAATGATCTAACAGCGTTATGATTATTGAATCACTATTTCCTTCTTTTTAACTGACGACACCATGACACAGAAAATCAACACAGCAATCGCCGGAAGTCTTCCAAAGCCAGCCTGGCTCGCCGAACCGGAGAAACTCTGGGCCCCTTGGCAGTTGCAAGGTGAAGCACTCGCTCAAGCCAAAGTTGATGCAATGCGCCTTTCGGTGGATGATCAGTTACGCGCAGGGATCACCGTAATCGGCGACGGTGAACAAACACGTCAACACTTTGTCACTACGTTTATAGATAGCTTGCGCGGCGTCGATTTTGTGAATCGCAAAACCGTGCGCATTCGTAACCGCTATGACGCAGATGTTCCGGTCGTTATCGATCGCGTCAGCCGTGGTGATTCGGTGTTTGTCGAAGATGCAAAACGCTTACGCTTATTGACCAAAGGCCCGATCAAGTTCACCTTGCCCGGACCCATGACCATGATCGATACGCTCTATGATGACTACTATCACAGCCGTGAAAAACTAGCCTGGGCCTTTGCAGAGATTTTGAACGAAGAGGCCAAAGAGCTCGCCGCCGCTGGCGTGGACATTATCCAATTCGATGAGCCGGCCTTTAATGTATTTTTTGATGAAGTCCGTGACTGGGGTGTCAAAACGCTCGAGCGTGCCGCACAGGGCCTGACCTGCAAAAGCGCAGTACATATTTGCTACGGCTACGGCATTGAGGCCAACATTAAGTGGAAGCAAAGCTTAGGCGATGAATGGCGTCAATATGAAAAAGTGTTTCCATTGTTGGCCCAAAGCACAATTGACCAGGTAAGCCTCGAGTGCCAGAACTCTCGCGTACCAATGGACTTGATTGAGCTGCTACGCGGTAAAGATGTACTGGTCGGCGCGATTGATGTCGCAACCAACACTATCGAGACCCCCGAACAAGTCGCCGATGTGCTGCGCCGTGCCCTGAAATTTGTCGAGCCTAAACATCTCTATGGTTGCACGAACTGCGGGATGGTGCCCCTATCACGCGCGGTCGCAAATGCCAAGCTACAAGCGCTTGTCGCAGGTGCTGAGATTGTTTCTAAAGAGTTGGGTTAGGGTTTACTTCGTTTAGGAAAAGTGCTGGTGGGACTGTTTGATTTTGCTGAGCAAAATTCAAAACAGTCCCTTCAGTGCTTAGTTCTTAAATAGACTGATCAAGCTCAAGCTTTCTGAGACACAAACACATTTTGAGCCGCCATTGGCGCGGGGAACCCAGCCGCCGACAGGCATTCGCTCATCGTACGATTTGCATCAAAATAGACCTGCCAGTAGTCATCGTTGCTACAAAATGGTCGCACCACCAACACCGGTCCGACTAGATTAAATTCTAGAATCTCGACCACCACACCCGGGTCCGCGAGCACGTTTGGGACTGCACCAATTTTTTCACGCAAAAGAGCCATGGCCGCATTGTGGTCCGCTGCGCCGGATAGCTGACACTTTAAATCGACACGGCGAAAAGCGTTGTGACTGTAATTTTGAATGTTGTCCGCAAAAATCTTGTTGTTGCCCACAATCACCTGAACATTATCAGGCGTGTTAACCGTAGTCGTGAATAAACCCAGTTCAGTGACCGTCCCCGTGACACCCGCCACAGTGACGAAGTCGCCCACCTTGAGCGGACGCAACACCACCATAAATGCACCTGCTGCAAAGTTTGCCAGCAAGCCCGACCATGCCACACCAATCGCCACACCACCAGCAGCTAGCAGCGCTGCGAACGTTGTGGTCTGTATACCAAAGTAGCCGAGGATGCCGATCACCAAAAGAACATTCAGCGTGACCGTGATCACAGATCCCACGTAGCGCAGCACTGTTGGGTCTACTTTCTGCTTTTCGAGTGAGTGACGAACCAACATGACAGCTCGGCCAATCAACCAACGACCGACGACCCAAAAAACAATCGCTGCGAGGACCTTGATCCCCACATCCGTTGCTGTCGTCATAATAATTTCCTGATACCGCGCTAAATCTGCCTTATCCATACATGCTCCCAGTTAATATTGCCGCAACGGTAAAATATTTGATAACAATCCTCAATACGCTAATTGGTATATCTACCTAACTCAACAGTTACCCAAAAACAGGCGCGCCTGTTAAGATTTCTAAGTGCACGATTGCCCATAACAACTTGCGTCCAGAGAGAGAGACCACGCAAGTACTAACTAAAATTTAGAGGCCCACATGCGACACTTATTCACGCGTTCTACCTTGGCATCCGCCCTACTCGCTCTGTTGATTCCTGTTGGCGCCCACGCGGAAACCATCTCCGTTGTGACTTCGTTTCCAAAAGAATTAACAACAGCCTATAAGAAAGCCTACGAGGCGAAATACCCTGGCGATACCGTTGAAATTCTCAACAAAAATACCTCTGCTGGCATCGCCTATGTGAGAGAACAGCTTGCAGGTTCGCGCCCAGAGATTTTTTGGGCTTCAGCGCCAGATGCCTTTGAGGTGTTGTCGGGTCAAAAACTGCTCGTGAACATTGGTCCGGGCAATCCAGAAATTCCTTCAAAAGTCGGTAACTATCCGGTCAACGATCCAAAGGGTTTCTATCGTGGCCAGGCACTCGCTGGCTATGGGATGATGTGGAACACCCGCTACATGAAGGCCAACAAACTCCCCGCACCAAAGGAGTGGTCCGATCTGATCCAACCCATCTACTTTAGCCATCTTGCGATTTCCAGCCCTTCGCGCTCGGGAACCACACATTTGACGGTGGAAACAATCTTGCAAGGTGAAGGTTGGACCAAAGGCTGGGAGCAGGTGCTAAAAATTGGTGGCAACTCTGCCGCGATCACCGAACGCAGCTTCGGCGTACCTGATGGTGTGTCGAACGGTCAGTTTGGCATTGGCCTCGTGATTGACTTCTTTGGTCTCGCCGCGAAAAATTCCGGTATGCCTGTGGATTTTGTTTATCCCTCAGTGACCTCAATCGTACCCGCCAACATCGGTCTGATCGCGGGTGCCAAATCCCCAGGGGCTGGCATGCGTTTTATTGAATTTACGCTTTCAGACGAGGGGCAAAAGCTGTTGCTGCAAAAGGATATCAGCCGCCTGCCTGTTCTACCTGCTATCTACAAACAAGCACCTGCCGACTATCCCAATCCGTTTAGCGGCAAGATCCAGGCCAAAGTAAATTTCGATTCAACACTATCAGAATCACGCTACATGGTCGTACGATCCTTGTTTGACCAGATGATTACCTTCCGCCACAAAGAGTTGGTTGCTGCAACCAAGGCTATTCAAGATGCGGAAAAACGTTTGGCCGGCCGTCCAAGCGCGCAACTCGATGAAGCGCGTCAACTCGCTTTTTCACCTGCAGTCGATGAAAAGCAAATTAAGGACCCAGCCCTGCTCGCCTTGTTCAAGGCTAAAAAAGGGGATGCTGAAGCCTCTCGCGCCAAAGCAAAAGTTGAGGAAGAATGGGCAAGTCGAGCCAAAGCGAACTACGCTCGCGCGATCACACTCGCTAACTCAGCAAAATAACGCTGCAAAATAAGTCAGACAAGGCCCTTCGGGGCCTTTTTAAAGGTGCACGACAAACGTGAAGCGTAACCATCCTGGTCTGATTGCAATCGCAATCGCCATTGCCGCATTTTTATTCATCTTTTTAATTGGACCCATACTGACTGTCGTCTACACGGCATTCACCGATGGTCAAGGCAACTTCACGTTCTCTCATTTTCTGGCCTTTGCGGAAATCTCGCTGATGCGAGAATCATTTGCCAACAGTCTGTATGTCGCGGGCACAACCGTTTTTTTCGCTACTATTATTGCGATCCCGCTCGCCTATCTGACAGTACGTTTTCAGTTTCGCGGCGCAGTGCTGATTCAAACGCTTGGTGTCTTGCCACTCGTCATGCCTGCGTTTGTTGGCGCAGCTGCGATGCAGTTGATCTTTGGCCGATCAGGCGCTGTGAATCTGATTCTCATGGATAATTTCGGCTTCAGTATCCCCATTATGGAGGGACTGAACGGCATTATTTTTGTCGAAACACTGCACTACTTCCCGTTCATTCTGCTTAATCTTTCTGCGTCACTCGCGACGATTGACTCTTCGATGGAAGAGGCAGGTCAAAACCTAGGTGCTTCCGGCTGGCGACTCTTTCGCAAAATTATTTTCCCGCTCGCCATTCCCGGCTACATCGCAGGCGCGTCACTGGTGTTCATCAAAGTGTTTGATGATCTCGGCACACCACTGGTGCTGAACGTCACCAACATGTTGGCGCCCCAAGCCTATCTTCGGGTGACCTCGATCGGTATCGAAGACCCGATTGGTTACGTCATCTGCGTGATTCTCGTGCTGTTCTCGATTGCCGCGATGGCGGGCTCTTGGTGGTTCGTTAAACGACGTGATTACGCACTCGTATCACGTGGTGGCGCACAAGCACCCAAACGCAAACTCACAAGCTGGCAGACGGCGATGGCCTATGGCTGGATTATTGGTGTGCTTATGTTGGTGTTATCACCGCACCTCGGCATTTTGCTCATGTCGTTTTTCAAGGTCTGGAGCTTTAGCGTCTTACCCGAACAATTTACGCTGGTGCATTACGCCACGATTTTCACTGATGCCAAGCAGATGATCTGGAACACGATCCTCTATTGCGGGTTGGCCGCGTTCATCGACATCATCATAGGTGGTGCAATCGCCTATATCGTGATTCGGACCACCATACCCGGTCGACAAATTCTCGACCATCTAGTTACGGTTGCGTTGGCGATGCCAGGTCTAGTCCTCGGCATCGGCTATCTGCGGGCGTTTCGCGGTATTGATCTGCCTTTCGGCATGGGCGCACTCACGGCGAGTTGGGTGATTTTCGTGATCGCTTACTCCGTGCGACGCCTACCCTATGCGCTACGGTCCTGCATGGCTGCACTCACGCAAGTCCATCCAGCGCTTGAAGAGGCTGCGGAAAATGTCGGCGCAGGTCGTACAAGAATCATTCGCAAGATTGTGATTCCCTTAATGATGGGTGGCTTACTCGCCGGCTTTGTCACAAGCTTTATCACGGCTGCTGCCGAAATTTCTGAAACGATTTTGCTCACCAGCAGAGAAAGTCTCGCACCGATGTCGTATGGCATCTACTTGTACTTTCAGTCTATCGCAGGTCGAGGTCCCGGTGCGGCGCTGAGTGTCGTCGCCATCACGATTGTTGCGCTCGGCACGTACATCTCGCATCGGTTGGCTGCAGCGGCCACGCCTCATCAACAGGTTGGAAATCGGACATGAAATCAGTTGGCATCGAGATTAAAAATATCGCGCTCGCCTTTGGCTCGACCGCGGTACTTAAAGACATCACCCTGAGTATTGAACCCGGTGAATTTTTTGCACTGCTCGGTCCCTCTGGTTCTGGCAAGTCCACCCTTTTAAGATTGATTGCCGGATTCAATCAGCACCAACGCGGTGAGCTGCTGATTGACGGCAAGGACGTGACGGGGATCCAACCCTGGCTGCGTAACGTTGGCATGGTGTTTCAAAACTATGCACTCTGGCCGCATATGACTGTCGCCCAGAATGTCGCCTTTGGTCTCGAAGCACGTAAATTGCCAAGCGCAGAAATCCGCAGCAAGGTCGCTAGTGCACTTGAGTTAGTGGATATGGGGGGCTTAGCGAATCGCAGACCAGGACAACTCTCCGGAGGTCAACAACAGCGCGTGGCGATTGCGCGCACGCTCGCGATTGAACCGCAAGTTCTGTTGCTAGACGAGCCCCTGTCTAATCTTGACGCCAAGCTGCGCACCCAAACGCGTCAGGAGCTGGTGCAGTTGCAACGTCGCTTAGGCATCACCACGATTTTTGTGACCCACGACCAAGAAGAAGCGCTCACCACATGCCACCGTATCGCTGTTATGGATCAAGGCATCATTCAGCAAGTCGGCACACCGATGGAGCTGTTCGATTTCCCGGTTAACCGCTTCGTCGCTCAGTTTGTCGGTTCTGTAAACCTATATCCGGGTCGCTTTATCACCGAAGGCGATCACCTGCGCTTCGAGTCCCCCACCCTTGGCACATTGATGCTGCCTAGAGGGCTTGAACTACAAAGTACGGAGATGGATCTTGCCTTTAGACCACACGCTGTCAGGTTTGTAGATGACCCCAATACTCAACATGAGAACAATCTAGCCCTAAAAGGCATTATCGAAGACTCGGAATTTCTTGGCGAATTTTTGCGTTATGAGGTTCGAGTCGGTGAGGGAAGAATCATGGCCGACATCCCTCATGTACGTGGCGCCTTGCCTTTGAAAGCCGGTTCTGCCGTTCACCTGCGCGTATCGTCCGAAGAACTGAGGTTTGTGACGGCCTAAACATTAAAGTTCGAACTAACATACTGTAGCGATCTGCAAACAACGCAGCATCAGATAGAATTGCCCTCTTGCAAATTAAAGATGCTGTAGTTGTTTACAAAATTGGAAACCGAATGAAATCAAAAGATATACGCGACATCATCGGTGGCTTTGCTTTGGTTGCGATTGGCCTGTTCGCCGCTCTTCATGCCCAGCGATACGACATCGGTGAGCTGCAGGAAATGGGCCCCGGGTATTTTCCCATCGCACTAGGCATTCTGCTGATGATCCTTGGATTGTTCGTCTCCATTCCGGCGTTCTTCAGGGAAGGCACTTCAATTAAAATCGAATGGAAAAGCCTGATCTGGGTGCTCATCAGTATCTCGATCTTCGCGCTTGCGCTCACGAAAGCGGGACTGATCGTGGCCACGGTACTGTCTGTCATCGCAGCATCGATTCCAAGCAAATCATCGTGGAAGACGCGCCTGATTCTTGCAGTGTGCATCGCACTCTTGACTTATGTCGTATTTTCATTTGGCCTAGGCATGATTTTGCCTATCTGGCCTTGGTCGCACTAACAGAACACCGGAATATTTATGACTATTGCTGACGGTCTCTTACTTGGCCTCCAAGCTGCTCTGCAGCCCACTATCCTGCTGTACTGTTTCATCGGCGTTTTCTTGGGCACACTGATCGGTGTATTGCCGGGCATTGGTGCACTTGCTGCGATTTCTCTGCTGCTTCCTGTGACATACCACATGGATGCCGCAACCTCCATCGTGATGCTAGCGGGGGTCTACTATGGCGCGGAGTACGGCGGTTCAACTGCCTCAATTTTGCTGAATCTACCTGGCACGCCTTCTAATGCTGTGACGTGCCTGGATGGACATCCGATGGCCAAACAGGGGCGCGCTGGCGTTGCTTTATTCATGACCACGATTGCCTCTTTCGTCGGTGGTGCGATCGGTATTTTGGCCCTGATTGTCTTCGCGCCATACATTACAGCAATAGGGCTTGAGTTTGGTCCCGCAGAATACTTCTCAATGATGGTGCTAGGACTCGTTGCGGCCTCCACACTCGCGTCTGGATCTCCAGCAAAAGGTCTTGCCATGGTCGCACTGGGTCTGTTACTCGGCACAGCGGGCACAGATGTGAATTCCGGTGTCACCCGTTTTGATTTTGGGATACCTGAACTGTCCGACGGCATTAATCTGGTGGCGTTGGCGATGGGTTTGTTTGGTATTGCTGAAGTTATTAGCAGCATTACCCGAACACGTGATGCTAAATCCGCAGAAAAAATTACCTTGCGTTCAATGATGCCAAATAAGCAAGATATCCGAGCCTCGGCCATGCCGATTCTTCGGGGATCAGGCGTAGGCGGTTTTTTTGGTGCCTTACCTGGCACGGGTGCCTCCATCGCCGCCTTCATGTCCTACGCATTGGAAAAGAAAATTGCAAAAGACCCATCGCGGTTCGGCAAAGGTGCCATCGAGGGCATTGCCGCACCTGAAGCAGCAAACAACGCCGCAGTGCAATGTGCGTTCATCCCCACTCTGACATTAGGTATACCAGGCAGTGCCACCATGGCAATCATGCTGGGTGCTCTGATTATTCACGGCATTCAACCGGGACCGATGTTGGTCGTTGAGCAACCCGCACTATTTTGGGGTCTTATCGTCAGCTTCTGTTTTGGCAATATTATGCTGATGGTTTTGAACATTCCATTGATCGGGTTATGGGTGTCGATTCTGCGGATTCCTTACCATGTACTTTATCCCGCAGTCTTAGTGTTCATCTCACTCGGGGTCTATAGTGTTCACAATAACGCTTCGGATATCTTGATGGTCGGTGTGATTGGCTTACTGGGTTATGGCATGCACATACTGCGCTTCGAGGCGGCGCCGCTGCTACTAGGCTTTGTGCTAGGACCACTCATGGAAGAAAACCTACGTCGCGCGCTGCTAATGTCATATGGTGACCTGTCAACCTTTGTGACTCATCCAATCAGCGCGTGGATTCTAGCCGCCAGCGCGCTCATTTTGTTGTGGTCTTTATGGAATGTATTGCGTCGTTTCGCACAGCGACGTGCTGCAAATGGTATCTGACATTTCTGAAGGGTTGCGCGGTAACAGTAGCGAAATCCCCTAGGTCAGCGTGCTTTACATTAGAGGTGCCACTGATTAGCATGATAGGTCGTATCGTATGCTCGGGTATCTTTGTTTACCCGGGTCAACGACCCGAAATTTCAGAGGATGACTGATTCAGCATCCCGTACTTCAGTTTATAAAGCCGATAAGGAGATCTCTTTGATCAACGCTAAATTCAAACGTCTGGCAACAACCGTTGCAATGGGTTTATTGACCACTACCGCAGCGACTTTCACGCAAGCGCAATCCGCGGCCAATTACCCCGATCGCCCGGTCAAAATCATGGTCGGCTTTACTGCTGGCGGCACGACTGACATCATCGCGCGCGGCATCGCGGGTGAGCTCAACGAAAGAATCAAAGGCGCATCCTTTGTTGTCGAAAACAAACCAGGTGCTGGCGGAAACATCGGCACAGCCGATATCGTCAAAGCCGCTCCTGACGGCTACAACATTCTGATGGCCTCGGTTGGTCCTTTAACGATCAACCCTTCTTTGCAAAACTTGGCATACAACCCACTGACAGACTTGACCCCCATCGTTCTGGTGGCCGACGTGCCTAACGTTCTAGTGATGAATCCGGCAAAAGGCGTCAAGAACTTCAAAGAGTTCGAGGCCTATGTCAAAGCAAACAACGGTAAGCTGACCTATGCGTCAACGGGTGTCGGGACTGCGGCGCACCTCTCAAGCTTCATGTTGATGCAGCGTATGGATATCAAGGCTCGTCATATTCCCTACAAAGGTGCGGAAGCACTCAACGATCTGCTCGCCGGTCGTACTGACTTTATGTTCGCGACAATCCCCTCGGTGATTGGTCAGATTAAAGCCGGTAAGCTCACACCAATCGTTGTGAGTAGCCTCAAACGCTCGCGCTCGATGCCTGACGTACCCACTGTTGCAGAAAACGGCTTTCCTGGCTATTCATCAGGATCATGGTTTGGTTTGCTAGCACCCAAGGGTACGCCCGCAGATATCATTGACAAGCTCAACAAAGAAGTCAATGCCGTCATGCCAAAGCTTGAAGAGCGATTCATCGCCGCTGGCGCTGATCCTGTTGGTCAATCACCCAAGGTGTTTGCTGATTTCCTGGCTGCAGAAACAGCCAAGTGGAAAAAAGCAATCGAGGATGCTGGCATTCAAAAGAAGTAATGTAAAAAGTGATGTAACGTTCCTATAAGTTGCATACATCAGGCATCTTCGCGCGCGGAGATGCCTGATTTTTTTGTACCTCGTCCAAGTCCGCCCTTGAATTAATCTTTATTCTCCATCCAATGCCCTTAAATTCATATTGCCATCACATGACCACTCGACTACTTGCGATCATTTGCATAGGAGCGAGTGTCGGCTGCACCAATCCGACGGCAAACACGGAGATTTTTGAGCCGATGATGGCGCAAAAAGGCAAGGACGTCATGTGGATGCCAACTGCCAGTGATCTCGTGTATGAAATGCTTGAGATTGCTCAAGTGAATGCCACGGATGTGGTCTACGACTTAGGTGCAGGGGACGGGAAAATTCCTATCGAGGCCGCACGCCGTTATGGTGCGCGTGGTGTTGGTATTGAATACAACCCAAACATGGCAGCGCTCGCACGACGAAACGCGCAACAAGCGGGCGTTTCCGATCGCGTCACAATCATTACGGGCGATATTTTTCAAGAAGATTTCAGTCACGCGACTGTTGTCACGCTTTACTTGTTAACCGAACTTAACATTAAACTAAAACCGACTATCCTAGCCATGAAGCCCGGCACGCGGATCGCCTCCAATACTTTCGCGATGGGCTCTTGGACACCTGATGCCGTGATCATGTCTCAAGGCGAACCATCCGGATACTTTTGGATTGTGCCGGCAAAGGTAGAAGGAAAATGGAGCTTCACAGGGCTACCAAACATTGAGACAGCCGAGTTAAAGATCACCCAAAAAAGTCAAAAATTCGATGGTGACCTGATATTTTCGTCAAAGGAGACCCAGCGCATTGAGGGCAAACTTCAAGGCGCTCAGATTAACTTTCAATATGTTGCTGCAAAGGGCGGATTGCAGACTTTTCAAGGCATCGTCAGTGCAGGAAAAATGCATGGAAGCATTAAAGAAGTGCCTGGCAGTGTCGTCACCGCATCAAAACTGCAGTGACGAACCCCTCACGTTTAAGACATACGAAATCAGCAACTACTTGATACTGATGTTCGCATCTTTGATGATTTTGGACCAACCTGCTGCTTCGGTCTGAACCAACGTGCCAAGCTGAGCAGGTGTGCTGTAGCTAAGCTCCAGTCCCTGAGGGCTGAGCCTTTCAGCGAGCGCAGGACTGGCCAACACTTTTTTCAATGCTTCATTCAGTTTCGTGATTGCCGTCGCGGGCGTGCCCACTGGAGCAAACAAGCCATACCATGTGGTGTACCCAAACTCAGGTAAGCCCGCCTTAGCAATCTCGGGGATACCCATTTTTTCAGCACCCACGCTCGGACCACTCATCCCGATCGCGACCACAGCGCCACGGTCGATCAACGGTTTTAAAGAGGGCATGCTGCTAAAAAGCGCTTGAACTTCGCCTGAAGCAAGATCAGCGATCACTTGTGAAGTGCCCTTATACGGCACATGTACAGCATCGATCTTTGCCTGCGACTTGAACATCTCCATCCCAAGGTGAGCAGCACCACCCGTGCCCGCTGAACCAAAATTGACCTTACCGGGATTGGCTAAGGCATAGTCGATCAGATCCTTGACGGATTTCACATTAATTTTCGAGGTCACAACCAGTACGTGAGGACTCGTCGACACCAGTCCAACAGGTGCGAGCTGCTGGGTGACCGCGTCGAACTTGCCTGTCAGCAGAGGACTAATCACCACAGTGCCCGAGGCCGCAAACAGCAACGTATGCCCGTCTGCCGCAGCACGATTCAGACCGTTGAGCGCAACAACGCCCGAACCACCTGGTTGATTTTCTACAACAACAGACTTGCCCAGTTCTTCGGACATGAGGCGACCCACTTCACGCGCCACCAAATCCGCCGGTCCGCCGGCAGCAAAGGGCACAATGAAAGACAGGGACTTTGACGGGAACGTTTGCGCTTGAGCAGACACACCAAAAAGTAAAACAGACATTGCTGCCGCGACTAACCGTAATCCACTACGCATCACATCATCTCCAAATGTAAAAAAATATAGACAACAAAGCCAATTGGAACATAGCATAAACAAGCCCCTCCTTCTTTTTCAACCCACCAGACAGGTAAGCGATATGGCGATGAAACCCTTCTCACGTTATGGATTGTTGCGATTACTGGCAGCTTCAGCATTCCTGAGCCAGTTGACACTCGGTGTCGCTCAAGCACAGACAAACACAAAACCTTATGAGCCTGTTGTGGCGCAACAAGGCAAAGATGTGATCTGGGTCCCCACACCAAACGACCTCGTGGTGAAGATGCTTGAAACAGCCAAGGTCAATTCAAATGATCTGGTCTACGACCTTGGCGCAGGTGACGGAAAGATTCCAATCCAAGCTGCCCGACAGTTTGGAGCACGAGCGGTCGGAATCGAATTCAACCCAGAGATGGCAGCCTTGGCCCGTCGTAATGCTCAACAAGCCGGCGTCGCTGACAAAGTCACCATCATTACTGGTGACATTTTCAAAGAAGATTTTTCAAACGCGACCGTGGTCACACTCTACTTGCTCACCAGCCTCAATATCCGACTTAAACCCACCATTTTGGATATGAAACCAGGCACGCGCGTCGTATCAAACTCCTTCATGATGGGCTCATGGGAGCCTGATGAGATCGTGAGTCCGGAGGGTGGTGGACGTGGGTATTTTTGGGTGGTGCCCGCCAAAATTCAGGGTGACTGGTCGGTTAATGATCTGCCCGGTCTTTCAACCGCCCTGCTGAGCATTAATCAAAAATTTCAGAAAATTGAAGGCACTCTCACCTTTTCTGATAATCGTACGCAGACTATCCAAGGTCGGCTCAATGGCTCACAAATCAGCCTGACTTACCGCGATGCACAAGACAAGCCACAAACGTTTGTCGGTCAAGTCTCTAAGTCGAAAATCAATGGCAGCATCAAGGATCAACCTGCATCGGTCATCACTGCCACCAAAATTCGCTAGCAACGGCTTCATCTCGCGCATATCGCCGACTATCTCATTGTTCATTTTTTAGACAAATTCGTTTGTGTGAAAGTAGTTTAAATTGGAAGATTGTGAAAATACGTTGCAATGTGTTCAACATACAAACAAATAAAGGACTCAGGTGTACCCAATAGATTTCTTTTTCCGAGCAGCAAAACTTTATCCTGACCGCATCGCGCTCCAAAGTACTGGACTCAATGTGGACTATCAAACCCTTGCCTCCACCGTCAACGCACTCGCCTATGCGTTTCAAAAGCTCGATCCCACTCCACAAAGTCGCGTGGCAATCTGCGCCGCCAATACCGTTGAACATGCCATCGCTATTTTGGCCGTGTTGGCCGCTGGTAAAGTGTGGGTCCCACTGAACGCACGCAGTACAGGTTCAGAGATCAAACGCATCATCGATACGATCGAACCTAGCATCATGGTGTCCGACGCCAAGGGCGCAGAACTGCTTGAGGAAAATGCCGCACACTGGCTCAGACTGGATGCAGCGCTGCCAGATTTGGCGCACCACGTACCCAGTCTGATTCGACAATACTCGGGCCAAGTCCCCAGTCCAAATGAAGCCGGCGAAAACGCCACGCAGGCCATCAAATTTACGGGTGGTACCACCGGCCTACCCAAGGGCGTGATGCAACCCTACCGCGCTTGGACAGCGGGGATCATCAATCAAGTGAGCGGCTGGCAAATCACACAAGATGACTGCTTTATTGTGACGGCACCTGTCACGCACGGCACCTCCACCTATCTGTTGCCTATGCTTGCCGAAGGCGCCAAGCTGCTATTTCTGGACAAGACGGATCCGGCCTCAGTCATTCAGGCGTTTCGCGAACAGGGCGGCACCATGAGCTTCATGCCGCCAACGCTTATTTACATGGTGATGGCGCACCCCGGCGTCTCACGGTCCGACTTCCCCGCGCTACGCAACCTGATTTATGGTGGTGCGCCCATGCCAGCCGAAAAAGTCGATCAACTGCGTGCCTTTTTTGGCGATGTCGTCGGGACGACCTATGGGCAAACTGAAGCCCCACAGATTGTCACGATGATGCGACCCAGCGGCTTTACCGATCTGCGTAACCGTGGCTCAGTCGGCCGCTGCACCTGGCTTTCAGATATGGGCATCATGTCACCACAAGGGGAGTTACTACCAGAAGGTGAAGTCGGTGAAGTTGTGGTGCGTGGTCATCTCGTCATGAATGGCTACTGGCGTCTACCTGAAAAGACAGCAGAAACTATTGTTGATGACTGGCTCCACACTGGTGATGTGGGTCTGATCGACGAACGGGGTTATCTCTTTCTCAAAGATCGGATCCGCGATGTCATCATCACTGGCGGCTTTAACATTTATCCAACCGATGTCGAGAATATTTTGTCGCAACACTCCGCTGTCTATGAGTGCGCGGTATTCGGTATGCCAGATGAAAAATGGGGCGAAGCCGTTCACGCCGCCGTTCAGTTACACCCAGGAGTCGCTTGCGAACCAGAATCATTGATTGCCCATGTCAAGACCATGCTTGGCTCCGTTCATGCTCCGAAAAAAATTCATTTTTTTGAACAATTGCCTCGCTCATCGGTTGGAAAAGTACTGAAGACCGCAATTCGCGAAGCACTCACCCCACAGATAAAGAAGAATCATCCATGACATCCTCCTCTAACAAGCCCACACCCACCACCAAGCTCTGCACACACACACTGACGAGCATGAATTATCGAGACGCAGATCTGGTCGAGGATTTGCTTGGTAAAAAAACATTCTCAGAAGTCATGTTCATGCAAATTTTGGGACGTGAACCACGCCCAGTCGATATGCGCATCATGGATGCCGTACTCATCACACTGATGGAGCACGGCTTCACGCCCAGTGCGATCGCTACACGCATGATCTACATGAGCGCCCCTGAAAACTTGCAAGGTGCCGTCGCCGCTGGACTCATGGCGGTTGGTAGTCAGTTTGTCGGCACCATGGAAAACAATGCCGTCATCCTTCAACAAATCGTCAATGCTGCCGATCCTGAAAAATTCACGGAAGCGCTGGTGATGGACATTCGTAAAAATAAACAGAACTTACCCGGCTTTGGACATCACCTGCACAAGCCAGATGATCCGCGCTCAATCAAGCTTTTGGCCCTCACCGAAGCTGAGCCTGAGCTCACCCAACACTACGTGCGTGCTTTGCAATTGCTTTCCGCCACCGTTGATCGTGTGTACGGTCGTCACATCACGATCAATGCAACAGGCGCCGTTGCAGCGATGCTCGGTGAGATTGGTATTCCGCCGAAACTGATGCGCGGCTTTGCTGTGATTTCTCGCGCAGCAGGTCTGGTATCGCATATCGCCGAAGAACAACAAGATCCTGCAGGCCGTTTTATCTGGGATACGATCGACGAAATGATTCCCTATGTCGGCAACGGCCCAGGTGCAGGAGATCAATCTCATGGTTGAGCGCAGCGTTCTCGTCACCGGTGGCAGCGGCGGTATTGGTCGCGCCATCATTCGTCGATGCATCGAAGATGGATATCAGATTATCAATCTCGATCGTGTCGCCCCCTCCTCTTTACTCAAAGATGAAACGCACTACCAAGCTGATTTGACAGATGCGCAAGCCACACGCGATGTCCTGCAGCGCATCACTCGCGATCACAACGTGCTGCGTGTCATCAATAACGCCGGTTTCATTCGACCCGGCACGCTCGAAGATGCGACTCTTGAGGATTTTGATGCCGTCTGCGCACTCAATCTCCGTGCACCCATGCTAGTCGCACAAGGCCTTCAGCCCTTGATGCAGGCTGCCCGCTTTGGTCGGATCATCAACATCTCGAGCCGCGCCGCCCTTGGTAAAGAGCTGCGTACGGTTTACGCTGCCACCAAGGCGGGTTTGCTGGGGATGACACGCACTTGGGCGTTGGAGCTCGCACCCTATGGTGTCACAGTCAATGCGATTGGTCCTGGACCGATTGCAACCGAACTTTTTCTCTCGGGCAATCCACCTGAGTCGCCCAAGACGAAAAAAATCCTGGAGTCGATCCCTCTCAAGAGAATGGGAGAACCCGAGGACATTGCACATGCTGTGGCCTCGCTACTAGACGATCGCGCGGGCTTCATTACCGGCCAAGTGCTCTATGTCTGTGGCGGCTTGACCGTTGGCTTGGGCCAAGTCGCATGAGCGCATAAACAATCAACAAGATTTTGATGCGAACGCCGACGTGGGCAACACACGTCGGGCGTAAGTTTATTTAGTTAGTGCTCATTGGGGTTTTGTCGACGACCTTACCCCAACGATCAACCTCCGCCACGATAAAGTCTTTGAGCTCATTAGGGGTGCTAGTCAAAGGCAAGGCACCCTCTTTCTCGAACCGCTGACGTAACTCAGGCGACTTCATGGCTTGACCGATCGCGGCGTTCAACTTTGCGACGACCGCCTCAGGCGTGCCCTTGGGAGCCAAAATAGCGTTCCATGTGCTGATATCGTAGGTGGGTAAGTTAGCGGCTTCGGCAATCGTCGGCACATTCGGCAACTGGCTCGAACGCTGCTTGGTCGTCACACCCAGTGGGATAAGCTTGCCCGCCACCACATGCGGTAACGCACCAGGCACTGTCGCAAACGTCATTTGCGTTTCGCCGGCGAGTACGGAAGTGTTGGCAGGATTACCACCCTTAAAAGGAATATGCTCGATCTGCACTTTGGTCGCATCGTTGAATACAGCCGCAGCCAAGTGACCAGGAGAGCCGTTTCCGCTTGACGCGTAATTCAACTTTCCAGGATTCTTTTTGGCGTATTCAATCAACTCCTTAACAGACTTGACTGGCAAGTTGGGGTTGACCACCAGCATCAGAGGAATAGAAGCAACCATCGAAACCGGTGCAAAATCCTTGATAGGATCAAAGGTCATTTTCCCGCGATACAACGCAGGATTGATCCCGTGGCTTGCAACGGTTGCCATATAAAGGGTGTAACCATCAGGCTTAGCTTGTGCAACAAAAGCGGCACCAATATTGCTGGCGGCACCTGGTTTGTTATCAACGATGATGGTCTGACCCAAAATCTTACCCAACTGCTCTCCCAGCGAACGCGCCAAAATGTCAGTGGTGCCACCCGCGGCATAACCGACCACCAGACGAATCGGTGCAGAAGGATAGGCTTGTTGAGCCTGCGTCGTTGCAGTACCAAATGTCAGCGCGATCGCCGACAGGGCACCCGCCGTCCACTTTGCTGGACGAGTCAGGAGCAGGGAATTCATTGTTTTCATTAGTGCCTCCACGGAAAGTTGAACTATACCCAAACTTTTCTACGCATGGAGCAATTCTCGGACCGCTAAGAACTTAGCTGCTCATCAATCCATTGTGCATGTGCACAAAGATCGCCGTCCCGCCCTTCAAGGTGAAACAACTGTATTCCGAAGGGCAAGCCCCCTGCGCTTAGCTTTGGTAAGCCAAACGCTGGGAATCCAACCAAGTTTGCAAAGGAGGGAAACGTGCGGCTTCCTGTGTACTCAAACCCAACGGGCGCCGGACCGGAAGACGAAGGCAAGAGGAAACCATCAGAGCCTAACTCATGGGCCACAATACTGAGTTGCCTCTTTACGTTCTGCCTCATCAAAAGCAAATCTGTGTAGTCCGCTTTGGACATTGAGCGCGCTTGCTCAACCATGCGATGGATGCGCGGACCAATCATGTCGCCATAACGATCAATATAGTCTTGAAAAGGCCATTGCATCTCATAGACCACGATTTCAAGAGCACGATCTAGACACGACTCTAATGTTTCTTCCAGCTTCTCAATCGCTGGGTGCGTGTATCGATCAGCAATACTGATACCCACTTTAGATAGTTGACGAACGACCTCATCAAAAGCGTCCTGAGCGACTGCATCCATCTCTCCCCAGCCCCGCGTGTAGAGTCGAATGAGATGTGCTGGCTTCGTTGCAACAATAGATTCGTCCGCGCGCTGCATGAATGGGTAACCAGAGCCTCCTACCGATAGTGCGATTCTGGAGGCCGTCTCCCAAACATCCTGAATCGATGCGCCAATCACACCAACATGATCACTGGTAGGTGACATGATATGCACACCGTCCATTCGAAACGCACCATAGGTTGGTTTGAAGGCATAAGCTCCGCAATACGAGGCGGGACGCAACGTTGATGCTTGTGTCTGGGTCGCCAGCGCTACAGGCAGCATGCCTGCACCCACGGCAGCTGCAGAGCCGCTTGAGGAACCGCCAGGTGTTCGCGTCACATCGAAGGGATTCGTTGTTTGCCTCGACGAACCAATTGCAAACTCTGTTGTCACCGTTTTACCAACGATGATCGCGCCTGCAGTGCGTAACGCGTATACGCATGCGGCATCATGCGGTGTTTGATAGCCCGCATAGGCAGGCGAACCCATTTGAGTCGGGAAATCGCACGTTGTGATAATGTCCTTGACACCTACAGGACAGCCATCCATGAGAGATAGCGGCTGTCCCGCGCGATAACGTGCTGTGGATGCATCCGCTGATCGTCTGGCCGCCTCAAGATCAATTGAGACAAATGCCTGAACGGCCGGCTCAAACGCGGAAATATTCTCCGCGCATTCTTCAAAGAAGTCGCGCGGCGTAGACTGACCTCCCAAAAAGGCCTTGCGCTTCTGAGAAAAAGAAATCAGTTTAGGATTTTTCCAATTCATGAGTGGTCAGTCTCTGCTTCGTTGTGCGTTCAAAGAGTTAGTCAGAGAACTAGTCAGTTTTGGCACCGGATTTCTGAATAATGCCTTTGTACATTTTGACATCTCTCACAATTTTTTCAGAAAAATAGGCAGGCGTTGAGGCGACCTCTAACATTCCCTGTTGCTTGATTTTTTCGCTGATCTGCGGCGACTTCATGACAGAAACCAAATCCGCATTCAACTTATTCACTAGCGCAGGAGACATGCCTGCAGGACCGAGAAAGCCGAGCCATGTCGATAAGTCAAATCCCACGAACCCAGACTCAATCATAGTGGGCACTTCAATGAAGCCGCGCTTAGCGGTGGTTAAGGCTAAAGGGCGAACTTTGCCAGCACTGATGTAAGCCATCACAGACGGTAGCGTTGCAAAAGTCATCTGAACATGACCAGCAAGCAAGTCAGCAATCACTGCACCGCCGCCTTTATAAGGGACATGCAAAATATCAACGCCCGCTGACTGTTTGAACAACTCAGCGGCTAAATGTCCGCCAGTACCGTTACCAGGTGATGCATAATTAATTTTTGTTTTGTTCTCTTTAATCAAGGCAACCAGCTCACCGACTGAGTTTGCCTTTACGCTTGGATGAACGACAAGGACGTTGGGCAACTCAACCGCAAGCGTAATAGGCGAAAAGTCTTTTTCTACGTTAAATGGCAGCTTGTTTGACATCCCCGGACTGATCACAAATGCGCTACTTGTGAGAAGCATGGTGTAGCCATCCGGCTCAGCACGCGCAACGATCTCTGCACCGATATTACCGCTCGCGCCGGGTTTATTTTCTACCACCACGGGCTGCCCCCAACGCTCGGTCAAACTCATACTCATTGTTCGAGCTAATAAATCTGCACCACCCCCAGGCGCAAAGGGCACCACAATTCTTACAGGCTTATCTGGAAATTTCTGCGCTTGAACAACCGAACTGCTCAGTCCCACAAGTAGAATGGCACTGAGCGCAAAGAAATGCTTTATTTTTATCATGATTCATCTCCAGTATTTGTGTATATATCGCGACTGCAACGTCTGCATTAAGTGTGTACCAACCAAATGCTCCAGGCAATTTAAATGTATTTAAACTTGGGTTAGTCTTAGGTTAAAACAGCATTTTTCAAACCAACTGCTGATCCATAAACGATACTTTTTAACGACAAAGGGAATGAAAACACATCATCCACAGGCTGGATCTGCCCAACTCATCAGCTATTTTGATCTAGTCGACTTTAGGCTACTCCTGCATGTTGCAGAGACGTTGAGTCTTTCGAGGGGCGCGGAACTCTCGAACATGTCCGCACCTGCTGCGAGCACTCGAATCAAAAAAATAGAAGAGGTGCTGGGCACAAAACTTTTTGTTCGGAACTCCCATGGCTTATCACCAACGCCCCTGGGTATAAGCGTATTAACAAACGCTAAGAAAATTCTCTCGCAGTTTGAGCAGATGCTGGGAGAGTTGAGCTCCACTTCAAGTTTGATGAAGGGCGACGTCCGACTCCATGCCAACACCCTGTCGACGCATGGCTCAATGCCTAACGTCTTGCAACGTTATCTGCTGCAGTATCCCGAGGTCAATATCATTTTACAGGAGCATGCTTCCTCAAGTATCACTCGGTCGCTCGTGAGTGGAGAGGCTGATATCGGCATCTTGGCCTCTGAAACGCGAAGTGATCGGCTCGAGTACATGCCCTACAGCAAAGAACGACTCGTACTCGTCACACCCCTATTGCATCCTCTTTGCGTCACGTCATCACTTTATTTTCATCAAACGCTAGGCGCAGATTTCATTGGTCTTCCAGAGCATGTCGCACTTCAACATTTCATCATGCGGGTCGCAGGTGATGAGGGAGCCTCGATCAAGTTACGCATTCAAGTCAATAATTTTGATGCCTTATGCAAGCTCGTGGAATCTGGCATTGGTGTGGCCGTCATACCTGAAGCCATTGCAGTCTCTCAAGCGCGTACGCGCCGTATCACCATTGTGACGCTCCTCGACCAATGGGCAGAAAGAGAGCTCAGCATTGCGATTCGCAAAGGTGAACCGTCATCACTGCCCGTCCAGCGTCTGATTGATACGTTACTAGGACACAATCCGCAAGCGCCTAACCTGTAGACAGTAACGTTCCTAGTATGCCAGCATTGGGTAAGGTATTGACTTGCCAGCACTGCTCAAGGCCTTTGAGAGCCTGCGTAGCGGGCAATATATCCGAAACAAGGTCAGTGAATTTTTGGTTCAAATTCGCATCACTCATCGGACGCTCAAGGCTACCCAACGCATGATCAACATGATGTCGATATGTCGTCCCATCTTGCAGAGTGACCGTAATATAAGCCTCATCGACCCGAATACTTGCATCTACCTCAACTGAGACCTTTTGCCTCAGTGCCGTGACTTCCTCACCATTCACGGCAAGGTCGGTGTAATGCTTAGACGAACTGGTACCCGTCAATGAAACAATCGCGGCCGAATGGTAAACGCTAAATTTCCCCTCAAGTCCGGTCTTGGGCCGAGGCTTACCCGTTAATTCGACGACGAGTGGGTTGACCCGCAAATGCATTGTTGCGATATTCTGAGGCTTGAAAAGCTGCTTTGAATGCAGCGCGATACAGCCATCAATCACAGGATGTATCACTAAGCCGCAAGCATAGGGTTTAAAGGCATTATCCATCACAACCCATTGCTCTCCCAGGCCCTCAATCGTATCGTTCAAATGCGGTTGGGTGGACATCACTCTAGCAAAACCTCGAGGGGCTTCGATGACGCGCTCCGAGCTGGTAAATCCCGCTCGTGCCATCAACGCTGCGCTCAAGCCACTCTGCGCCGCCCGACCTGGATGCAGGCTTTTGCACATCGTTCCGAAGACCTCTCGCAAGCCGGATGCCTGAGTGGCGGCAATGCCAAAAGCCCAAGCCATCTGTTTCGCATCTAGCTTTAACGCACGGCCGACCGCGGCTGCAGCACCAAATCCGCCTACCGTGCTCGTGACGTGCCATCCAATGTCGTAATGGGCGGGACAAACGCCAAGCGCAATGCGACACTCAACCTCAATGCCTAACGCGATCGACTCAACAAATGTCGGACCATCGATTGGATGAAACTGTGCTAAGGCCAGCATTGCAGACAAAACAGGCCCGCTTGGGTGAACCAGTGTCGCATGATGCGTGTCATCAAAGTCGAGCACATGCGAACTGATGCCATTGAAAAGTGCTGCATGCAACGCATCAACACGTTCGCTCCGCCCAAGAATACTCGACTGACCGACCCCCATGAACGGACCGAAGGCAGTCATAGCATTTGTCACTGCCGCATGGCGAGAGCCACCAATCGCACAGCCAGCCCAGTTGACTAGCCCTCTGGCCACCTGATGCCGAACCTTTGAAGGTAGGAGAGCCGAGTCGTAGTGAGCAACAAATTCAGCGAGTATTTTTGTAACCGGAATATCTTTTGATACAGACTTCGCCGCATCCTCGCTTAATTTAGTCATCGCCATCTACCTACTTGCACAAAATGATCAGAGTTCTATTGTCGATATTTTTATCAGATCTGAATTCACATTTGTGGAAAGTCAGTTTTGGCGATGCCTAAATCATCAATTTTGATGTCAGATCAGTTTGTTTCCAACTTTGCATCTGTCACGATTTTTTTCCAACGGGGGACATCGACAGCAAGAAATTGTGCAAATTGTTCGGGCGTATCAGGTCTGATGTTGCCGCCTTCTTTGGATAATTCCTCGACGAGCTTGGGGTCCTTCAGGATTTTGACAACTTCCTGATTGAGACGATTAATGATCGCGGGGGGTGTCCCTGCTGGAGCCACCAAACCATACCAGTTCTCAATCTCGAAGCCTTTAACACCCGCCTCAGCGACTGTGGGAACATCTGGAAAGGCAGGAGAGCGGACGCCAGACGTGACGGCAAACGCACGGATTTTGCCAGCGTCAACATGCGGCTTTATCACTGCAAGTGTACTAAAGTACATTTCGATTCGACCACCTATCATGTCTGTAATCGCTGCGGATTGCCCTTTGTAGGGGACATGTACGATTTTAATTTTAGCCTCTGAGCCAAACATCTCACCGGCCAAGTGACCTGCAGTCCCCGCGCCAGGCGAGCCATAGCTCAGTGCACCTGGCTTTGCCACGGCCATCGCGATCAGCTCTTTGAGCGTTTTAGCTTGTAACGTTGCCGGACCAACAATCACAAGCGGTGCTGACACTAAGCGCGTGATGGGGGCAAAACTTTTAATCGGATCGTAGTTCAGTGTGCTTCTCAGGGCAGGCGCGATCCCTAAGTTGGCCGCCTGAGCAAACAGGATGGTGTACCCATCAGGCTTTGACTGAGCGACATACGATGCAGCGATTGAGGAGCCTGCGCCAGGTTTATTTTCGATGATTACCGGTTGTTTTAGGACCGTGGAGAGGCGATCACCCACAGAGCGCGCCATCAAATCCGAGCCACCACCTGGTGGAAAACCCACCACAATTTTGAGCGGCTTGTTAGGAAAGTCCTGTGCTGCAGCCGAGAGCGGCATTACTGCAAAAAAACCACCCGCAATCAGAGCCGCAACCCCACGACCCACATACTGCATCATCCCTGACTGAATCATTTTTGTTGATTTCATTTTTATTGACTTCATTTTCGTTGACTTCATTTTTTGGCTCCAATTACCGCATCAATCAATTTTGAAATTGAATCTCATTAATTCACTTTGATTCCTGCCTGCTCCACAACAGGTTTGTACATTGCAAGATCTCGTTTAATCTCCTCTGCAAACTGCACAGGCGTCACATTGGCTGCCTCAATACCAGAGCCAAGTAATCTTTCCTTGACCGCCGGTTCTTGCAAGACCGCGTTAATTTCTTTGTTAAGCTTTGCAATGATGGCAACAGGTGTCTTGGCAGGAGCCATGATACCGACCCATGAGTTCAATTCAATACCGGGGATACCCGACTCTTTGAAGGTTGGGATATCGGGATACGCCACGGAGCGTGTCGCACTTGGCACGCCCAAGGCAACTAATTTGCCGGCCTTCATATGCTGATTGATCGATGCTGCTGAAGCGAACGTCAATGGAATATGCCCCGCCAAGGCATCCGCCACAGCTGGACCGCCCCCTTTATAAGCAACATGCACAAAATTGGAATTCGTCTGCTGCTTCAGCAACTCTCCTGCCAGATGAACGATGCTTGCATTACCCGACGTTCCATACGACAAGCCTCCTGGCGTAGCATTCGCGAGTGCCACTAACTCCTTGAGGTTCTTTGCCTTCACCGCGGGATTTGCGGCCAGAATAATCACTGAGTTGCCGATCTTAGCAACCGGTGCAAAATCCTTGAGCGTATCGAAACCAATTTTGGAATAGGCATGCGGGTTAATCACCAACGTACCATCGAGTGCGAGAAACAAGGTGTAGCCGTCAGGCGCCGAAGTCGCCACGAGTTGAGCACCAATGTTGCCTGAGGCACCAGGTTTATTCTCCACGATTACTTGCTGACCCAGTCGCTTGGACAAAGCCTCAGCCACAATACGTCCGCTGGTATCGGTCACACCACCGGGCGCAAAAGGGACGACCAACTTAATCGTATTTGTTGGATAGGCCTGAGCCGTCTGCGCATAAGCGGGTGCCACCGTGAAAGCAGCGCCTGACAAAGCAATCAGCGCTGCACAAAGTTTTTTAGTGATAAATACCGGTTTGATTTTCATTGATATACCCTTCAAAGATTGGTGCTTGAAGCGCCTTTTGTTAAACAATCATTTCAGTGCAACAGCAAATCCGCGCTGTACCGCGGGCCGAGCCATCATCAACTCGTACCAGCGCTTCACATTTGGAAAGTCCGCTAGATCAACCAGATGCCGAGGATGACGCCATACCCAACCCAAAATAGCGAAATCTGCAATCGAGATATCACCTGCGAAAAAGGTCTGCTCGGCGAGTCTGCGATCCATCACACCGTAGAGTCGCCGCGTCTCATTCATGAAACGCTGAACGCCATAGCGCTTATCGTCCTCATTGGTCAAACCTAGGAAGTGATGCACCTGACCGGGGATGGGACCGAAGCCCGCCATCTGAAACATTAACCACTCAAAAACTGCCACACGCGCAGCACCCGAGCTGGGCAAAAACTTACCTGATTTTTCTGCCAGATAAATCAGAATCGCGCCGGACTCAAAAACGCTGATCGGCTGACCTTCTGGGCCATCACTGTCGATGATGGCCGGAATTTTGTTGTTTGGGCTAATTTTTAAAAAGTCTGGCTTGAACTGCTCTTCTTTACCGATGTCGACTGGCTTCACCGTGTAAGGCAAACCCATTTCCTCGAGCGCCACTGAAATCTTGCGGCCGTTCGGAGTATCAAAGGAATAAAACTGAATCGTCATGGTGAAAAGTCTCTCATGTTGTGTATTTGACTGGCTAGCGACTGACTATACCCATTCTTCGAGCTTTGCGACACAAATCATCGCTGAGGGAGCTTGCTTAGACTTGGGCAAAATAAAAGACCTACTTTCTCAAGGCTTTATATATATTAACTAGTCTTATCGTTATAATTTTTTGTAGTTCAGCGCAATGGTATTTAGTTAATTACTACCACACTAAATTTTTTTTAATCGTCAATCAATCAGTCGATAACAACTAATTTCACCTCGTCTTTGAGCATCTGAAGACCATTCATTTTTATAGATATTTCGGAGAACTAATGCGAACTTTTTCTCGCTCAGTGGGCGCCCTTCTGTCAGTCATGGCCTTTTCAGCGATGGCTCAAAGCGCAAACAACTCCCCTAGCAAGCCTATCAATATGGTGGTGCCATTTGCTGCCGGCGGACCGACTGACAACGTCGCCCGTTAGCTGGCTGAAGCCATGCGTCCTACGCTCAAGCAAACGGTTGTCGTTGAGAACAAAGCTGGAGCGGGCGGTACGGTCGGTAGTTCCTACGTTTCGCGTGCCAACCCAGACGGCTACACCGTACTGCTGATGCATGTGGGTTTCACAACCGCTCCATCGTTGTATTAAAAGCCAAACTACAACCCAATCGAAGGTTTCGAACCCATTGGTCTGGTCGTCGATGTACCGATGACCATCCCTTACAAAGGCACGGGTCCAGCCATGAATGATCTCGTGGGCAAACAGGTTGATCTGTTATGTGATCAAACAACCAACACCACGCAGCAAATCAAGGCAAACACCATTAAGGCTTATGCCATCACTAGCAAGAAGCGCAGTAATTAAATACTGCCTTGAGCGTTAAGATAAAACTGGGGGGCTGGATTCAATTTCCAGCCCCCCAGTTTTTTACAACTCCAAAAATAGAGGATTGAGGTCAGGCGTCCGGCACAGAGCTCTCGTGACGTGCACCCTCAAGATCCTTCACAACCAATGTCGCCGGTATCAATTCACGCGGCACCAAAGCAGAATACAACCCCACCACAGGTCTAACCCGAGACCCAGGCGAGCTGGTTGCCCACTTTCCGGTCCCTGAGGTACCGTTCACCGCCAAGGGATCCACCTCGCGGCGCAACTTATCCGCTTCAGCACGTGTCTTTGTTTTTAATGCAAGACGCAACACCACTTCATAAGGCTCCTGCGCAGCAAGGGGTGATGACTCACGATGCACCGCATTCATTCCGATGTAATCCATGCGCAACTCTTCTGCGACTAGGTTCACACGCTTGAAACGTTCCCGCAAAACCTCTTTGGTCAACTCAGCTCTTGCAAACGCCCCAGGACCGGCAAATAACACCATCTCCTCAGTCATAAAGCCTTCATTCAAACCTACGAGTGCCTTAAGTGTTGGGGTTCTGGGCAGACCTGCCTCATGAATAAAAACCTCAACCTCATCTGGTGCGATCTGCTTAAAGCTCACCTTTGTCAGATCTGCGATGACATCGGGGCAGTAATAACGCGCAGGATCCTGCACCTCATAAATGAGCTGCTCTTTGCACGTTTGCTCTGACACCAAGCCTCCAGTTCCGGGCAGCTTGCTAATGATGATGCGGTCCTCCGTGACCTCGACAATCGGATTGCCAACATCGTGCAGATTAGGAACATCCTTGTATCCTGGGTCGGCAAAATAGCCGCCACTGATTTGAGTGCCACACTCTAGTAAATGACCCACAATCATGCCCCGTGCCATCAGGTGGTGATCGTTGAAGTCCCAGTTGAACTCATAGGCTAAGGGTCCGAGATACACACACGCATCCGCAACACGCGTGGTGATCACGACATCGGCGCCCTGCTTAAGCGCCTCGACAATACCGCGCGCACCGAGATACACCTCCGCCGAGACGATATCCTGACTTCGGTCTGCAATCGACGACCCCGTTTCGATGAAATCAAGCCCCATCTCAGCTACGCGGTCAGCAATGATGCCGCCGCACACGGCTGCCACTTTCAGATTTTTAATACCTTGGCGCTTGGCGATCTCCAATACCTTGTCAACTGCAGCTTCAGGATCCAACCACCCCTGATTAGTAATGATCTTGATGCCTTTTTCTTTGCATTCACGCAAAATGGGCTCCATCCGTGGCTCAAGATATGGATCATAAGGAGGCGTACTTGCATCCTCCATCAACTGAACCTGCGCCGCGCTCATCGTGACCTCTGACATTGAGTCAAAGCAAAGGTAATTGACACGACCATCACGTACCAATTGACTTGCCGGCTCGAAACGGTCGCGTGCCCAGCCCGTCGCAGAACCTAAGCGAATCGTTTTCATGCTGCACCCCCTTGTTTGACCTGGACCGAGCGCTCGACAATCTCGTCTGGCACCTCGATGATCATCGTCAACATCAGCGAAGACAACGCCTTGCCAGACTCTTCAAACGCGAGCGTGCGGGACCGCCCCCCTTCGAGTACGTCTTCCAACACAAAATTCATCCCACCGATGAGCGGAACCAAATAACGTGTAATACCGCCCTTTGTGATGGGGCCGTAGAGCTTTCGCACGGCTTCGATGGTGACTAACTTTTCCAGTAACGGATAGTCTTCTTGGCGATAAGCAATCACTGAAACATTCGAGTTATTGCCTTTTTCACCCGATCTAGAGTGCGCGATCTCTCGCAAAGTCATACGTTTCATTCATTTCCCCTCATTTTTATACTTTTTGTGTCAATCAAATTATGCTCACGAGCATCCCCATTTCCCGACTAAAACTAGGGCAAACCCGATACCAACGCGCCATACAGCAAGGCTGCTTTAAAATCGCGAACTTGGTGTTCTAAATGGAGAATTCGCATGCTAACCATCCTAGCGGCGATTATGCGTTCAATCAATAGCTTGAACAAGCTGGTTGGAAAGTCGTTTGCATGGCTTTCCGTCGCTGTTGTGCTTGTCTGCTTTGCGGTCGTCGTCGAACGCTATATTTTCTCTTCCACGAAACTGTGGATGCAGGATCTGTATGTCTGGCTCAACGGCATCATGTTCACCGCAGTCGCTGGTTTTGCTCTTTTTCGTGAAGATCATGTCCGTGTCGACATCTTTTATCGACCTGCCTCGATCAAGAAAAAAGCGATCTCTGATCTGATTGGCGTGTGTCTATTTCTATTTCCCTTCATGTTCGCGATCTATACCGTCGGGCTCCCCTTTGTGCTGCGGTCATGGCGTTTATTTGAAAACTCCGCCAATGTTGGCGGCATGCCTGGCCTGTATGTACTGAAGTCATTCATTCTCGTTTTCGTGGCGCTGGTCGCCTTACAAGGTCTATCGATGGCGATTCGCTCAATTTTGGTTCTCGCCAGGCGCGAGGATCTCATCCCTGAAGACTTCCGCTACCCAACGATCGCTCAAGCGACAGGTAAGGAGTAGCCAACATGGATTATGTATTAATTGGTGAAATTCTTGCAGGTCTGATGTTTTTTGGTGTGATCGGCACGCTGATGCTAGGCTTCCCAGTGGCATTTTCACTGGCAGGCACTTCGTTAATCTTCGGTGCGATCGGTTATTACCTCGAGGTCTTCGATTTTTCAAACTTAGCATCCCTTGCGGGTCGGTATATTGGCTTCATGACCAATGAGGTTCTGGTCGCAGTCCCACTGTTCGTCTTTATGGGCGTGATGCTCGAGCGCTCAAAAATCGCTGAGCAATTGCTCCTGACCATGAGCAAACTTTTTGGAAATATACGAGGCGGTTTGGGTATTTCCGTGATCTTAGTGGGTGCGCTTCTCGCCGCATCGACAGGGGTTGTCGGTGCCACGGTAGTGACCATGGGTCTAATCTCTCTGCCGGCCATGCTCAGAGCGGGCTATGACCCCAAGCTTGCAAGTGGTGTGATTTGTGCCTCCGGAACACTGGGTCAAATTATTCCCCCATCGACAGTCTTGATTTTTATGGCGGACATGCTGGCCGGCATCAACTCTCAAGTGCAGATGTCCAAAGGCAATTTTGCACCAGACCCTGTATCGGTAGGTGACCTGTTTGCAGGTGCATTTATCCCTGGCATGATGTTGGTCTCTTTCTACCTGCTCTGGATGATTTTCAAAGCCATCACAGATCCGAAGTCATGCCCTGCTACACCTTTTAGTAACGAAGAAAAAAAGGGCATCTTAAAAGAAGTGATGACGGCAATGGTGCCGCCGTTGTTGCTGATCATTGCAGTGCTAGGCTCAATCCTAGCTGGTATAGCAACCCCTACCGAAGCAGCTTCCGTGGGCGCAGTGGGTGCAACAGTTTTAGCCGCTGCACGCTGGCGCTTGTCTTGGACTGTTTTAAGAGAAGCCGCTGTCTCAACCGCCACGATCACCTCAATGATTTTCATCATCTTGTTCGGAGCATCGGTCTTTTCGATCGTCTTCCGTCAAATGGGTGGCGACAATCTGGTGCACGAGTTTCTGTCGGGCTTACCAGGTGGTGCGATTGGTGCGATGGTCGTTGTGATGCTCATCATGTTTGTCCTTGGATTCATCCTGGACACTTTTGAGATTATTTTTATCGTCATCCCAATCACAGCACCCGTCCTGCTGATGCTGGGACTTGACCCGATCTGGTTCGGCGTGATGGTCGGTGTGAATTTGCAAACAAGCTTTCTCACTCCCCCATTTGGCTTCTCACTTTTCTATCTGCGTGGCGTGGCCCCAAACAGTGTCTCAACCGGCATGATTTATAAAGGTGTTCTTCCTTTTGTCGGTCTGCAATTGGTGGCGATTGCTATGTTATTTATCTTCCCAGAACTCGTCACGTGGTTGCCCAAAGTTCTTTATTAGTCAATATTCAAATACAACTTCTAAAAAAAAACGGCGATCTGCATCGATCGCCGTTTTTTTCGTCAGACTGTTTTAAAGTTTGAAGTACTTGGTACGCGCTTCAATAAATTGCGCATCTGTATTTTCTGTCTTGGTACGCACTATCCTCAAAGCATTGACATAACTCTCAGCTGTCTTCTTTGTCAACGCATCACCTTTGTCCCGGATTGAAGTCAAAATTTCAAAAGAAGCCTTAGCCGCAGCTTCTAAAACACTATTGGGGAACTGAGGAATTGCCTGAACGCCATGGTCTTTGATCAGCACTTGCAAGGCACGCGGATCGTTCGCTGCAAAGTCCGATGCAACTTGGTCATATTCAGCCTGACACACGTCACGCACGAGGTCCTGCAAGCTCTTAGGCAACGCTTGATATTTCTTTTTATTGACGACTAGCTCAGTGGCCAAGCCTGGCTCGATGAAGCTAGAGGTGTAATAAATCTTGCGTGCTTTATAAAAGCCCAAGGCCAGGTCGTTATAAGGTCCCACGAACTCGGCAGCGTCCAACGCACCTGATTGCAAGGCCTGAAAGATTTCGCCGGCGGCCATGTTGGTGACCGAAGCGCCCAGCTTGCCCCAGACCTGCCCGCCTAGACCAGGTGTACGGAACCGCAAGCCTTTGATGTCGTCCAGACTCTTAATTTCTTTGGGAAACCAGCCGCCCGCTTGTGTACCAGTATCGCCTGACAAAAAGCCTTGCAGACCGAACTGGTCGTAAACCTCATCCCAGACTTGCTGGCCACCTAGGTAACGGATCCATGCGGCGAGCTCACGACTCGTCATCCCGAAAGGCACACCCGTAAAGAACGATAAACCGACACTCTTGTTCTGCCAGTAATACGCTGCACCATGGGACATCTCGGCACCACCATCAATCACAGCATCAATCGACTGCAGCGCGGGGACCAGTTCACCCGCTGAAAAAACCTGTATTGTGAGTTGACCACCAGATGCTGAGGTAATGCGATCAGCTAGGCGCTGAGCGCCTACACCCAAGCCAGGGAAATTTTTAGGCCATGTTGTCACCATGCGCCAAGTAATTTTGCGCTGCGCAATGGCAGGTGCTGCAACAGTAGAAAGACCGGCTGCGCCGGCTATACCTGCTTTGGTAATAAACGATCTGCGATTCATCATAAGGTCTCCGGCAACGCTGAAATATAAGAATGAGCTAACACTTAATTATATTGTGCTCGGCAGAAGACAAACCTAGGAAAACCCTAGGTTTTGTATGAAATATCTTGCATGACAGCACGCATCAACCATCTGAAAAATGCGCAGACTCTATACTTCGAATCCTAAGAAGCTACTTTTTCTAGTTGATGGCGCTGACTCGCCCGTATCCCTCATTTATTAAGCCTGACCTTTATTAAGCCTGACCTCGACTCATGGATTCATTTACAACTCGCCCCGAAATTATTGGCACCTTTGGCGTCGTCTCTTCGACACACTGGTTGGCCTCACAAACGGCTATGTCCATTCTGGAACGAGACGGCAACGCATTTGATGCAGCCGTCGCGGGTGGCTTTGTTCTTCAAGTGGTAGAGCCTCATCTCAACGGACCAGGTGGAGAAGTCCCCATCATGCTCTGGAGCGAAAAGGAACAGAGGATGCGCGTACTGTGTGGGCAAGGTTGCGCGCCCGCACTTGCAACACCCGAATACTTTCGCAAAAAAGGGCTCGAGTTGATTCCCGGTATCGGCCTGTTGCCCGCCACCGTCCCCGGCGCTTGGGGGGCATGGCTAACCATGCTGCGCGACTATGGGACGATGACGCTCGCGGAGGTGCTCGCCCCTGCCATCAGCTATGCAGAAAATGGTTTCCCACTTCTCCCTCGAGTGGTGCAGGCCATTACCGCCGTTCAGGACTTATTTAGGACGGAGTGGCATAGTTCACGCGATGTATGGTTGCCGAACGACAAGGTCCCAGCACCAGGGACCCTTTTTCAGTCAACAGGACTTGCCAAGACCTACCGAAAGATCATCGAGCAGGCGCAGGCGCAAGGCGGTACAGATCGGCACAAACAAATCGATGCGGCCCTCGATGTCTGGTATCGCGGCTTTGTGGCGCGGGCAATCGATCACTACTATACCCACGAAGAAATTCGCGATACGACAGGTGAGCGCAACAAAGGCCTACTTCGTTATGACGATTTGGCAAAATGGCAAGCCACCTATGACGAGCCCATCACCACGGAGTTTGGTCGCTACACCGTCGCAAAATGCGGCCCATGGTCGCAGGGCGCCATGTTTTTGCAACAACTCACAATTTTGCGCAATGCTGATTTGCAAAAATATCCACCTGACTCATTCGAATTCGTGCACCACGTTGCTGAAGCAGCCAAACTGGCGCTAGCAGACCGAATGGTTTGGCTTGGCGATCCAGACTTTGTTGATGTGCCTTTAGAGCGCTTGTTAAGCACAGAGTATGGCAAGCAGCGATTTGCACAAATATCTTCGCAGGCTTCAGATTCTCTGCGTCCAGGACAGCCTGAGGGACGCCAGCCTGCATTGCCTGATCTTGCGTTGGGTGAACGCACCCTCGCCATTTCTGACACACGTTACGGGATTGGTGAGCCGACGTTCGCTGCGCTGCCACCCGTTCGCGAATGGGCAGATAAAGAAATTTTCGTCGGTGACACCTGCCACCTCGATGTAATCGATAAAGAGGGCAATATGGTGTCTGCCACACCCTCCGGTGGATGGTTGTCCTCAAGCCCCGTTATTCCAGAGCTTGGCTTCTCGATCAACACACGTCTACAAATGACGTGGATGGATGACGGACTCGCCAGCCAGCTGCAACCCGGCAAACGTCCCACGACAACGCTCTCTCCCTCCATGGCGTTACGCGATGGTAAGCCTTATATGGCCTTTGGAACACCCGGAGGTGATCAGCAAGATCAGTGGACGCTTATTTTCTTTTTACGCCACGCCTTATATGGCATGAACCTACAAGAAGCGATCGAAGCACCCTCCTGGCACTTGGATCACTACCCCTCATCTTTTTGGCCACGCACGACCACGCTCAACCGCATCACGCTAGAAGCTCGCATGCCAGAGGCGATCATTGAGCGCCTGAGACAGGCCGGACATGATGTCAAAATTGGCGCAGCTTGGTCCGAGGGACGCATCTCTGCGTGTACCCGAGAGCCAGGTCCAAATGGACAGCTCATTTTCCGTGCAGGTGCGAATCCCCGCGGCATGCAAGGCTATGCGGTCGGTCGCTAACATAGACATATCAACTCAAATAACATTCTTTGCGCGCAGACGTTCAATGTCCGCATCGCTAAATCCTAGTTCTTTCATCAACATATCTGTATGCGAACCAAGTGGTGGTGTTGCAGTACGAACCTCACTCGGTGTGCGCGATAAACCGACCGGCTGACCGACGACGCGGATGTCGCCAAGTTCCGGATGAGTGACGGGCGTGGCGATACCAAGATGCATTGTCTGTGGATCCTCAAAAACCTGATCCATTCGGTAGATCGGTCCGCAGGCGACGCTTGCAGTTTCAAAGCGCTTGATCCATTCAGCCGTTGGCTTTGTACGAATCAGGGCATTGAGCTCTTTGCTGAGTGCCACACGATTTTTTGAACGCAAGGTTCCAGTTTTATACTCCTCGCGTTCCAACAATTCCTTGGCATCAATCGCCTTGCAAAGCCGCTCCCACATCTGTTGAGCACCGGCACCAATATTGATATGACCATCGGCGGTCTCAAAAACACCCGTCGGAATCGAGGTCGGATGATCATTGCCTGCCTGAGTGGGGATTTCTTTGTTGATCAGCCAACGCGCTGCCTGAAAATCAAGCATCGCAATCATCGACTCAAGCAAAGATGTTTTGACCCACTGCCCCCGACCCGAGTCCGCACGCTCAACAAGTGCAGTCAAAATACCCAAGGCGCAATACAAACCTGTTGCCGAATCCGCCACGGCAATGCCCGCACGCACAGGGCCTTGTCCCGGCACGCCGGTGATAGACATCAGCCCTCCCATCCCTTGCACAATCTGGTCATAGCCTGGCCGATTCGCATAAGGTCCATCTTGCCCAAAACCGGATACGCTCGCATAAATCAAACGAGGATTCGTTTTTGCCAAGGTTTCGTAATCGATGCCTAATCGAAACTTTACGTCAGGCCTAAAGTTCTCAATGACGATATCCGCCTGATCTGCCATTTTTTTAAAGATAGCGAGTCCTTCTGGCTCTTTGAGATTCAAGGTCAGACTGCGCTTGTTTCTATGCAGATTTTGAAAGTCTGGATTCAGACGTCCGTCACCCCAACCATCGCTCACACCCAAGCCCTCAGGCGCTTCGATCTTGATGACATCCGCGCCCCAATCTGCTAACTGTCGCACTGCTGTGGGACCAGAACGTAACCGCGTCAGGTCAAGCACCCTGAGTTTAGCTAAAGGTCCAACACGTGTTTTGCTTTCCATGCACAACTCCAATCCGTTATTTATTTGCTTTTTGTCTGGCAATCACATCGCCCCAACGCTTATGGTCTGCGCGCATGATTGCTCCAAATTCTTCAGGTGTGCCTTTGGCCACCGTCATCCCGGCTGTCGCCAATGTCTTTTGCACATCAGGCATTTCAAGAATTAGGTTGATTTGTTTATTCAACTTATCGACAATCTCTTTTGGAGTGCCTTTTGGTGCGAGTACACCGTACCAACTATCGGCGAGAAAATCGGGATAGCCAGACTCAGCAGAGGTCTTGATATTGGGAAGCGCAGGCACACGTGCTGTCCCTGTTACTGCAATCGCCTTGAGCTTGCCGGCATTCACTAAAGGAATAGACGATGGCAAACTAGCCACCATCATATCGACATCACCTCTTGCCAACTCAACGACCGCAGTGCTGGCATTTTTATAAGGCACACTTAAAAACTTAGTATTTGTGATGAGTCCAAACAAACTTCCCACCAGCTCAGTCTGTGATGAAGTCGATGCAAATGTTGCCGGGGATGTTTTCTTTTTGGCGAACTCAGAGAACTGATTCAAACTGTCATAGGGTGAATTGACGCTTGTCACCACTAGAAAAGGCTGCCTGACACCGATCGCAACGGGGACAAAATCATTGAGAGGATCGTAACCAAGATTTTTACTTAAAAATGGATTCAGCGCGATTGAACTCGTTAACGCGATGGTAAGCGTGTAACCATCAGGTGGCGCTTTAGCCCCCAAGGCCGTACCAATCGCCGCCTGAGCTCCCGGCCTGTTATCAACAACTACTCGCTGATTCCAGACCTCACTGAGCTTTTGAGCCAGCACACGTCCGAAAGTATCCGTTCCTCCCCCTGGACCATTTGGCACAATGAACTGTATCTGTTTGTCTGGATAATCTGTTGCATGAGCGGGCGATATCGCGCTCACACTAAGTAAAAGACCACTGGCAAAGAAGCCTAAACGTTTAAGCATGATATGTCTCCTTTTAACTATTTTTTAAGTTGCAAATTTTTATCGCAATCTTTTTGCAGCATAAACCCAGGTGTTAAAAGTTGGTGAAATTTTTCTCATCAACCCTTTCACAAAGGAATTTATTCCTAGCCTCACAAATCAAGTGTGCAGCGCGTTATGAATAAGCATACGCTACACCTGCGCCCCCTCTTGGATCGGCACCTCCTCGCAGGCGACCATCAATCGTCGAGATGACATGGGCGCGCGACATGCTCGGCTCAAAGCTATGCGCACTTTGATGCACAGTGTGACCGAGCGCCCGAAGCTCTCGAATCACTGAAGTGCGCACCGTTGCCTCGGTATGAATGCCAAGCCCTTCGCAATGAATACGTGGAACGGTGACGGCCTCAACAGGAGACATACCAAAATCCACAATATTCAATATTGACTGCAGCGTGGCACTGATAATGACACTCCCACCAGGCGCGCCAGCCATCAAAACAGGTTTGCCCTCTTTCAACAACATGGTCGGCACCATCCCTGTTGTGCGCGCCTTGCCTGCAGCCATCGAATTTTTCTTTCCCGGGACAGGATCAAATAACTTCATTGAATTGTTGTAGTTAAAACCTAGACCAGGCGTCACCACACCTGCAGCCGTTCCAAGTGTGTGCGTCATTGAAACGGCATTACCCTGCTCATCCATCACACACAAATGCGTTGTGCAGCCTGGCGGCGCCTCCTCCTGTCCGCCCATATACTGACCGCTCTTGATACGTTCTACCCAAAACGTTGCGCGCTGTTTTGAAATCAACATCTCTGTCGGCACCTCGGCAAATCGAGGGTCGCCTAAATACGCATTTCGATCGACATGCGCCGCAGCCATGGCACGTGCGACAAGGTCGATGTGCCGCGCGGAACCATGCTCAAGCGCAGCCAGATCAAAGTGCTCGAGAATTTGCAACATCTCAATTAATGTCGCGCCGCTCCCAGGCGGAGGATTTGATCTGACCTCATAACCACGATAATGACCGACTAGCGGAATGCTCTCTTCAGGCTGAAAATTCGCCAGATCCTCACGCGTGACGTAAGCACCATTGCGCTCTAAATCACGTGCAATTTCATCGCCGAGTGCACCCTGATGAAACTCACGCCACCCACCCTTTGCCAGTCGCTCCAGCGTGCGGGCGTAGTCAGGCAAACGCATCACCTCACCCACTTTGTAGAGGCGCCCTTCCGGATGCAAGTAAACGCGCGCGCACTCTGCCGTTTTGCGTATCCGCGTCAGACCATCTGGAATGCCGGGTTGGGCATAACCACCCCATACGCTCGCCGCATTGGGCGTCACGATGATGCCCTCTTGGGCCTGAGCGATGGCAGGCGCAAGCAAGTCTGCCCAGGACATTGTGCCCAGTCGCTCATGAAAGAGACCAAGACCCGCAGGCGTGCCTGGCGTCATGATCGCGGTATAGCCAATTTCGCTTCTGAAATCATCAAACAAGCTGTAGCCTGAAATTGGTGTACGACCCTTGCAATCCTTTTCCCACATATCGGGTCGAACCTTTGAGCCTGCTCGATTGTAAAAATCGATCATGCCGCTCTTACCCGTTTGCGCGGAATAATAGTGCAGCGTCCCCATGCCTCCGAGACCACACATAAAGGGGTCGTTCACCATTTGAGAAAATGCAGTCGCAAGCGCCGCATCAAACGCATTCCCCCCTCGCTCAAGAATCTCGGCACCGACCTCCGCCGAACGAGGTTGTGGACAAACGACGACCCCTTTCATAAAAACTCCTGTCTCATATTGTTTGAGCAAAAAATAACACGATTGAAGCAAGGTCGGATAAACCTGTTTCTGCATGACTATTCGGTAGGTGTTAAATTCGTAGCAGCTTCATGCATAACCTAACTTTTTATAGATACTTGTGAACCATCTCCTGATTGCCTTGGTGGCAATGTTTCTTCAACAGACGTTCGCAGCCCTCGGGCGTGCGTTGCCGGCTGTGATTGCACCTGCGATCATCGCTGATCTTTTGATCGACTCGGCTTGGATTGGTGTTTACTTTTCAATTGCGGCGGGCGCAGCACTCGCCACGCAACTCGGCTGTGGTAGCTTTATCGTGCGCTACGGCGCACTAAGAATGAGTCAGCTCGCCTTAGTTTTACTTGCTTTAGGGATGGCGTTCGCCACGCTCGGCCACCCCATCGCGCTGGTGCTCTCTGCTGCGCTCAGTGGCGGTGGCGCTGCGGTCTCGACGCCCTCGAGCTCCCATCTGCTAGGACGGTGCTCACCCCCTCGCTACTTACCGCTTATCTTTTCAATCAAACAAACGGCAGTGCCAGCCGGTCTCCTGCTGGCTGGGATACTAGGACCTCAAGTGACAGAATGGCTCAACTGGCGCTACACAATGCTGTTCAGTGCGCTTGCCTGTGTGATTTTCACGTTTATGCTCGAACCTCTGCGTAAAACTTTTGATGATGACCGCGATCCGACCCGTAAATTTCATTTTTCGGATTTTGGAAATACGCTACGCGCAGTCGTGGGCACCAGAGCGTTGCGCAACCTATCCTTCGCGTGCTTTGCATTTAATGCCGTTCAAACTATTTTTACTGTTTATTTTGTCGTTTACCTCACGACGATGGGCTACACCCTCGTCGCGGCTGGTTTCGTTTTTTCGATTGCAGTCGCCGTTGCCGTCCCGGGGCGCATCATCTGGGGCTTGCTTGGTAGCTCCTATGTACACCCTCGCATAATGATGGCAGCATTAGCCATTGGGATGGCGGTGAGCATGGTGCTCCTGAGTTTCTGCGCAGAAGGCTGGCCCACCATCGCGATTGGAATCGTGGCAACCCTGATTAGCGCAACAGCCCTCTCGTGGCATGGCGTGCTACTCGCCGAAACCGCTAGAGCTGCGCCTGAAGGCTCGCGTGGCGGTGTCACAGGTGGCGTACTGTCCTTTGGGCAAGTCGGCGCACTCGCTGCACCTTCAATCTTTTCCCTGTTACTTGGCATGACCAACAACTACGGCATCGGGTTTATTGTCTGTTCTCTACCTGCACTTTTTATCGGTATAGCACTTTTGCGCCAAAGCAAAGCCGTTACTAAATAAACCTGCGAGTTACACTCGACTCACTAGCATTTTGGGTCAACAGGTCACATGCCATCGATGGATAAGTCGGAACGAATCTCTTTTTATCAGGCGTGGCTCTGTGAGGCGATTCGTCTTCAGGAAACCCAATGGGGCGCCCGCGACGATAGCAAAGCACGCTTACTTGCCCAATCAGCCCCCACTCCCCTAAAAAAAATCACCAGTCGAGCAGTCACGCTGAGCCAAGACAGCGGGATTGCTAGTGCAGTCGCACAAATAAAAAAGGTCGGCTGGGCAGTCGTCATATTCACACTCGTATTAGCAGTCCTTGCGGGGAGCATTACCTCATTTTCAGCACTCGGCAACGGGATGACTCCTGTCAATGTTGTTTGGGCGTTCATGACGTTGCTTGCATTCAACCTCTTGAGTATGGCAGTTTGGTGCATCACAATGCTGTCACCCAAAGCATCGGGAGGATGGCTGACGCAATTCTGGCCATGGCTGACGCGCAAGCTCGCCCGGGGTCCAAACATTAGTCTAGCGGCTCAAGCTTGGTGGAGCCTCTGGCATCAGGCCCAGGCAACGCGCTGGGTGATGAGTGCGGGCACACACGTGATCTGGTTGACGGTATCCCTTGCCACTAGCGTGTTCATGCTGTTTTCTCTATCAACACGAGAGTACGATTTCGTGTGGGAAACAACGGTACTCTCCCCAGATATTTTTGTGAACTGGGTCGGTATACTTTCGGCTATACCTCAATGGTTTGGGTTTGAGGTGCCAGACAGTCAAATTGTCCGAATGAGCGGGAGCATTCCTCAAGCGAATGCCGAAGCCACACGCATCCTTTGGTCGAGCTGGCTGCTCGGCAGCCTCATCGTCTACGGCATCATCCCACGCGCAATCCTTGCTTTGCTCTCTTTTCTAATCTTGATAAAACGCTCCCGCCTCACGGCACCCGAAATTACCTCCCCCTATTACGCTTCCGTACTGAACCGAACCCATCCGGCATTTTTTGCACCAGATGGTTCTCCTCCCCCCTCTTCAAGCTTTGTGCTGTCCACGGGATCGACCCTACAAAAAGACGATGACTGGAAAACTCAGTACGTCATCACGGCGATCGAGCCCGATCCAAAAGACGTCTGGCCGCCAACAGGTATCGGCTCAGCCGTCACGTCAACAAGCCCGATTGATTCTCGAGAATCTCGGCAGCAAATGATACTGACGTTATCTCGTGCCCTTCCGCAATGTCTTGTCATTACTTGTGATGCGCGCCACACACCTGACAGAGGCACTTTACGCCTGATCGCAGATCTCGCGGACTTTGCAAAATACACACTAGTTTGGCTGCGACATAGCAATGTCACTGATGCACATACTGCAGCCTGGAAAACGCAAGTACAAAACCTACATGGCATTGAATTATTGAGTGTCGACGAAAGCAGCAACGTTATGCAATGGTTCGGTCGACATCATGAATGATCAACGAACACTCCAGATCGCGGTTGTCGGACATACGAATGTCGGCAAAACATCTCTTTTAAGAACACTGATCCGCGATGTCAATTTTGGTGATGTCGCGGATATGCCCGGCTCCACTCGTCAAGTTCAAGGTGCAAGAATCGCCCTTGGGCGTGACACAGCACTGATGCTCTATGACACACCGGGCATCGAAGACAGCATCGGTCTGCTAGATTACTTAGAGCAACTCTCCAGTACAGATCAACGACTCGACGGCCCAGAACGCATCCGTTTATTTCTCGATAGCCCAGAGGCTGCATCACGTTACGAGCAAGAAGCACGGGTATTACACAAACTGCTCGGCTGCCAAGCAGGTCTTTATGTTGTCGATGTCAGAGAACCTGTTTTAGCTAAGCATCGTGATGAGCTCGCGATTCTTTCAAGCTGCGCCAGACCGTTACTACCCATTCTAAATTTTGTTGCTAATGACAGTGCGCGCACGCAAGAGTGGCGCGAAGCCCTTGCCCGCGTCGGGCTGCACTCCGTATTAGAGTTTGACAGCGTTAGTCCACCACTTGATGGCGAAGAAAAACTCTATCAAGCCCTGGCCCTTCTTCTCTCTCCCTATCAGCACACCTTACTCGCACTTCAACAACAAACCATTCGTCAACGTGAAGCGCGTCGTGTAGCGGCCTTAATCCTGATTGCTGGTTTGCTTGTGGATGTTGCGGCCTTACGTATGCGCACAACGACTGAAACGGATGCGCTCACTCAAGCGATTGCATCCCAGCAAAATCGTGTCCGTCAACGCGAGCATGCATGCGTCAGCGCCTTGCTGAACCTCTTTCAATTTCGACAAGACGACTATCTCGCAGGCCCATTGCCCTTGGCTGACGGCCGCTGGGAACTTGATCTTTTTAGTCAAGAAGCTTTGCAAGATTTCAGCATACATGTTGGCAAAGGCATCGCGGCTGGAGCGGCCGCAGGCGCGACGGTTGATGTCTTAAGCGCCGGGCTCAGCCTAGGCACCGGCATGCTTGCTGGTGCGCTCGCCGGAGGGGCCTGGCAGGCTCTCGATCGCTGGGGGACTCGGCTATTGGGTCAGGTCCGAGGATTCCGCGAATTGACTGTCGATCAACCCATCTTGCAGCTACTGGCACTCAGACAATTACAGCTGCTCACCATACTTGCGCATCGAGGTCACGCTGCGCTGAGTCCAGTCAGCTTAAAAGAACATGCGCAACAGTCTTTAGACATCAAGGCTTTTGAGAGCAAGATTGCACTCGCACGCGCACATCCTGAATGGTCTTCACTCGGAGACCATTTTAACGAAAGTCCTGCGCGCTTGAGAGCGATTGAAACACTTGCGCGAACGCTTGATTCAAACAATACTTAAGCGCATCATCCACCCACGCGATGCTTCACACTCAGCAGACACGATATGCAACCCTCCTTCACCATACCTAAAGACTTTAAGAAACTCGACTTGGCTGGCATCTGCGACTGCCACACACATATTTTCCCCCCGGCAGAGCAATTCCCATTTACACCAAAGCGCAACTACACACCGGCTATCGCCTCACTTGAGGCGCTCAATGCGCTCCACGAAGCGATGGGTGTAGAGCGTGTCGTGCTGGCGCACCCAAGTCCCTATGGCACTGACAACTCCAGCATGCTGTATGCACTCAAATCTTGGGGTCCCAAGCGCGGTCGTGGCGTCGCGGTGATTGATGAGAGTTTCAGTCAGGATGACTTACGCCAGTTGCATGCCGCGGGCGTTCGAGGCGTTCGCGTCAATCTTGAAACGCATGGCCACAATGATCCTGAGTCCGCCGCCCACCAGTTGATATCAGCCGCAAAACAAGTGGCTCCGCTGGGCTGGCATGTTCAGGTCTACACAAACCTTGATGTTATTTCAGGCATACAAGATGCCATCCGAACGTTGCCAACCCCTTTGGTTGTTGACCATTTCGGCAAACTCGATGCCAGTCAGCCGCTCAATCAACCTGGCTTTGACACACTTTGCGCACTCGTGCAGTCTGGCAAAGTCTATGTCAAACTTTCCGCACCATACAGAATCTCTGCGCTTGCAGGCTATGCAGACGGTGAGCCCTTCGCTCGCGCACTGATTGCAGCAAATGCCGATCGTATGGTCTGGGGGACGGACTGGCCTCACCCAATGCCACCAAAAGGTGTCAAACGCGATCCTGCGGTCATTGAACAATTCAGGCAAGAAGATGATTTCGCAGCCCTCACCCGCATCGCAAAGTGGGCCGGTGACTCAATCACTATCAAGAAAGTCTTGGTAGATAACGCAGCACGCCTTTACGATTTTTAATCTTTTCATATCGGCAGGAGACAACCATGAGCAAAAAAATGAAAACAAAATTACAGTCCATAATCAAAAAACTATTGCTTGGAGCCGCGCTCACCACAACATGTCTATCATTTGCGCAGGCACAAAATGTTTCTAATTTTCCGACGAAACCCATCAGATTGATTGTGCCGGTAGCCGCGGGTGGTAACGTGGATCTCGTAGCACGAGCCGTTGCGGAACCGCTCTCCAAAGCATTGGGTCAACAAGTGATCGTCGAGAACCGCCCAGGTGCAAGCAGCCTTGTCGGAACGATGATGGTGGCGAATGCTCCGGCGGATGGCTACACTTTACTCGCGCACTCGACTACCTTTGTAACAGCGCCTCTTCTGTTGACCAATGCAGGCTACGACCCACTCAAGAACTTCATCCCCATTACGCTGACCTGCGAAATTCCAATGGTCATAGTGATCAACCAAACTGCCCTACCAGCCAAAAATATGGCTGATGTGGTGAGGCTTGCAAAGGCAAACCAAAAGAAATACGCATACGCATCCTCTGGCAATGGTTCGACGGGCCACATCGCAGCTGAGCTTTTTAGTAACGCAGCGGGGGTGTCCTTTCTCCATGTGCCATACAAGGGAAATTCCCAATCCGTCATCGACGTGATCGCTGGCCAAGTTCCCATCATGTTTGATCAGGTGAGTACAGCTGCGAAAAATATTGAATCTGGCAGACTATATCCAATCGCGGTCACCAGCAAAACTCGCTCATCAATCTTGCCCAATGTCCAGACCTTTGACGAAGCTGGATTGAAAGGCTTTAACGACTCAACATTCAACGGGATTTTTGCACCCATTGGTACGCCCCCAGCGATTGTTGCCAAACTACATGCAGAAATATCAAAAATCCTGCAAACACCTCTCGTCATTGAAACATTCAAAGCCAAAGGTGTAGAAATGATTGCAAGTCCTTCACCGGCCGCCTTTAGCGAATATATCCGTAATCAGAGCAAGGTTTATAGCGATCTCATGAAGCACGCAGGCATCACTGCCAACTAACGCTCTCTAGCGAGCAGCACGCGCTTGCAGGGTAAACTCGGGCTGCTTTAACTGCCTGAATTTGTTAGGATCAACGGTTCTTTAAACGGCGACTTGCTCGCCGTGACGAGCTCAGGCTCACTCATTTGATGGAGATTTTTATGAAGCTTTTACCCGTATTTAGCGCTGTGGCCGCAACCTTTGCGCTTTCCGCTGGTGTCGCCCATGCCCAGACCTATCCAACCAAGCCTGTCACCATGGTTGTTGGTTACGCACCTGGTGGTGCCACCGATCGTGTGGCGCGCCTGATCGCAAAAGCGCTCACAGAACAGACCAAGCAAAGCTTTGTCGTAGAAAATCGCGCCGGTGCGAACAGCAACATTGGTGCTGATCTCGTGGCCAAAGCCAAGCCTGACGGCTACACGCTTTATGTCGGCTCAGTGGCCAACACGATTAACAAAACACTGTATAAAAAACTGAATCACGACATCCTGACAGACTTTGCGCCCGTCGTCACACTGACCACGATTGCAAACATTCTGGTTGTGAATCCAAAATTGCCAGTCAAGAGCGTGAAGGAATTCATTGCTTACGCCAAAGCGAATCCCGGCAAAGCAACCTGTGCCTCATCGGGTGCCGGCTCCTCCATTCACCTTTCCTGCGAGTTGTTCAAAATGCAAGCAGGGGTTGATTTGCTTCACGTGCCCTACAAAGGCAGTGGTCCAGCTGTGATCGACCTCGTCGGTGGTCAGGTAGACTCAATGTTCGACAATCTGCCATCGGCGATTGGCCAAGTTCGCGCAGATAAGCTTCGCGCACTTGCGGTCACCTCTTCAGCACAATCATCCTTTGCACCCGGCATCCCAACCGTGAGTGAATCGGGTGTACCTGGCTTTGATGTATCTGCTTGGTTCGGTATTTATGCGCCAAAAGGAACGCCAAAAGCTGTCATCGACTTGCTCAATGCAGAAGTCAACAAAGCCTTAGCAACCGACGAGCTGAAAAAAGCCTATGAAGGTGCAGGCTTTGAATTACCACCTGCGCCTAATACCACTGAGCAACTCGTTAAGAGAACACAGGATGAAGTCAGCAAATGGGCTGCTGTTATCAAAAAGACAGGCTTATCACAGGATTAAACCCCTCGCCTAGCTATATAGGGTAATCCACCTTTGGATAAATGAGCTGGTCTGACCGGCTCATTTTTTTTCACTAAACAGGCGTAGCACCGATAGATAAGCCGCCACAAACATACAAAACTTGTCCCGTGACAAAGCTCGCATCGTCGGACAAGAAAAATGCAATCGCACTTGCGATTTCCGCAGGTGTACCCACTCGCTTAAGTGGGATACGCGAAGCAAACTCCTCGCGCTTTTCAGGTGACATGGGATTGTTCTTTAGATAGAGTTCTGTTGCGACGGGCCCAGGCGCCACCACGTTGACCGTAATACCCTGGGCACCCAACTCGAGTGCCCATGTGCGTGTCATCCCAATCAAACCACTTTTTGCGCCCGCATAGGCTGTTCTTTTCACCATCCCAAGTGCAGCTCGGCTAGAAATATTGACGACGCGACCTCGCCCTTTGCGAATCATGGCCGGCAGACAGGCCTGCAAACACTGCATCGGTGCCCGCATATTGATTTGCATCAGTTCTGCAAACTCTTGTCCTGTTGTCTCTGTCAACAAACTTGAGGTCGTTTTGCCCGCATTATTGACAAGATGATCGACCTCAAACTGTTCGGTGATTTTCGCGAGTACCTCAGCAGTCTGAGTCTCGGAAGTTAGATCTGCCGTAAAAAATGCGCCTGGAAAATTCACCCCCTCCGCTGAACGTGCAATACCGATCACCTCACCGCCTTCGCTGACCACCCGTTGCGCAGTCGCCAAACCGATGCCTTTACTCGCACCGGTGATCAAGGTCACTGTCCCTGCGAAGCGTCCTGCGCTCATTTGGGGCTCACACCTTGAATCGTGATGCGGTGCATCTCGCGTCGCTGGCCTGGATAATCGTTAATCGCATAGTGCATCGTGCAGCGGTTATCCCAAAAAGCCATTGATCCCTTTTGCCAACGGAACCGACAGGTCAGCTCAGGTTTGCTACTGACCTGATAGAGATATTGAAGCAGTGGCAAACTTTCATCGCGCGTCATGCCGTCAAAACAAAACGTGAAGGGCTGATTGACGAACAAACTCTTACGTCCTGTTTCCTCATGCGTACGTACCACGGGGTGACGGCTATCGATACGCCCCACATCCTCACGCAATTTCGTGGAGCGTGTGCTGTTACGCAGACGCGCATTGGCATTTAAAAAATCATTCGAGTGGATCGCATATAAGCCATCGAGTTGCTTTTTCATGGCATCAGACAAACGCTCGTAGGCCAGATACTGGTTTGCCCAAAGCGTATCACCGCCAACAGCGGGAATATCGCGGGCATAGAGCACTGAACCCATGGGTGGCTGCGGATGATAGGTCTCATCGGTGTGCCATGTATCACCAATCACATCTTTATCAGTCGCTTCTTTCACGACAGGCATGATCTGGGGATAGTCGGCATGCGTCTGATAAACAGGAGTGGTACTAATGGGGCCAAATTTTTCAACAAAGGCAATCTGTTGCTCTGGTGTGAGCGTCTGATCTCGGAAAAACACCACCAAGTGATCGAGCAACGCTTGTCGAACATCCTTAATTGTCGGGGCTGAAAGATCTTTGGACAAATCGACACCCAAAAGCTCTGCACCAATCGTACCTGTTAGTTTCTTAATTTCCATGAAGGTCTCCTTACCCTGAATGCTGCAAAGTTTACCTAGCCATATTAGGTGCGTCCAATATATTATTGAACAATTATTTATCTGAAAATCAGAATAATGATCGATATTAAAAAGCTACGCTATTTTGTTGCCGTTGCCGAAGAAGAACATTTTGGCCGTGCCGCCACGCGTTTGGGAATCAGTCAACCACCCTTAAGCGAACATATCCAGCAACTGGAAAGACTGCTACAGGCCAAGTTGCTGCATCGCACCACACGACGTGTCAGCCTCACTCAAGAAGGACATGCATTACTACAACACGCTAGAAAAATTCTCAGCGATATCGATCAGTGCGCGGAGGTGATTCAGCAATCTGCCCGCGCTCAACAACAAGTGCTTCGACTGGGTATTCTGCATGCACACACTTATACTTTTCTGCCAACCTTGCTGCGACACTATCTCAGTCAAGAACCAGGTATTCGTATAGAACTGTTTGAATACACTACGCGTGAGCAAGTCGATACGCTACTGGGTGACCAAGTCGATGCGGGTCTCGTCCGAGAGCCAATCAGCCATCCTTCGCTCAAATCCATCAGGCTCTTTACTGAACCTTACGCACTCGCCGCACCCGCTGAATGGAAACTGCCACGCGCAACCCCAACATCAGTCAGCGCTATTCATGAAAAGACGCTGATTGGCTATCCGAGTCATGACGATAAGCGCAGCACGCGCAGTCTCTTTCGCGACTACCTTCAACAATACCAAGTTAAACCCGCTCACTTCATCGAAGTCAGAACCATGCATGCAGCCTTGGCACTCGTCGCGGCAGGGCAAGGCTGCGCACCCGTGCCAACGTCTCAGACCACCATGCAGTTCCCAGGACTCAAGTATCATCAATTCTTGGAAATACCACCACGCCTCTCCGTTGCACTCGCATGGAGAGACGATCGAACAACCGCGCTTCTAAGAAGTTTCAAGCGTGCAGCTGTCGGATTTTTCGCCAAAGGCAACGACTCAGAATGAACGAGGCGCCCATCCTTGAGGTTTCTGAATTCAGTCGCGACAGTACTGACTTCATCTTTGATCTCGTCAAACTGGACGGGCGAACAGATATTCCCCGTCCCTTCCTACATCGTCACGCCTACTATCATCTGCTCTGCCTCCAGCAGGCGACGGGCACTCATAATTTAGATTTTGAGTATTACGATATTCGAGCCAATACGATATTTTTTATTTCGCCCGGTCAGATCCACGAATGGTACTCAACGACACCTACCACGGGATACGTCGTCAACTTCAGTGTTGAGTTTTTTTTACAGATGTACCCCCGACCAGGTGAGATTGAAGAGTTTCCTTTTTTTCAGGCAATGTCTAAAGACCCCGTTTTGTATTTGTCCGGCCAACAGATGAACGAAGTGCTCACGCTGATGCAGTTGATGGATGCGGAGGCACAGGGGAGCAAGCCATGTCATTACGACATTATTCGCTCTTACCTGCTCATCATGCTCACCAAACTCAGAAGACTGCATCAGTCGCGGCCACAAGAGGGCACGACCATCAAGCAGCACAGTTTGGTGAGTCGTTTCAAATCTCTGGTGGATCAGCGCTACCTGAGTGACAAGTCTATTCAGTCATTCGCGAGTGCGCTTAACGTGACAGACAAACGCCTTAATGAAGCCCTTCGCCATGCCACTGGCAAAACAGCCACTCAATTCATCCATGAAAGAATTCTTCTGGAGGCTAAGCGACAGTTGATGCAGTCAGACCTTAGCATCGCCCAAATCGCCTACAACTTAAAATTCGATGACCCCGGATATTTCTCCAGATTTTTCAAAAAGAATGTCCGACTCACTCCCGTAGAGTTTAAGAAAAAGTTTCTCGGACTACAGCGACCCACACCCTCTCTGACCCAAAAAATCCCATAAAACCCGCATTTCGTCCTAACGATTTTTGAGATCCGGCACTATCCTTTGTAAAAATCAATTCAAAGGAGAAGACATGAAGCGCTTACTGGCACACTCATTTCTAATAGGACTCTCGGCATTTTCCTTCAATGCCATGGCGCAAGCCAGCAGCAATTTCCCAGATCGGAGCGTACGCATCATCGTCCCATTTGGCGCAGGTGGCGCAACAGACATCATTGCAAGAACCGTTGGACAGAAATTGTCTGAGATGTGGAAACAACCTGTCGTCATCGACAATAAAAGTGGTGCGAATGGAAATATCGGAGCGTCAGATGCTGCGAAAAGTGCCCCGGATGGCTACACCCTACTGATGGCGACCTCGAGTCACGCCATCAATGCGACGCTCTATAAAAATCTCAACTACAGCTTATCGCAAGACTTCGTTGCACTCTCTAATCTCGCCTTCGTTCCCTTGGTTCTCGTCGTCAACCCCACGATACCTGCCAAGACCGTTAAAGAGCTAGCCACGTACGCAAAGGCAAACTCAGGGAAATTAAACTTTGGGTCCGGAGGTGTTGGTACTGCCGCGCACTTGGCAGGGGAACTGTTCAATACCGAGACGGGTTCAAAAATGCTTCATGTCCCTTACAAGGGCGGAGCGCTGGCGATGAATGATTTACTAGGCGGTCAAATTCAGGTCATGTTTGCCAACCTTCCAGAAGCCAATAATCAAATTAAAGCAGGAAAGCTTCGCGCCTTGGCGGTCACGGGCGATCAGCGAAATCCTCAACAGCCTGAAGTTGCCACATTCTCAGAAAATGGCTTTCCAACAATCGATTTGAAATCGTGGTTTGGATTGTTCGTCCCTAAAGGGACCCCTGCCGCAATCGTTCAAAAACTCAGTACTGACATTTCTGCTGCGGTGCAAGATCCCGCTGTTCAAAAAAGACTCACAGAAATTGGCTCTGAACCTGTCGGCAGTAAAACGGAGCAGTTCCAACCGTTTGTGAACAACGAAATCAAACGCTGGGGCGGCTTGATCACGCAGTCTGGTGCAACGGCTCAATAATCCAACCACAATAGACGAGACGAACGATGATCATCGACTTGCGCACCTACACAATGGTCCCCGGCAGACTACGAGCCTTTCTGGATTTGTATGAAAAAGAAGGACTACCGGTTCAAAAAAAGCACCAAGGTGATCCGATCGGTTATTTTGTCACCGAGATTGGGACAAATAATCAAGTCGTTCATCTTTGGGGCTACGAGAGCTTAGCGGACCGAGAACAAAAACGATCCCGTCTGGAGTCAGATCCAGACTGGATCGCCTATCGGACTAAAAGTGCTGGCACTGGAAACGTCCAGCACCAAGAAAACAAGATTCTCAAATCAGTGAGTTTTTCCCCACTATAAAACTCATAATCATTCGATATTGAACTTCGCTTCTTTCACTATTTTTTCTAACGTAGCTTTGGTTTTCTGAATGTACTCTTTGAACTGCTCAGGGGTATCCGCAATCACGATCTGTCCAAGAGACTTGATCGACTTTTCGTAAAACTCTGGGTCTTTCATAATTGCCCGCACATCATCCGCAATTTTGTTAATGATAGGCTTCGGGGTACCAGCAGGTGCCGACAACATCATTTTGAATGTCACGTTGGCGTTCACATAACCAGACTCGTTCAAGGTCGGGACATCGGGGAACATCCAGGTGCGTTGTGGAATATTGACTGCGATGGGGATGAGTTTTTTAGCTTCGATCTGAGGCTTGGCTAAATGGGATGGCATCCATGAGCTATCCACTCGTCCACCTAACAAGTCCGACATGATCGCACTCATCCCGTTATAGGGAATGTGATTCATTTTGTAGCCGCCCGACTCGTCACCCAGAATACGCATTCTGAATTCAGAAGCACTGCCCACTGCTTCAGAACCGAACGTGATTTTCCCTGGATTTTTCTGAACAAGTGCGAGTAACTCTTTTAAGTTCTTAACACCCAGATCTGGCCGAACTAGCAATACAGCAAAACCTTCGCTCAACCGCGTAATCGGCTCAAGATCTTTGTCCGGGTTGTAAGTCAGGTTCTTTTTGAGCAATCCATTGACGACATAAGACGCATCACTGCCTATAAAGAGCGTCAAGCCATCAGGTTTGCTGCGCGCCATCGTGGAGGCTCCGACCGCCTCCGAAGCACCAGGCCTATTCTCGACGATGACAGACTTTCCCCATTTACTTTCTAGACGCGCCGCTAACGCACGACCCATGATGTCAGTCAGACCGCCTGGTGTGTAAGGCACAATAATTTTGACCGTCCCGCTCGGATAACTCGCTGCCGTGTCCCCCTGAGCCTGCACTTGAAACACCATACTGGTGAGCAAGCACGCGAGCGCCATACTTAATTTTCGAATACCCATGATGTCATCTCCTCTGTTCACTAAATAAATAGGATGAGCGCTCTTATTAAGTGGAGCGCTTCTAATTTTTTTTTCATTATCACGACATATCAACGGAAATGTCTAGATAAGTATCCACATTGTGAAAAGTTGAACTTGTCAGCTCTTGATCTGCCATTCGCTCAAGTAGCAGAACGCACTACCTTGGGAAGGACGTCACCCACTCAGCCCCGAACAGAAAGGCGTCGACCACGATGAAGAATGGGTGCTGATCGCTCCCAGTGCGATTGCAGCGAGTGCCAAAGCAGAGACTCCGCAAGCGATGCAGACATGATGACGATGGCAGTCGGACTGATCATTCACGCCGATCAAGCCGAGTCGATTCTGCAAAAGGGACAAGCGGACTTGATCGCCATCGGTCGCAAGCTACTCCACAACCCGAACTGGGTTCTTGATGCAGCAGATAAGTTGGGCGAGGAAGAGTTGTTTTCCTCGATTCCGCCTAACTACGGCTATTGGCTTGAAAAACGTGCCTCGAGTGGCTTTAAACATAAAACATCGAACTGGATGTCAGGCATCGATCAACAATAAGTATGATCCAATAGGAATCTAATCTTGCTCCGATTGGGTGACTCTCAGATACCGAGTCCGTCACCCTAAGTTCTTTTTCCAAAATTGAGGTCAAAAAATTCTACACCCCGAGGACACCTCAGCAGAAAAGTTTCCCCAAGGCCTGACTCAACTTTTAGCAGTTGCCGCAATAGCTGGCGCACTGGTGGGACTGGTCGGTGGCAGTTTTCACTGGCTTCTCATTCACGGTTCTCAACGCTTTGCGAGTCTCATCGCGCAGTGGAAAGCGGAAGGCGTCTTGGGCATGCCCAGCTGGGTGCTCACGATGCTTGTCGTCGGCGTCTGTGTGGGATTGGCACGCTGGCTCGTCACCTTCGCACCGACTGCTGCAGGCAGCGGTGTACAACACGTCGAAGCGGTCATGCGCGAGGAAGCCACCCCTGCATCATTTCGTGTGCTGCCCATCAAATATCTGGGTGGCTTATTAGCCATGATTCCAGGCTTGGCGCTGGGTCGCGAAGGGCCAACCATTCAAATGGCTGCAGTCATTGGCACACAATGTGGAAAACTTTTTGGCCTGAGCAAAACCGATCGATCCCTCTTGTACACAGCGATCGCAGGCTCGGGACTGTCCGTCGCGTTTAACGCACCCCTTGCAGGCGCGGTATTTGTGATCGAAGAGGTCGCACACCGCACGACGTTGCGGCGCCTCTTGACCACGCTGGTGGCCGTCGCAACCGCGATCGCGGTCTATCGTGCGTACTTCGGCAATGACGTCGAGTTCAGTGTCGGCAGCTTTCTACCCTCATCATTCATCGAAATTCTGGCCTACAGCCTGCTAGGCATGTGGATTGGTGCACTCGGTGTGCTTTACAACAAGAGCGTGCTGCTGGGTCTAAACACCTTTACCAATACGGCACCAAGGGTTTCACCGATTGCCAAGGCCGCCATTGTTGGCGCGTTCATTGGTCTGGTCGCCTACTGGCAGCCCGGCTGGGTCGGTGGAGGGGAGTTACAAATCAATGCGATCCTCGCCAGCCAGCTCAGCATCAACGCGCTACTGATTTTGTTTCTGGTACGTTGGGTACTCGGGCCGCTGTCGTATTCGATGAGTGCGCCGGGTGGGCTATTTGCGCCACTCCTGCTGATCGGCGCCGCCTCGGGTGCGCTCTTTGCAAGCGGACTGAATTTCCTCATCGCACATCCCGCCACACTAGATCCGACTGCGTTTGCGCTCGTCGGCATGGCCGCTTTCTTTACTGCCGTCGTGCGTGCGCCATTTACGGGCGTCATACTGATTATAGAGATGAGCGGCAGCGTCAGCCTGGTCGTGCCACTCATCATCGCGAGCGTTCTGGCAGCCTTGGTCGCAAATCTGATGCGCGGTGAACCTATTTACGATTCACTCCGCGCTCGGATGAACAAACAAACGCCCTAACCGCCTGGATAGGGATAGGTTTTAAGCCAATGGTTTGCGATATCGATTCTGCGCATGACTCAGACATCTTTTTTAATTTGATTTCTTGCTTGTACTCCTTGAGTCTGTTGCACCAAGAGAAGTTTCGAACACTCAGATATCAATGGCCTTGACTGCACCCGAAAGTTTACGCAGCTCAAACTTCTGGATCTTACCGGTCGAAGTCTTTGGTAACTCACAAAACACGATTGCACTAGGTACTTTAAAACCTGCCAAATATTGTTTGCAATGTTTGATCAATTCTTCTGCACTAGTTTCTACACTCGGTTTAAGCTCAACAAATGCACAGGGTGTTTCTCCCCATTTTGGATGTGGCTTAGCGACTACCGCCACAGCCAAAATCGATGGATGCTTGTATAAAACATCCTCAATCTCGATACTAGATATATTTTCTCCACCAGAAATGATGACGTCCTTGCTACGATCTTTGATCTTAATGTATCCATCCGGGAATCGAACGCCTAAATCACCCGAGCGAAACCAGCCACCTGCAAAAGCAGACTCGGTGGCTTTTTTGTTACGCAAGTAACCCTTCATCCCCATATTTCCACGCAATACGATTTCACCAATCGTCTCTCCATCGCGCGGGACAGGCTCTAGCGTTTCAGGGTTGACCACATCAGCACCTGCCTGCAAGTGATAACGTACACCTTGTCGTGCATTGAAAACTGCTCGTTGAACTACAGGAAGCATGTGCCAATCATCTTGTGGCGAACACACAGTGCAGGGGCCATACACCTCGGTCAGACCATATACATGAGTCAAAGTAATGCCAAGAGATTCCATGCTTTCAATCAGTGTGGCTGAGGGTGCAGCACCTGCAACCATCGCCTGAACACGTCGGCCGTTCAGTTTACTCATCGCCTCTTTTTTGATGGCTTCGGGTGCATTGACAAGCATACTATGCACAATCGGCGCGCCACAAAAGTGCGTGACATCATAATCACTGAGAGCACGGAAAACTGCCTCAGGAGTAACTTTGCGCAAGCATATATTCACACCACTGCGTGCGGCGATCGCCCAAGGATATGTCCACCCATTGCAATGGAACATCGGTAATGTCCACAAGTACACCGCATGAGTGGGCAAATCCCATTCCAAAATATTGCTGATCGCAGACAAGTGTGCGCCACGATGAGAGTACACAACGCCCTTAGGCTCTCCGGTGGTGCCTGATGTGTAATTCAAGGTAATCGCATCCCACTCATCACCTGAAAAATGAATAGGTTGCTGAGCTGCGCGAGCCTCTTGAGAAGCGAGCAATGATTCATACTCATGCGAGCCTATTCGCTTACCATCACCTTGATATTGTGAGTCATCAATATCAATCACAATAGGTTGAACTTCAGCTTGGGCAATCGCTTCCTGCATAACCTTAGAAAACTCACGATCAATCAAAACGACTTTTGATTGAGCGTGATTCAGCATATAGCTTAAGCTCTTGGCATCCAACCTTGTATTAAGCGTGTTTAATACCGCGCCGATCACCGGGACGCCAAAATGACTTTCAATCATTTCAGGTGTGTTGGCGAGCATTGCTGTGACGGTATCGCCTTTTTGTACACCTAGAGCACGAAGTGCGTGTGCAAGTTGCATGCTGCGCTGGTAGGTCTGCAGCCAGTTTCTATGAATAGAACCATGAATGACTGCAGTCCTTGTGGGGAAAACTTCAGCCGCGCGAACAAGAAAATCTACAGGCGTGAGCGCAACGTAGTTTGCGAGGGTTTTAGGTAAGTCTTGTTCGTAAATATTCATGGCATTAGTTTGTCCCTATCCAAATACACGCGACAAGCAATTTCGTGTTCAGCGCACAAGCGCTCTTCAAAAGCTCTCACTTCAGGAGTAATACCCACGCCACGAAAACCACCACGCAGCGCTCGCGAAGCGGTATCTTTATAAGCAATTTTCCATTCGTCAGGAAGCGGCTGACCTTGTGGCAAAGACAGCCACAAGCGTAAAAGATGACGACGACGTTCGGGCTCTGGAAAATCTTCATATTCAGTACGGGCATGCAAAACAACATGATTATTTAAAAATTGAAAATCCCCCAGCTGCAGATCCATGTGATAACAAATATCTTCATTCGTCAACAACTCATCAAACAAATCAAGCGCTTCTGTTTGCAAAGCGCTTAATCGTGGGACATCGTCAAATGTAATCTGTGCACCTGTGATGTGATTACGAATATGACGACAAGCAAAACGGCCGTCCTTAAAACCAACAATTGAAGCTTGGTAGTAAGGTGGCTCCTCAGGCGCATGCTCACCTTGACGACTAAAATAAAAAAGTTCGGTCAACACTTTAGCCAGATCAGGCCGACAGCGCTCCAATTCTTCGTATGCGCTCAACGAACTCGAGATCAAACTTTTTCCACCAGTTTTAGCATTGTGTAAACACATCAACCCCACTACATCACTACCATCTGAATGAAAGTCAAGTTTAGAATTCGTGTTGTAGCCACGACCCGTGCCGCCACGGTAGGTCCCGCCCGCATTCATCACATCAGAAACAAACTGACTTTGTTTGCCTTGAGGGCGAGGCACACCAAAATGCAACCCCATACACCAAAACAAAGTACGCATTTGTTCTTTTGTCCAGCGCTCGACAGGAACGCCTCGCAACACGCACAACCCAAAGCCCGTTTGCGTGGCATCCATCGTGTCAGCGAGTAACTTCTTTGTGACTGACGTCAAAGGAAAATCTGAAGCAGATAACTCGAACTCCGTCTTTCCCAGCTTCAACACATGACTTAAGCTCGATTCAAGATCTTCTATCTCTTGATCTGTTAAGAAATGAATCCACGATTGGTCATTTTCTAAATTATGCCGCTTCCAACCAAGCGGGGATGTGCGTGCCTGTGGCATGATAATTTCCTTGATGCAATGACTTAATCGCTCTGCAAATTGATGGCGAGGTGGCTTTGAAGCGAAATTTTTTTTGTCATGTCTGCCTCCTTAGGTTTTTATCGTATTAAAAGTCCTGCATTGACCGAAGGCATGCTCCTTCTTTAGTCCGATCTTTTAAAATGCGCAGTCATAGTATCGTGTGGTCTCTTTGGAATACCTCTCGATAAGTAAAACGTTCAGCTGGGTGAGTGTTATGTGTCTGCTCAACCAAGTCACCACGCTCATCAAAATATCGTCGACACACTAAAAGTGCTGGAGCGCGTGGTGATGTCTTTAATCGATCAGCCATCTTCGAGTTCAAGATAATCGCACCAATCTCCTGCTCAACACGTGTGATTTTTACACCGAACTCCTTTTCCAAGGTGGCGTAAATTGGTCGCTTTGTGCGTGATTGAATTCCTGAGACCGACCTCAAGCGTGGAGCAATGAATACCTCTGTATGACAAATAGGCAACCCTTCGTCACGAGCAAACCGCAAACCTTCGACATATAACCAGGTTTCTCTCGGTGACGCTTGTAATTGCTTAGCGAGCTTGGGAGTAAGTTCAATGATTTTCTTACTATCTACGACTAGCGTAGTTTCAGCAGCATATTGTTGTAAGTCCGCTAAACCCGACATCGTTTGCGTATAACGTACATCCATCGGTGCAGCCTGCACACGACTGCCTACGCCTGCTTGACGCACCACTAAACCCTGTTGCACAAGAAGCTTGACAGCTTCGCGCACAGTGAAGCGTGACACACCAAACTGATCACATAATTCAAACTCCGTGGGCAAGAGCGCACCAATTGGATAGTGACCCGACTCGATTTCACGCATCAGCGTCGTAGCCAATTGGACATAACGCGGCTTGGTACCAAGAATAGTGCTGGCCAACGAACTCATATAACAGATTGCTCCCGCAAGAACTGAATCTGCTGATCTGAAAATCCAGCTTTCTTGAGCAGATCCTGAGTATGCTCACCAAGTGCTGGTGCTGCATTTGTCGGTGCTGTTTCTCCCGGACAGCGAATCGGTGCAGCCACGCCAGCAACAGACATACCCTCAAGCGATGTCGCGTTGATCACCCCCCGACGGGAATGAACAAACGGATTATCCAAGGCCTGCGCAACATCGTAGACAGGGGCAGCAGGGACGACTCCTTCAAATTTTTTCATCCAATTCTTAGTAGTATCAGTCAAGAATACTGATTCCAGTGTTTCATTGAACTGCGCTCTGTTGGCAAGTCGATCTTTGAAAGTTTTAAACTCAGGGCGCGTCGCCCATTCTGAATGACCCATTTTTTCAGCGAGAATCGGCCAAAACTTTTCTTTATTACACATAATAAAGATCCAGCCATCTTGGGTCTTATATAGTTGACTAGGTACTAACGATGGATGCGCCGAACGAGGTGCTCGTCCAGTAATATGACCACCATTGAGATACCACGTTGCCAAGTACGCAAGGTTATGCATTGCGACATCAAAAAGACTCACATCAATATCACGTCCACTACCAGTGGCTCTAGCGCCTAACACTGCAGACACTAAAGCTAAGGCTGCTGTCGTCCCAGTCATCAGGTCGATCATTGACAATCCAAAGCGCGCCGGCGGACCATCTGGCTCACCCGTCAGTGACAGATAACCCGCCTCGGCTTGCATCAGATAGTCGTATCCCGGCCAACTCGCACGCTGACCTTCTCTTCCGTAAGCCGACAAATGCGCGCAGACAATATCTGCGCGTATGTGTTTAAGCGCGTGATAGGTCAAACCCATTTTTTCTGGTAAATCACCACGCAGATTGTTAAACACTGCATCCGAATCTTTTACTAATGCGTGAAGGGCTGCTTTGCCTTCAGGGTGTTTCAAATCAAGCTTAATACTCTTTTTATTACGATTGAAAGCTTGAAAAAAATGGCTATTTTCTTGGCCAAAAAAATGTGGGCCCACATGACGACTGACATCGCCACCGTCATGTGGATTTTCGATCTTGATGACCTCTGCCCCCAAATCCGCAAGATGCTGAGTGCCAAAAGGTCCCGCACCATACTGCTCGACAGCGATGATGCGTAGACCCGCCAACGGCATTGTCATGCAGGGTTCCTTTGAATCAATTGTTTGGCGATAATGATACGTTGCATTTCATTCGTTCCCTCGCCAATCACCAAAAGTGGCGCATCGCGATACAAACGTTCTACGATATATTCTTTAGAGTATCCATAGCCTCCGTGGATTCGCATCGCATCAGAGCTATTTTCTACAGCCGCTTCAGTTGCAAAGAGTTTTGCCATGCCCGCTTCCATATCGCAACGCGCACCGCGATCGTATGCTTCAGCAGCAGTCATTGTGAGCAATCGTGCTGCCTCAGTGCGAGTGGCCATATCGCCTAGTTTGAGCTGGATCGCTTGATGTTCACAAATGGGTTTACCAAAGGTCTTGCGAAGTTGTGAATATCGTACAGATTCGTCCAACGCAGCTTGTGCTAATCCAACCCCGCGCGCGGCAACGTTAATTCGACCGAGTTCCAGCCCGCCTAAGATCATTTGCAGACCTTTACCCTCGACGCCACCGATCAGTCTGTCCTTAGAAACTTTGTAATCGTTAAATACTAACTCCGCCGAATCGATACCTTTATAGCCGAGCTTTTCAAGCTTGCGACTGACCGTAAACCCGTCCCCCTTTTCAGCGATCAACAGGCTCATGCCGCGATGACGAGGATTTGTAGTGAGATCGGTCTTAACCAGCAGCGCGAAACAGTTCCCATAAATACCGTTACTAATCCACATCTTGGTTCCGTTCACCACATAATGATCTCCCGTTAGTTTTGCGAGCGTTCGAATGGCTTGCAGATCTGTTCCGCAATCCGGCTCAGTCAACGCGATACCACCACGCAGCTCCCCTGTCGCGAACTTAGGTAACCAGTATGCTTTTTGCTCTGCAGTGCCACAACGCTGCACACACATCGCCATAATGAGATGAGAGTTTATGATGCCCGCAACCGACATCCATACGATAGAGATTTTTTCAATAATCTTTGCGTAAGTAACGGTGGACATACCTAAACCGCCGTATTCAGGATCAATCAAACACCCAAACAGACCCATGCCCTTCATTTTTTCGACGATCTCGCTTGGGTAAATATCGTCATGCTCGAGTTTCTGTGCGTAGGGCTTAACCTCTTGTGCTAGGAACCTTTCCACACTGTTCAAAATCAATGCTTCTTGGTTGTCGTCAATGTCATTTTGTTGATGATTGCGCTGCACAGTATCTGTCCTTTGATGTCAGATGATTTTCATAAAAATACACTCGAACTTCAGCGTCCTAAAGTTTTAGCTAATCCACGTACAGAATTAACTTCCATTTCCAGCACGGCTTTCTCAACATTCATGACGCGTTCGGAGTCGAGCTCTCTCGCTGCGTTTTGACGAAACTTTTTGATAATGTCATCTGCTGTGAGTGGACGATCAACCGCGCCTCGGTTGACTGCCTCGCGCTCACGTACCACCTCTCCACTATGAAGTGTCACGATGACTTCACCATCGTAATATTTCGGAAAAGAGGTGTCAGGATCATTGCGATAATAAGTACGGCTAGCAAGATCTAACACTTGGGAATCAAACAGTGCAGGAGCCTCGATGTCCTCTAGCGTCAGTCGACCTTTGACTAGTCCAGTCCCCACCAGATATGGGATACTGAATTGTGCCTCGTAGGAATTGGCCGGATTACGTTTTTGCGCCTCGGGTTCACATACTGTTTTGACTACATCCGCTGGCACCAAAACATCCACACGTGCAATGTCATCAAATGCAATGCCTTTAGCGTGAATACGGATTGCAGCGTCTATTGCTGCGTGCGTGAAATGACAAGCAGGCAAAGGTTTGACTGAAACATTTACTACTTCCCACACACGACCAAGATCTGCTGTCGCCAACGAAAGGTCATAATCTTGGTCGGCAGGAAGATGGCTTTTATACAGTCCAAAACGGCCCTCGAACGCGAGTCGAGTCCCGTGATAGCCATGCTTTGCCATCGTTGCAGCCGTCACCCCTGCCGCGCCAGCCCACCCAGGGTGCATACGCTTATTCCAAGCGCCATCATTCAAAAACTCCAGACTTCCCGAACTAACCGAAAGCGCAAGACCTAAGGCGTCAACGTATTGAGACTCTGTTAGTCCCATTAAATATCCCGCTACAACAGCACAACCAAAAGTACCAATCAGGCCGGTAGGATGAAAACCAACTTGATGGAAACCACCCTTTGCAACGGCTCCAAGTCGAGTGGCAACTTCCACGCCAAGAATATAAGCTGATACTAGCTCAGCACCGCTACGGTCGTATTTAGCTGCTACGGCCAATACAGTGGGCAACACAGATGCTGTCGCATGAATGATCCCTTTCGCGTGTGTATCGTCGAAATCTAAACCATGTATCAAAATCCCATTAATCAAAATGGCGTTACGCATATCAAGTTTTTCTGCGGTCCCAATCACCATCGATTGCCCGCCTTCGTTCAAATCTCGAATGCCCGCCATCGCTTTTTCAGCAAAATCATAGGCACGAGAGGCAAAGGCGATCCCTAAGGAGTCGAGCATTAAGTAGCGTGCACGCTCGCGCACACTCTCGGGAATAACTTGCCTGTCAAACCCCGCAGCGAAGGCTGCAAGCTGCTCCGATATTGACGGGGTGGCGACTAGTGCCTTATTTAAATCATTTTTCATATCTGACTCAAAGCCATTTAGAGGTATCAACACCTTAACTATGCATCACCTACGCCATAGCCACGCTTTGGTACCAGGGCAGAGCGAACAAAGTTGATCACCTCTGTTCCATCCTGCTTGAATCCGCGTGAACGCACAGTAACAATCCCTTGTGTTGGTCGACTTTTAGATTCCCGCTTTTCGAGAACCTCAGACTCCGCATACAGCGTGTCACCGGCAAATACGGGCGCGAGTAAGTTGATGTCTTTCCAACCAAGATTAGCGATCGCCTTACCGCTCACATCATTCACAGTCATACCAACAACAACTGCCAAGGTAAAAGCGCTGTTGACCAATGGTTGACCAAACTCACTTTGTGCAGCGAAATGATGATCACAATGCATCGGATGCATGTTCATCGTCAGCAAAGAAAAGTGAATATTGTCCGCATCAGTGATGGTGCGTCCTGGACGGTGTTCGTAGGTTGCCCCAATCTCAAAGTCCTCAAGGTAACGACCATAACTGGCTCGATAACGTTTGGGACCGACTTCAAGAATTTCCATTGTCTCGTTCCTGCTAAGGAATTATTATGAATTTTTTTTTAAAGTTTATCATCTTGTCCGGACAAAGTCATAGACATGAAAAATTAATTCCCGCATCGGTAGGTTCAACATCTCTGTTGGTTCGGTGCAAAAGCATTGCCCCCAGAGTTTCTTCCACATCACTAATACGTTTACTCACTATTGTTTCGTAAAGACGTCCTCGCGAATAAAGAATGCTAGTCTCGGTAGGTTTCAGACATAATGATACAAAATGCTCTCTGATCAAGACTTAAACACAGATCTGGTTCATCACATTTTTAATAATGCTGATGCTTTTTTAGAAGAGAAGGCCGGGATTCCGTTGACGTTCGATTCGTATAATCGGTTTCCGAACCCAAGAGATGCTGGCGTGATTTGACGATACTCATGCTGACTCATGTCAGCGTCACAGGAGACTAAAAAAATGATTGAAGCAGCAGACAAACGTAAACGCTTGAAACAACGCTTTTCCGAGCCAGGGCTAATCGTCGCTCCGGGTGTGTTTGATATGATTTCAGCAAAGTTTGCAGACTCAATGGGGTTTGATGTCTTATACATGACGGGTTACGGGGTAGTGGCCTCATATTTGGGTCTGCCTGATGCAGGCTTGGCTTCCTACACTGAAATGCTCAACCGCGCAGGTACTATCGCTCAAGGCTGTCAGACACCACTCATCGCAGACGCCGATACAGGGTATGGTGGTCTGTTGAACGTTGCCCACACTGTCAAAGGTTACGAAGCCGCTGGCGTGGCAGGCATTCAACTCGAGGATCAAGAGTTTCCCAAAAAGTGCGGTCACACTCCAGGTCGTCGTGTTGTTCCCCTTAAGGATATGGTCAACAAAATCAAAGTCGCCTGCGAAGCACGTCGTCACGACGATTTCTTAATCATCGCGCGGACAGACTCTAGGACCTCGCTCGGTTTGAACGAAGCACTGGATCGCGCGCATGCCTTTGCTGAAGCCGGCGCTGACATTCTGTTTATCGAAGCTCCCGAGTCAACAGAAGAAATGGCCACGATTGGCAAAAGCTTCAAAAAGCCTCTACTCATCAATATTGTCGAGGGTGGTAAAACGCCCGTTCATTCGAGAGCTGAACTTGAGAAGACGGGTTTCAAAATCGCCATTCACCCAGCAACTGCCTTTTTGGCGGTCGGTCAAATTCTTGAGCAAGTCTATGGCACCTTGCTCAAAGAGGGTTCGTCTCAGTCTGTCATGAAACAACTTTACGACTTCAAAAAGTTTAGCCAACTGATGGGCTTTGAAGCAGTCTGGGAGTTCGATCGCAAGCACGCTGAGAAGTAATCAGAGGCATCAACAACAGCCCTTCTGACTTATTTTCTAATGGCGACACCTAATAGGTAACCCAAGGACTCCACAACCAGCATTGGCGTCACTCACCTGGCTTGCGCAAAAAGAGCCGAAGCTGCTCAGAAGCTTCGGCTCAATTCTCGGCCAGTCACGCCGAAGTCTCAACATCATGTGCACTCAAAAATTTTAGTTCTGATTAATCTTTGCAGCTTTCACCACTACACCGAACTGCTCTAAGTCTGCTTTGATTGCAGCACCAAATTGAGCTGGCGTTCCTGGCATTGGTGTAACACCAAGCTTCTGCAGGCGATCAACAACCTCTGCATCACGTAACACTTCGTTCAGCGTTGCGTTCAGCTTGTTAATAATCGGAGCAGGTGTTTTCTGGGGTGCAAGGATGCCAACCCAAGAGTTCAAAATAAAGTCTTTTTGACCTTGCTCAATGAATGTCGGCAAATTAGGAAGTGAAGAAGCACGTTGTGCACTAGACACTCCAATTCCCTTGATGCGACCAGCCTGAATGTGAGGTAATGCACCTGCGACTGCCGTCAGTACAAGTGGAATATTGCCACCCTGCAAGTCGATCATGGCTGGACCACCGCCCTTATAGGCTATGTGCACGAGGTTGGAGCCCGTCTTTACATTAAGACTTTCACCCATAATGTGAGGCGTACTACCGGGACCAGACGTGCCGTAGCTAAGTCCTCCAGGCGTTGTCTTGGACAGTTCAATGACCTCCTTAAGGGTATTCGCTTTCACGGAGGGGTGCGCAACCATAATCAAAATCGCATCACCAATCTTACCGACCGGCGCAAAATCTTTGAGCGTGTCAAAAGGAATGTTGGCAAACACGTGAGGGTTGATGACCATGGTCCCGTCAAAACCCAACAATAACGTGTAGCCATCTGGGTCGGCACGGACAACTTGGCCAGTGCCAATATTGCCTGATGCACCAGGACGGTTATCAACAATAATTTGCTTACCTAGGCGCTTACCCATGTGCTCAGCGATAATCCTGGCGCTCGTATCAGTGACGCCACCTGGGGCAAAGGGAACAACTAATCTGATGGGTCGGTTCGGATAATCAGACTGCGCTGCAGCGGGTGCAAGTCCAACAACTGAAACACCAAACGCCATCAGACACGAGGATAAAACCTTCTTAAGATTTGTCATGATCAGTCTCCTAATTTTTTTTTATAGCTTGCAGATTAGGAGCTAGACTAGGTTAAGTCAAACATTTTGATATCACCCTAGGGAAACAACCTAGGGATCTCTAAAAGAGTCAACTCCAGCCCTAGCCGCCTGGATAGGGATGCGTTTTAAGCCAATGGTTTGCGATATCGATTCTGCGTGTGACCCACACATCTTTTTTAGTCGAGATATAGTCGAGCAAACGCCGCAAACCTGCTGAACGAGCCGGATGTCCGATCAAGCGCATATGCAAGCCGACCGACATCATCTTGGGTTGGGTTTTGCCTTCTTCGTAGAGCGTGTCAAAAGCATCTTTGACGAAATTAAACCATTCATCCGATGTCCCAACTGTTCCAGCATATTTCCCATCATTATTCGTCAACGAATAAGGCACCACTAGGTGAGGTTTGCCTTCGACCGTTTGCCAAAAGGGCAGTTCGTCCGCATAGGAATCAGAGTCGTATAAAAATCCGCCCTCTTCGGCCACGAGTCTGCGGGTATTGACGCTTGGTCCATAACGGCAATACCAACCAAGAGGTCTTTCACCAATCGTTTTCTTGAGAGATTCGATCGCGAGTCGAATGTGTTCACGCTCTTGTTCCTCAGTCAGCTCAAAATGCTTGATCCAACGCCAGCCATGGCAACACACGTCATAACCCATTTGTCTGATCTTCTCGGCAGCCAAAGGATTACGCTCAAGCGCGAGCGCGCAGCCAAACACAGTCAGAGGTAAATTGCGCTCTTCAAAAAGTTTGACCAGTCTCCAAAACCCCACACGACTGCCATACTCGAACATCCCCTCCGCGGCCAAGTCACGTCCTGCACCCGCTTGATTCAAGCCATGCGCCTCTGTCAACCCTGTTTCCGAAAATCCCTCACCATCCTGAATCGATGGCTCTGAACCTTCTTCATAATTCATCACGAAATTCACAGCCAAACGTGCACCACCTGGCCATTGTGGATCAGGCGGATTATTTGCGTAGCCAATCAAATCACGAGAAGGTTGCCAACTCATCTTAGGTCTCCAGAGGTTCGTGCAGTCAAAAAATTAAGGCTGCTTCACCATGAACGGTGTCACAGGAACAAACTCTTCATCACCTGAAGTGTTGTCACGCCACATAAAGATATTGAACTTTGCCGGCTCGCCAAACACCGTCAGTCCGTGATGCCAGGTATTGGGCTTATACGTAATACCTTGACGACCATTCGCCAAAAATGCCTGAACATGATCCAAGTCTGGCTTGCCGTCAGCGGTATGAGGCGCGACCACGATGAGCCAAGACTCGACATGAGCCGGCATAAACGATTGTGAGGAAAACTCATGACGCTCCAGCAAGTTGACCTCAATCGGCAAAGCGCTATTGGGCTCTTTGAGCGTTGTCGACAAAGAGGCCGATGCATGCGGCCTCAGATTGCCAAGACCATCTTGAAAATAAATACGCCCAGGCTTTTCGGGCATCTCAATCACATCACCAAAAGGCGCAAAATCTTTCGCGTTAAGAGGCTTGGTCGTTACTGTTTTCATCTTGATATCCAAAATAGTGTGATGGAGCGCATCTGAGCCCTAGCCCTTAATGCGCTGGCTTAATCCAGTCAAACGCTCCATTAATAACATTAAAATCAGCACAGAAATGATGAGTACGCCCGAAACCGCCGCAACGCGAACATCCAAGGTCGACTCCATCATTCCCCATAGCCTGATCGGCAACATATCGCTCTTTGGACCCGATAAGAATAGGGAGACTGGAACGTTATCCACCGAAGCCATAAACGCCATAAATGTACCGGCTGCAATGCCTGGGAAAATCACCGGTAACGTGATGCGCCGAAATGTATAGAGACGCGTGGCACCAAGACTCGCCGAACACTCAGTCAGTGAAGGATCGAGCTGGGTCAAACTCGCTAAGGTTGTCCGCAAAACAAAAGGCACAATCATCACAAAATGGCCAACAATAATCAGGTTTAGAGAGGGTCTGATGCCTAGCAGCGAAAAGTACATCAGCGCAGCCAAACCAAAGGCAATCCCTGGCAGAATCAAGGGCGACATAAAGAGCGTATCCGCAGCTCTGGACCAACGCGATCGCGTCGACGCGATCCCAAGTGCCGCACAGGTACCAAATAGTGCTGCCGCACCTGCAGCCCAGCAGGCAACCTCGAACGTGTTAAAGGCCGCTCTGTGGATCTGCCTGGATTCACTTGGATCAAAGAGCTTTTCGTACCATTGAAAAGAAAATCCTTTTGGTGGGAATTTCAGTGATTGACTATCCGTCAATGAAGTGATTAGCACCACCAAAACCGGTCCGAGCAATACCAAAATTGCTAACGCGGCCAGACCATAAATCACGATCTCATGCGACACATCACCGACTGAATTTCGCCTAGACATTGAGATACCTCATGCTTTTGCGACCCACTAGGTTCAACAAAATAATGCAACTCATCACCGACAACAACAACGTCACCGCTGCCACAGAGGCGAGTGGCCAGTTGTACACCACAAGGGATTGCTGCCACACAACAAGGGGCAGATACACCAAACGATTACCGCCGATCACTGATTGAGAAATAAAGGCGGTTGTCGAGCTTGCGAACACCAACGTACATCCTGCGATCAGGCCGGGCAAACTTAGGGGAACGGTGACACGGAAAAATGTCCTCCACCGAGACGCGCCTAACGCCGACGAAGCATCATGCACGCTAGGATCAATGCGTGACATCACACTAATGAGTGGCAAGACCATCAGTGGCAATTCAATTTGAGTTAAAGAAATAATTAAGCCGAACTCAGTCTGTTGCAACCTCAGAGGTGTCGAGGTCAGGCCCAAACTCAACAATGTATGATTAATCACGCCCTCGCGCCCAAGAATCACAATCCAAGCGAAGGTTCTAACCACCACCGAGAGCAACATCGGCATGATGATGATCATGATCAAAATTTTCTGTGTACGCGGGCTTGCCCGCATGTACACCACGGCCAACGGGTAGCCGATCAGCAGCGTGGCCAACACCGTCAACACACCGAGCTTGATCGTGTTCCCAGTCACGACCCAATAAAAGGGATCGCCGAGAAAGCTCGCCCAAGTCTTCAAACCGACTTGAGTGATTTTTTCGTCCGCAAAACCACTGACAATAAAAAGAATGCCCAGTGGTGCCACGAAAAATGCAAGAAAAGCAATCGCAAGTGGCAACATTAATTGCCACCCGCGAGCCTGCAAGGAAAACTTTAGCGTCAAGACACTTCCTTATTAAAACGCGTGATCCATTCGGCACGTAGAGGATTAATCTGACTCCAGTCATGCTGAATCATCTTGCTCATTTCGCTCAAATTCTTAACTGGCAAAGAACCATCAAGAACGACTTTTGAATTCACAGGCGCCATAAAATAAGGAGGCTTCATGAGTTGTGTTTGGACTTCCGCACTCAGCACCGTGTCAATGTATTTATAGGCATTGGCGATATCTTCGGATCCTTTCGCAATATGCATCGTCGTAAAGAACGTTGCGACACCACTTGCTGGTGCAACGAACTCGATATCAACCCCCCTAGACTTCAAAATACCGACTGTTTGGGTGTTGGTGTACATGACATCGCACTGCCCCTGTTGAAATAAACCAGGCATTGCAGCAGGTGCGCCGATGACGGCCACTTTCTTGAGTACTTTTTTCAACTCGACAAAAAATGGATCGACGTTTGTAATGGATCCACCGAACGCCTTAGCAAACTCAATGATCGCCACTGTGCCAAAGGTCGTTTGAAAACCTGTCAAACCAAGACGTGAGAGGTACGGCTCTTGAAATAGATCAGCCCATTTTGTTGGTGGCTTACTGAATTTTTTAGGGTTGTAAGCGATGCCGACAAACTGTGCAGCGATAGGCACACCAAATGCATCCACCATCCCGGGAGGCAAGGCAGCAGCATTGCTCAGTTTGCTCGCATCAAACTTTTCAAACAAACCATCCGCTTTGCCAGTTGCACTCGGACCTGGATCTAAAACAAACGTATCAAAAACGGGACGTCCGCGTGCGGCTTTTGCTTTTGCGATCTGATCTACTGCGAACAGTGGTTGCAGCTCTAGCTCGACACCCGCGCTCTTTTTAAGTGCCGGTGCAACGATCTTTCTATAGGCTTCATCCCAGGCTCCTGGATAGATCGCGCTACTGACTGAGCCCTTCGCAAAGGCAAGGTTTGGATAAGCCACTGCACCAGCAATCGCGGCTGTGCTTTGTAAAAAATGACGACGGGAAATATGACTGGTCATAACAACTCCTAAACGGGTTTGTATTAAGCTGCGACAGGAAAAATTGTGGGGATAGCTTCTTGGCGCAGTCCGCACCAAGCGGCACCTTGCGGTGAGCGCTGTGAAAGCCTAGGCATCGTCACCTTTAACGCAGTGCGATCCTTCGTCCAAGCTTCGACAACCAGCGTCGGCCCCAAGGGAAGGTTCAAACCAATCTCAACGGGCCAGAAGCCCGCACTAGACTCAGAAGCCAGCATTAAATGTTCAGGCCTGATCGACACCACCACTCGCGCACCCCTCGTGAGAGAGCCCGCAGAGGGCAGAGCGATATCCGATCCCGCATCCAGTGCGATGACATCGGTACCGGAACGTGTCAACCTGTTTTGAGCCAGTTCTGTAAAAATTAAGTTGCATTTTCAATGACCCGTCGCAGGATCGGGAAGTTGACGCCTTTCTCAATGGTGTCCTGATAGGCATCAGCCGGCACAGGATTAATAAAGTCCTCTGCCGCTGGCATCTTCACGATGGGCCGACCTTTGGTGAAACGCTCGGGATGCTTGGTATAAGCATCATCG
>Ga0105050_10000282_pt1 | contig 75123 bp, 66 predicted proteins | sample FRY01_FD_78088 | JGI IMG/M metagenome (GOLD analysis project Ga0105050, IMG submission 78088) | Freshwater microbial communities from Lake Fryxell liftoff mats and glacier meltwater in Antarctica - FRY-01 | ecosystem: Environmental > Aquatic > Freshwater > Ice > Glacier meltwater ... | reverse complement strand
TTTCCTGGTGTCGCTACAATCGGAAAAAACATCATTTATTTGGAAAACAGAAACGGTAATTCAAATGTAAAATTTAAACAAGAAGATACACTTGAAACGATTTACAAGCTTCTAAAAGAGAGTAATATAAAAATACATAGAAGTAGGATGGACTGCGGATCCTTCACACAAGATGTTGTGGCAGTGTTCTAAAGAGTGTGTAAAATTAAAATATTTTTCATCCTATTTTTCATTCAAATTTAATCTTTTTTTTATTATGGGCTCAACCTTCTACTTTTTGGTTGGATTCTAATTTTTATATAATAAATCTGAATTCTCTTTGCTCTGTTAAAGAAAAACAAAAGTAACTTAGAAGCCGATTAATTATTTTAATTTCAGAAATTAAGCAAACTAAGAATCCCATTTATTAATTAAAAAAAACGGATTCTTATCAGTAACTATTCTAAATTAGATTCTAATTCGTATAAACTTACCTTTTTGAGATTCGGTAAGAGAACAAAATGAGTTTAACAATTGTAACTTTGTAAAAACATATATTATGAATAAAAGAGTTGAAGAAGCATTAAACGACCAAATATTAAAAGAAGCGTCGTCGTCTCAATATTACCTTGCTATGGCTTCGTGGGCCGAGAATAACGGATTAAACGGAACTTCAAAATTTATGTACACCCATTCGGATGAGGAACGTTTTCACATGTTGAAACTAGTTAAATTCGTGAATGAACGTGGAGGAAAAGCTATCATCCCTCCTATTGGACAACCACCCATAGAATTCGATAATTTAAGAAGCGTTTTTGAATTATTATTAAAACACGAAATTAGCGTAACAGATTCAATCAATAATTTGGTAGATATCTGTTTGCAAGAAAAAGATTATACGACCCACAATTTCGTTCAATGGTACGTTTCTGAACAATTGGAGGAAGAAGCAATGGGAAGAACAATTTTGGACAGACTTAAATTAATCGGCGACGACAAAGGCGGAATGTATATGTTTGACCGCGATCTAGAAGCTTCTGTTGCAGTTGCTCCCACGGGCGCCGAAGCAAAAACATAAACTATTTTGAAGCAACTTTTTCTTTGCTTTTCGTTACTTCTCCTTGTTTTCGTTTCTAGAGGACAAGGAGGTTTTCGTTTTAATAATTTCACGATAAGTAACGGATTATCACAAAGTTATGTAACGTGTATTTTACAAGACAACACTGCCGCACTTTGGATTGGGACTCAAGACGGACTCAATCGTTTTGACGGTAAGAACTTTGAGATTTATAACTCTGACGAAACGCCTGGAATTGAAAATAGCTTCATTAAATGCTCTTTCAAAACGAAAAACGGAAATCTTTGGTTCGGAACGGCAAGTGGATTATTACTTTTTGAACCTTCAAAAGAAAAATTCACAACATTTCAAATAAAAAATTCAGTTTTCTTACAAATTGAAAGTATTACAATCGATAAAGATGAAAATCTTTGGCTTGGAATTTCGGGTTACGGAGTCATTCAGTTCAATGTAAAAACGAAAAGTTTTTCACAGCCAATTGAAAATTTACCGACAAAAAAAATTCACCTAATTTCTTGTTTTGACAACGATAGGTTGCTTATTGATACTGACGATAAAGGATTGTTTATTTATCAAATAAAAACAAAAAAACTTGATCAAGTTTCGTTTAATTTCAATAATTCAAAAAGCATTTCTATTCTAAAACTTGTCGCAATAAACAAATCAAAATCTGTTTATATTGCTACGAATAAAGGTGTTTTTGAATTGGATAAAAAACAAAATATAGCCAACCCACTGAAAGGTGGAATTATTAACTTAGAGTCTATAATCGCCACCGATGTTGTTGAAGCCGGAAACAAATTATTTATCGCAACGGCTTCTAATGGGCTTATTACTATAGATAAAGCCAATAATAAATACAGTAGCACAACGGATATATTTCAAAAAAATTCACTGATTTCCAATAACTTAACTTGTTTATTCAAAGATAATGTGGGGAAAATTTGGGTTGGAAGTGAAAGAGGAATTTCCTGTTTTGACCCTTATCGAACCGGTTTTTTAAGTATTGGGCCGAGTGGAAATCTAAAAAAGGGTCTGCCCTCTCCTAACGTTTGGAGTTTTGCTAACTTGAAAAATTCAACTGACGTTTTTATTGGTACAGATGTCGGTGTTTCTAGGTGGAATAAACAAGCAGGTGATTTTGACCAATTCAACCGAAAAATAGGAAATTCAACCGACAGTGAAACAGGGAAAGAGGTGGTATTAAGTATTTTCGCACTTTCCAAGAAAAATATTTTAATTGGCTCTTTAGACGGATTGTACGAATTAATTATTAGTTCCAAGTTTGATTTTTATTACAAAAAAATTGAATTCGTTCCAAAAAATCAAGCTCAAAAACACCAACGTGTTTACGCAATTGTACCTTACAATAAAGATTCTTATTTCCTTGCAACTAATAGTGGCGTTGTACTTTACAATTACAAAACAAAAAAATCAGAAGTTTTTGAACACAACCCAAAAGACAAATCCAACACAATCGCTTTTGGAATTTGCAGGTTAATTTATAAAGATCCTTATGGAAAATACTGGTTTGCAACAAGCGGTGGCGGAATAAATTATTTGACTCTAAAAAATGGAAAAAAGAAAATCACGCAACATCCATGTAGTAAAAAATTAATTAGAACATCGAAAGATTATGTTTCTTCTATTTGTGCCGTTGGACCTAATAAATTATGGCTTGGAACCTTTGGATCGGGATTAATTTTCGCCAATCTTGAAAATAATTACATTCGAGTAATTACTAAAAAAGATGGTTTGCCAAACAATGTAATTTACGGATTATTGAAAGATGAACAAGGACGACTTTGGTTTAGTACCAACCGCGGGATTGGCTCATATAATATGGCAAACAGTAAAATTCATGTGTACACCGAAAAAAATGGATTAGTTAGCGATGAATTTAACTCCAACGCTTTTTTCAAAACCAAACAGGGCGAAATGTTTTTTGGAGGAATCGAAGGTTTTAACCACTTTTTTCCATCCAAATTAATGCAAGAATCGGATAATTTAAAAGTTTGGATTACTAAATTTAAATACGCGAATGAATGGCTCGTTCCTGGAGGCATTCATTCGCCATTGAAAACAGTTATTTCAAAAACAAAACGCTTAGAATTAGAATATGAACACCGAAGTTTTACCATCCGTTTTCACGCAAACGATTTAAGTAATCCGCTATTAATAAATTATAAATATCAATTGATTGGTTCAGAACTGGGAGAACAACTTCTAGGTTCAAACAACGAATTAACATTTAACGCACTTTCTTCTGGTGATTACACTTTAAAAATTTATGCACGTTTAGGTGATGGAAAATGGAGCAAAGTTCCAACCACGCTTTACATCACCGTAAAATCGCCTTTTTGGGCTAAAATATGGTTCTGGGCAGTAATTTTAGTCGTATTAGGATTTGTTGTTTTTCTCTATATTAAAGGAAGAATAGAATTGTCACGAAGAGAACAAGTGCGATTAGAAATAAAAATTGCCGAGCGGACTCGTGAAATTAGAATGCAAAAATCGCAAATTGAGGATCAAAATAAATTGATTGAAGAAAAGCGAATTAAATTGGTCGAGCAACAAAAATTATTACACATTGAAAAAGATAAAACGGAAAAATGGTTGAATAACACTTTACCTTCTGAAGCTGTTCGAGAATTGAAACAACGCGGAAAGGTTCGTGCCCAATCTTTTAAAACTGTTTCGGTTTTGTTTACAGATGTTGTAGGGTTTAGTAAAATTTCAGAAAAAACTTCCCCAAATCGTTTGGTAAACAAATTGGATATTCTTTTCCAAAAATTCGACGAGGTCATTGAAGCAAACAATCTTGAAAAAATCAAAACTATTGGAGATGCTTACATGTGTGCAGGCGGTGTTCCAACAGAGAATTCTACTAATCCAATTGATGCTTGTATCGCTGCTATTCAAATTCAAGCGTACATGACGAAATTGAAATTTGAAGCAATCGCAAATCATAAAGATTATTGGGAAATTCGTTTGGGAATCAATACAGGTCCTGTGACAGCAGGAATTATCGGGAATTTACGTTTGGCTTACGATATCTGGGGTTCAACGGTGAATCTTGCGCAGCAAATGGAAATGCTCGGAAAGGCTGGAAATGTAGCAATTAGCGGTAATACTTTCCAATTTGTTGAACCTTACTTTGAATGTGAATACATTGGTAAAGTCACCACAAAAACCAATACACAAGTTGACATGTATTGCGTCCATCGCATTAAACCAGAACTTTCTGTCAATGGTGAAGGAATGGTTCCCAACTTGAAATTTGAAGAAATTGTTCGTTTGTACCACTTTAGTTCCATAAAATACTACAAAACAGAACGTCATGTTTTGAATATTTTACAAAAAAATCTATCCGCAAAATTGTATTATCACTCAATAAATCATACGAAAGACGTAGTGAAAGCAGTAGAACGAATTGCCCTATTAGAGGGCGTAACTGATGAAGGTTTGTTTTTATTGAAAACTGCGGCCATTTTACACGATGCTGGATTTATTGAACTTTACGAGCACAATGAACGAATTGGAGCACGGATGGCAACTGAAATTTTACCAAAATATGGTTACACAGAACAGCATATAAAAACAATTGTAGAATTGATTCATGTTACAGAAATCCCACATAAACCAATCAATAAATTACAAGAAATCATTTGTGATGCCGATTTAGATTACCTTGGAAGAGAGGATTTTGAAGAAATCGCCGATCGATTGCGCCAGGAATTGCGTGAAATGAAAAAAATCGATTCTGATAAAGCTTGGGATTTATTGCAAATGAAATTTTTAAATCAACACCACTATTTCACCAAAACAGCGATTGAAACGCGACAAAGAAAGAAAGAAGAAAATATGGTTTTGATCTTAAAACGGTTGGATAGAGATAATTATGTAGATTAAAAACTCTTTTTTTTGGAAAAACTTTCATCCGTGTAATTCGTAGCCTTAATTTTAATTGTTCAAAATTTCATTTGTTAAGTGTAATAATGCCAGAGATTATTCGCTTAACTAAATTTTAGTTGACGTTACCTGCGATTTCCTGCTGCAAATGGTAGCGAAATTGATTGGTACGAATTATATAGTTTTAGCTACTACAATGAAACTGGTGTCTTTTGAGAACTCCTGTAATAATATCCACTAAAATCTAAATTCAAAAAGGAGTTAAAATTGTTCGCAACAAATTGTAAATAGATGATTCACAAGATTTATTAGAATGAAATTACATTCAAGAACTTGATTTTTTAGCTTCGCTCCTGCTTTTTTATAATTAAATAAAAGGAAGTCAAATTTTGAGAAAAATATTTTTTGTTGAAAAGGTACTAAAGCTTATAACCAAAATTCTTTTTTCGTTTCTGGTGTAAAACTCTCCCAAAAACCAATAACTGCTTTCGTTTTCTTTTTATCAAGTTCATTGTCAATAATTTCATGATTTTCTATATCGAATCTCATTCAGTGATTTTTGGCGTCCAAAAAATAACTAGTAATAAAACCTTTAATTTAATTAAGTAGTAACACAATTGTTTAGTTTTCCACACTGCCAAGGCGAATATTTCTTTTCAAATTAACTTTTCTTTGAATCCTTTGTTTAATTAAAAAGTAAATTTGTCAAATGGAATTAAAACAGATACCGTTAGCATTAGTTAACTCAATGAATAAAAACACACTCATGGAACAATTGGGAATCGAATGTGCAGAAATTGGAAAAGATTACGTGATTTCAAGAATGCCAGTCGATCACAGAACGCATCAACCAATGGGTTTGCTACATGGTGGCGCAAGTGCTGCTTTAATTGAAAGTATTGGTTCAATGGGGTCTTCCCTACTAATTGATATACAGAAACAAGCACCTGTTGGAATTGAAATAAATTGTAACCATGTCAACGGAATAAAAACAGGTTTTGTACGCGCAATCGGTAAAATTGTTCACGCTGGAAAACGCACACATCTTTGGCAAGTGGACGTCCGTGAAGAAGGAACAGACCGATTGATTTGCACAGGCAGATTGACAGTTATGATTATCGAACGCAAATAGTCAACATGCTTATTTATCGTTTTCCTGGTAAATCCATTGTTCATAAAGAAGGTACATTTGAGAAAAAAGCGCATTTTTCCGAAAATGGTTTTGTTGTTTGTAGCTTCGACAAAAGTGAATGTTTTCAATTCGTTGAAAATAAGAACAATACAAACAAAAGAATACCAAAAGAAATCTATTCTTCAACTAAAATTGAGTACATAAAACAAGGCGAAAAATTAGTTGCTTCAATTCGGACTTTAGGAATTCAAAAAACTGTTTTATCGCGCATTCATTCACTGGATTTTGAAAGCGAAAAATCAATCGCGCTTTTTGATTTGCTCGAAAAAGCTTATCCAAATGCCTTTGTTTATCTATTTGAAGATGCAACGCTAGGAAATTGGATAGGTGCAAGTCCTGAAGTTTTATTCCAAAAAGAAGGTAATTCTGGATTAACAGTTGCCCTGGCTGCGACAAAAAAGGCAGATGAAAATACAAATTGGACTGTAAAAGAGACTTTAGAGCAAGCATTTGTTACTGAATTTATACAAGATTGCTTAATTGGAATTGGAATTTCTGATTTGGAACTCAATGGACCTTACGAGTTTCAAGCAGGGCCTGTGAAGCATTTGAAGACGGATTTTAGATTTTCAAATGGAAAACTTTCAACGTTTGAAATTATTGATTCATTGCATCCAACACCAGCTGTGAGTGGACTTCCACAAAAGATTTCCTTAGAATTAATTGAAACCTTGGAAAAGCACAATAGGGAGCTATACAGTGGTTATATTGGTTTAGTCGAAGAAAATCGAGCTTCTGTTTACGTTAATCTTCGTTGTGCTCAAATCCAAAACGAAAAAATTCACATGTATTTAGGCGGCGGTTACACCAAAGATTCCGACCCAGAAATGGAATGGAAAGAAACGGAAAATAAAAGTAAAACCCTCCTTGACCTTGTTCAAAAACTGTAATTTTAAACTATGCTAACAAGCGATAAATTAATGGTGCAATTGGTGGTAGATCAGTGTGAGGCGCATGGAATTAGTAAAATCGTTTTTTCGCCTGGCTCTCGTAACTCACCTTTTGCGATTAGCTTCGATGAAAATCCTTTTTTTGAAACGTACGTCATTCACGATGAGCGAAGTGCTGCTTTCTTTGCGCTCGGACTTTCACAAGAATTAAAGAAACCTGTGGCACTTTGTTGCACTTCAGGAACAGCAGCTTTGAATTATTATCCAGCAGTTGCAGAAGCTTTTTATCGTTCCATTCCACTACTTGTCATCACCGCTGATCGTCCTGTAAGCTGGATTAATCAAGGAGATGGACAAACAATTGTGCAACGTGACGTTTATAAAAATCACATTCGATACGAAGTAAATTTGACAGATGGAACTAATTCTGAGACAGATATTTGGTATGCAAAACGAGAAACGGCAACTGGATTAGCAATTTTAACGGGAAAATGGAAAGGACCTGTACATTTCAACATTGGATTAAACGAACCACTCTATAACGCAACAGAGAAAGGCTTAAATTTTTCTCGAAGATTAAATCAAAATCAAGTAGTTGGTCAATTAAGTGGCGAATTTTGTGGACGCGTAATTCCGATTTTAGAACAAAGTAAAATAATGGTTCTTTGTGGTCAACTTCCTGAAAATAAGTTGTTGAAACAAGCGCTTGAAGAGTTTAGTAACCACTCAAACGTGCTTGTTTTAGTCGAAAACACATCTAATATTCAAAGTGAAAAATTCATTCATTGTATTGATAGAGTATTAAATGGAATCACAGAAGAAACTAACTTTTACCCTGATTTATTAATTACGCTTGGCGGTGCAGTTGTTTCTAAAAAAATTAAATCATTTTTGAGGAGGGCAAAACCTAAAAATCATTGGAAAATAGGTTTTGATTTCCCGTTTATGGATACATATCAATGTTTAAGTGATTCAATTGAACTAACTGAAAATCAATTTTTTGAAACAATTAACAAATTAGATTTCAAACGTTCACAGTTAAACTATTTTGGAAAATGGAAAAAAATTGATTTAATTGCCAGAGATGCAATTGATACTGTCATCCATCTGCTCCCTTCTTTTACCGACATACACGTATTCTATCATTTATTTGACTGTTTACCAGAAAGTTCCATTTTACATATAGGAAATAGTTCCGTTGTCCGTTACACCCAACTATTTGACCCAATTCGATCGATTCTGTATGAATCAAATCGGGGCACGAGCGGAATCGACGGCTCCACAAGTACCGCAATTGGTGCAGCGATTGCCAATCCCTCAAAAACCCACTACTTTGTAACGGGTGACATTTCAGCACTTTACGACAGCAACGCTTTTTGGATTGCAAATTTCCCGAAAAATCTCAAAATAATTGTCATTAATAATTTTGGCGGCGGAATCTTTAGAATCATTCCAGGACCTGCGACTTCTAAACAACGAGCTACTTATTTCGAAGCAAAACATCAGCAAACCGTTGCTCCTATTGCAGCTGCTTTTGGAATTAAATCAGAAACAATTAACAATTTAAATGCTTTTATTGAAAAATTACCTGCATTTTTGAACCCTGAAAATGAAATTCAATTATTAGAAGTATTCACAGATGCGCAACAAAACGCAGAAAATTTAGATCAATTTTTTAACAATATTCGAAATTAATTATGGAAGTATTTGACATTTTAGGAACCTTTCAAGGATGGATGTATTTAGTGATTTTAACGCTTTTAGAAATCGTTTTAGGAATCGACAACATTATTTTTATTTCCATAATTACAGATAAATTAGTTCGTGAAGACCAAAAGAAAGCACGAATTCTTGGTTTAAGCTTAGCATTAATTATACGTATTTTATTGTTGAGTGTAATCTCATGGATTATGACCTTAGACAAAACTGCACTGTTTACGATTTCTGATATTAAATTTACTGGTCATAGTTTAGTTTTATTGATCGGGGGATTGTTTTTAATTTACAAATCAGTGACAGAAATGCACGCAAGTGTGAAAGGCGAAGAGGAACACGTGAAAAAATCAGGAAAAAAATTAAAATTAAGATCTGTTGTTTTTCAGATAGTAATGGTCGATTTCATCTTTAGTTTTGATTCAGTAATTTCTGCTGTTGGTATGACAAACGACATTTCACATGAAACGCACGGAAACCCAATGGTAATAATCGTTATTGCTGTGATTTTATCCATGATTGTCATGCTGTTGTTTGCTAAACCAATTAGTGATTTTATCAATAATCGTCCAACTATCAAAATGATTGCACTCGGATTTTTAGTTACAATTGGAGTGTTCTTAATCGCTGAATCGTTTGGAGAACATGTTCCAAAAGGCTATATTTATTTTGCTATGATGTTTGCCTTAGTGATTGAGTTCATGAATATTAAAATGCGCAAAAACAGTGGTGGTGACAATTAAGGAAGCAAGTGCCTTTCTTAAATTAGATGAATTTGATTCCGCTGAAGAAGCAGTGGAAAATCAACTTTTTGAACTGCATCAACAATTGATTTCAAAACCGTGCATTCCTCAATTATTGAAAGCAAGAAAAGCAAAGTTGAATCAATTAAAGGCAATTTGTGAAGTTCTTGAAATTGAATCTTTTAATTCGATTAATTCATTAGTTATTAATGACTTAAATAGCTCTAATCTATTGGATTGTTTCAATTATTTTCAGAAAAATAAAACGGAAATCCTAACCAACTTAGCGAAATCATTGACTATTCAAAATTTATTGTTTACAATTGATTTGATGCTACTGAATTTAAAACAATGGGCGCAACTTTGGCCGAAAATTACAATTGGAGCAGAAGATAAAATACTACTTTCAAAAGAATTAGAGTCAATGGAATTTCTTAGTATTTTAAAAGAAATGAGTCTAATTAACATTATGACTTTTAGTGATTTAAAAAAATCAAGTCTTCCAGAAAAACTAGTCAATGAAATAAAACGTCTGAATCAAATAAATTCTTCTTTTTCGCAAGATTAAACAATTGGTTTTCCTGTTTTCAAGTCCGTATTTTTAAGTGCCAAATCAAAAAGTATGAGTAAATTTGCTTGATGAAAAAATTGTTATTTTTTGTTCTTTTGGCGTTACTTTCTTCATGTTCTAAAGGATACGGAGAGAAAATTGAGAATGAAAATGTGATTGTATTTTACCTCGATAAAGCTCACAAGAAAGAAGCACAAAAACTACTTGATTTTTGGGTTGAGGAGCAATTTAATTCTGATAAAAAGCAATATCTCCGATTACTTGGTGATGCAAAAAACAATTACTCTGTTCAACTTATTGCTTCTCCAAATTTTGATCCCAAAACAATTAGTTTTGAGGAAATTAAATTATTTACCGAACTTAAATACCGACTTGATACTGAAGTTTTCAAGCCACAAACATGCAAGATTGTTATTTGCGACGGCACCTTTAGACCGATTTATACCCCCGTTAATTAATGAAAATTTCAGCCTCGATTTACAGTGACAAAAAACGTCCTCTACAAGAGGTAATAAGAGATTTGGTGGCACATCAAGTTGACTTATTGCATGTCGATTGCAACGATGACTTGAACGTTTTTGCGGACATTCAGAAAATTCGTGAATGGTGTTCGCTTCCAATTGACTTGCACATTATTACCGATAATCCAGAAAAATATTGGGAATTTTTACGAAAACATCCTGTTGAATACCTGACTTTCCAGTTTGAAGATTTAAAAACGCCTCTTGAAATTCCTGTTGATATTACTGGAAGAAAAGGTTTGGCAATCATCACTCCTACTCCGATTTCAGCATTTGAAAACTACAATCAATTTGACTTTATTCTAATAATGGCAACGATTCCTGGGCAAAGTGGCGGAGTATTTGACAAAGTAAATTTTTCTAAAATCAGAAAATTCAGATCCAACTATCCGAACAAATCCATTCATGTGGACGGCGGGGTAAACGGTGAAGTGTCTTTTATTCTACGAAATATGGGCGTAAGTTCCTCTGTTTCTGGTTCCTATTTATTCAATGCGCCAAGCATTGGTCATGCTTTGATGAATTTAACCAAACGCGAAATTGAATCACATTATACGGTTGGCGATTTCATGATTCCATTAGAAGAAAGTCCGAAAGATTATTTCGAAACGTGTACCACGAAATCCATTTTAGAAGCCGTAGAGGATGGAAATTTAGGTTTTACACTTATAATTGATAAAAATAATCAATTCAAAGGAATCGTTTCTAGCGCAGATATTCGCAAAGCTTTGTTACTTAAAATTGATAAACCAAATGAAATTCAACCGAAAGATTTGATCAATTCAAATCCGATAAAAATCGTAGCAAATTCAACGGTTATAGCGCTTTTACAATTAATTAAAACATGTAATTTCCCGGTAATGTACTTTCCCGTTGTGGACAGCGACCAAAATGCCGTTGGAATTATTAATTTTGTCCACCTTATCAAAGGAGAAATATGATTATTCATCTCAAAAATTCCGTTTCATCAGAAAGTGCAAATTTACTTGCTCAGAAACACAAAGCTTTTCACATTGTAAGCGAAGGTATTCAAGTTCTAATTACTGGTTCAGGAATGAAAGAAGTTCCTAATGATTTAGAATCTATCACCGAAGCATTTTGGGTTTTCCCGAACGATATGCAATTAGCTTCCAAAAAATACAAAAGTGAAAAACGAACTGTAAATTTTGGAAATACCACAATTGGAGGAACAACAAATAATACTCTTTTAATTGGTGGTCCTTGCTCTGTGGAATCTGAAGAGCAAATTCGTTCTTCAGCAGAATTGTTGGTGAAATTAGGATTGTCAACATTACGTGGCGGTTGTTATAAACCAAGAACGAGTCCATACTCTTTTCAGGGATTAGGTTTGGAAGGTTTAAAATTGTTAGCAAAAATGCGAGAAGATTATGGTTTAAATGTAATTACGGAAGCACGTGACGCAACACATATTGATGAAATTATAGAATACACGGATATCATTCAAATTGGAGCGAAAGCGATGTACGACCAAGGAATTTTGCGTGCTTGTGCCAAAACACAAAAACCTGTTTTAATCAAACGTGGCTTTGGAACAACATTGCAAGAGTTTGTACAAGCAGCTGAATTTATTCTTTCTGGAGGAAATGAAAATGTAGTTTTATGTGAACGAGGAATTCGTACGTTTGAAACAGGTACACGTTTTACTTTGGATTTATGTGGCGTTGCTTGGTTGCAAGAATACACGAATCTTCCAATCGTGTTAGACCCTTCTCATGCAATGGGTTATGCTTACGGAATACCAAATTTAGCGAAAGCCTGCGTTGCAATGGGAATCGATGGATTATTAATTGAAACACATCCTAATCCGAAAGTGGCAAAATCAGATGCGTCGCAACAATTAAATTACGAGGAATTTGAAAAACTAGTGAATCAGTTGAAACCTGTAACCGCAAGTGTTGGATATAACTTGATATAAAATGCACTTAGAACAAAATATAAAAGGTCTTTGTGGCAAATTCGGTGTCGATTTTAATGAATTTTTAAATGATTTGAATGCTGATAACGTACACGAATTAAGTATTTTCGACCTAGAAGCAATTTGCGAAGAATACGAGGTGGATTTGCATTCACTCCTATTTAAACCGATGTACAAACCTGAAAAATTCCGCAAGCAATTAGGAAAAATAAAACTACTTATTCTTGACGTTGACGGTGTTTTGACCGATGGCGGAATGTACGTTAGCGAAAACGGTGACCAACAAAAGCGTTTTCATGCTCAAGACGGTATGGCGATAATGTATTTAACGAAATCGGATTTTCAAGTTGGAATTATTTCATCAGGTTTTACAAATAATATGGTTCAAAGTCGTGCAGCATTATTGGGAATCCAAAAATGTTACGTTGGTAGAGAATCTAAAATCAAAATATTACAAGATTGGTGTGGTGAACTTCAAATTGAACTTTCACAGGTTGCAATTATTGGTGACGACATCAACGATTTAGAAATAATGCGAAAAGTTGGCTTAGCAATTTGTCCTTCCAATGCAGTTAATGTCGTAAAATCCCAAAGTCATATTATTTTAACCAAAAAAGGGGGGGATGGTTGTGTGCGTGAATTCATCGACACATACCTATTAAAAGAACCAATACATTAAATAAAGAACATGAACAATATTACTATCGGAGTTATCAAAGAAGGAAAAGTGCCGCCTGATTTCAGAGTTCCATTGACACCAAAGCAATGCAAATCCATTGAAATAATTTACCCCAATATCAAAGTTCTGGTTCAAAAAAGTCCAGTTAGAACTTTTAAGGATGAAGAATATGCAAACGAAGGGATAGAATTAGTCGATTCGTTGGAAAATTGCGATATTATTTTTGGTGTGAAGGAAGTACAAATTAAAGATTTAATCCCTAATAAAACATTTTTATTTTTCTCCCATACACTTAAAAAACAGCCCTATAACAGAGGTTTACTTCAATCTTTACTTAAAAAAAAAATTCGCTTAATTGATTATGAAGTTATAAAAGATAAACATAATAATCGCGTCATTGGTTTTGGCCGATATGCTGGAATCGTAGGTTGCTACAATGCATTTTTAACTTATGGATTAAAATCTAAAAGTTACGAATTGAAACCTGCACATCTTTGTGCTGACAGAAAAGAGGTCGAAGGAGAATTGAAAAAAGTGATACTTCCCAAAAACTTCCGAATTCTCTTAACTGGTTTTGGTCGTGTGGGTCATGGAGCTGTAGAAATCATCGATTTACTGCCAATTAAAGAGGTGAGTCCTGAGGAATTTTTGGCGCAAGAATTCGACGAACCAATATATGCACAATTAGAAGTGGAGGATTATTACAGTAAAATAGACGGAGGAGAATTTAGTAAATCAGAGTTTTATTCCAATCCAGAGATTTATAAATCTTCTTTTAGTCGCTACGTTTCAAAAACAGATTTATATATTCCGTGTCATTTTTGGAGTGCAAAATCTCCATTTATATTGACTCAAAAAGATTTACAAGAAGCCAATAATCGAATAAAAGTAATTGCTGATATTTCGTGTGACGTAGACGGGCCAATAGCTTCGACAATTCGCGCAACAAAAATCGGAGATGCAATTTATGGCTATGACCCAAATTCGGGAACAGAAGTAAATTTCTTAACCCCTAATGCAATTGCGGTAATGTCAATTGATAATTTGCCATGTGAGTTACCAAAAGACGCATCAGAAGATTTTGGTAATGAATTATTGAAACACGTTCTTCCTTGCCTATTTGGTGAAGACATAAACAACATAATTGCAAGCGGAAGCCAAACAAATTTAGAAGGTGAATTGACAGAAGGTTTTAAGTATTTAGAGAATTACGTTAAAGGTTTGGAGTGATTTCTGTTTAATTTGATTTTGATTGAGAATTCATTGCACATTTAAAATTAAATATTACTTTTGTTTAGAATTAATCTAAATAATGAAACAAGTTAATCGATTCTCAACAATGTTACCAGCACAGTTTTCTTGTGAAGCATGTTCCTGCGAGAAAAAGAAAAAATGTTGTAAAAAATATAAAACAAAAGGAGAACCCTGTAAAAAATGTCCGAAATTTGACTAATCAAGTTAGACAGGTGATTATAGCCATCTTCCTTTTTTTATTTATTCAAGTTTCAGCTCAAAATAGAGCCGTGGTTCAACCAAAAATCCTTATTGGAACTGAAATGAGTTTTTCATATCGAAGCAATGAGTTTTTCCACGGATTCAATTTTTCACGGATTTCTGATCATTATTCTTATGGAGCTGGAATTAAATTTGGAGTGAAATCGACCTATTTTCAATCAACTATTTATCCGCAATTAAACCTTAAATTTACCTATTTACCGATTCTTCAAGAAGATACAGATTCTAAAAAAATAATCAGTTTTGGTCCACAATTTCAACTAAATAGAGGAATTCAACGCGTTTTAAATTTTCATTCTTACACTGATTTATTGGTTGGATATGAATTTTGTTTTGGAGGGAAATTTCGTTTTTCACATTCATTCAGCTTTGGTCCGTATTTTGAAAGTTTCAAAGACAATCAAAATAAAAGAAATACAATTTCGTCACTCAATTATTACTTATCTTTTGGTTTGAATTATGCGTTTTATTAAATCTATTTTTTTCTTTTTATTTGTTTTGACTTCGTGTCAAAAAAGGGAAAATTATGCAGATATTCAAGTAATTGGTCATGCAGGAATGGGTTTAGAGATGAGTAATTCGATTTTCCATGACAATTCGTTGGAGGCGATTGAACTTGCACTTAAAATGCCAGGATCAAATGGTGTTGAAATCGATGTGCAACAAGATTTAGACGGAGAATTATGGTTATTTCACGACGAAACGTTAGATGTAGCTACTAATTCAACGGGTTGTATTTCAAGTAAAACAAGTGAGGAGTTAGAAAATATTAATTACTTAAGTTTTCACAAGGAAAAGTTGTTAAAACTCTCCGAATTAAATTTGGATACCTACGATAAACAAAAAATCTTTCTTGACTTACGCTTTTGGAAGGCTTGCAGTGAAAGTTATGTTAATCCTCAAATCTTAAAAACGGCTTTACTAAATTTGAATATTCAAGATTTTGAAAATGTATACTTACTCATTCCAAGTGAATCATTTTTAACTATTTTCGAAAATGAATTCAATGTGCTTTATTCAAATGATAATTATACTCATTGTTTAAGCGTTCTCAGCCAAGATACTTTAATTCAAGGTCTTGTGATAAGAAACAACAATGTGAACTTCGACCAAGTTAAAACTATTCAATCCTCCCATCGCAACGTGTTTATATTTGAAATGCGTTCGCCAAAAGGAATAAAATTAGCTTTATCTAAACGACCTGATGGAATAATCACGGATGATTTAAGAGCTACAATTATTCAAAGAAGAACCACCAAAAGATAATACGTGATGAGGCAAATAATTACTGAAAAAAGCGGAAACTCAAAAAAAAGTTTCTAATTTGCTAAATATCTCTGGAAATTAAAGTTAATCTGAGACAAATTGTTCTTTTAATCTAAAAATCGCATTTGCTACTAGAATTTAAGGTTATTTAAAATTAAAGCAAAAAAAAGTCGACGGAAGCCGACTTTTAAAAATTAAAAAAGAGAATTAATTCGCTTTCATCAATTTTTCCATTTCTTTGAAAGAATCACAAGCTTTAAGATCGTTTTCCATTTTCGTTTTTTCCTCTTCAGACTTACCTTCATCTAATTTTTGACATTTTTTGAAGTCTGGTTCATACTTCTTCTGAATAGATTCCATTTTAGTAAAATCTCCTTTTACATCTTTCATTTCTTTAGACATTTCCAACATTGTATCTGCACAGTTACAAATATCAGATTTACCACAAGAAGCAAGTACTAACGATAAAGCAGCGAAGCTTAAAATAATTTTTTTCATAAATAAGTTTTTTCAAATTGTCTGCTAATATAATACTATTTTTTTTAAATACCATTACCAAATGTAGGAAATCCCTAATTGTAAGCCTATTGACTTATAACGGTTTCTTATTAAGTCGGTATAAACAACCTCTTTGAAAGATGATCTAAAAACAGGGGTTATTGAAAATTTAAACTTACTTTCAGATAAAAAATAAAGGTCACAAGCAATTTGATAATTAGCAACATACTTAGCTGATTCTACTTCAACAATTGAAATCAAATCCGTTTGCAAATAATTTCCTTTGCGATTAAAACCATAGCCCATAAGCAACCCTGCGGAAGGATTTATCCCGAATTTCTCCCATTTTTTTAAATAACCAAGATTTAATGGGATATTCAAATAACTATAACGATTGATCCCATTAATTGAATTGTAATTATAACGAATGTGTTCTCCCCACTGAAAATAATCCAAACCAGTTTGTACCGTAAATCCATTGATAATCCATTTCATTCGTAAAGCCAAATCCCAACTTGTAGTTGAAACTTCTTCGCGTTCACGTTTTTCTCGATATTGAGAAACGGAAGCTAAAGAAACAGTATTTTCAATCTCAGTTGGAATTTCAAAAGATGAAAGTATTCCGCTAACACCTGAGAAAAAACCAACTTCTTTTTGAATTTTGATTTTCTTTTTTTGTTTTTCAATTTCAATTTTTTCAATTTTTTCAACAGCATTTAAAGAGTCTTTAAATGCTGTTAAAACAGAGGCTGAATCAACTCCTTGAATTGGAATACTAATTTTAGCTAACGGTTCAATCGTACTTATTTGTTTTACGTTAGTCCCTGAAGTTGAATCTAGAGCTGTTCTTTGATTTTCTTTACTTTTTGAATTTAAAGAAAATAAACTTGTTTCGAGAGCTTCGATTTCAATTTTTTGAATTTTACTGGTTTGCAATTTTAAATTCAATTTAGAATCAATCGATTTAATCGGTAAGTTCACCTTATTTTCATCTAGTAATAACGGCTTTTTATCTTGTTTCAAAATTAATTGATTTGATTTTTCGACAACCGTTAAATTTCCAAATTTTTTATTTGCTGAAATAGCTTTTTTGTTCTTTAAAGATTTAGGCACATCAATTGATTTTGGAGAACGTGTCGCTATTGTTACTCCTTTAGTTGAAGTGTTGAAAATCTCCATTATTCCCCAAGTAAATAATGCAAAGAAGAAAACGCCCATTGACCACCACCAAATTGCAAAGGTTTTTTTGCGTTTTGGTTCCAAAGCATCCAAGCGTGAATTTAAATCCAAGAGAAAAGCCGATGGAATTTCTTCGTCGATACTTCTATTGGAAGCATCCCGAAACTGCTGGTCTAGTTCATTATCTTGTTTCATGAGCGAGTTCTAATTTTAGTAATTCTTTTAATTTTTTCCGAGCCATTTTTGTGTGCCATTTTGAAGTTTGTTCCGAGATTCCTAATTGTAATCCAATTTCTTTGTGAGAATAGCCATCAATTGCGAATAGATTAAACACAACTCTTGTTGATTCTGGTAATTCCAGCATTATTTTTTGAAGGTATGCATCGTTTATCTCATATTCTGTCGCAGAAATTACGGCATCATTTGATTCGACTTGCGCATCGTGTTGGAAAAGTAAATTGTATTTTTTATTTCTGCGATAATCGTCAATTACTTCGTTTGTCATGATACGTTTTATCCAGCTAAAAAAATACGCATCTTTATATTTATCTAGGTTTTGAATGATTTTGATGAACGCATTATTTACCAACGTCACATGGTCTTCTTCATTTTTACGAAATCTGCGAGCAATGGCAACCAAGACTGGGAAGCAAAGTTTGTACAATTCAAGTTGCGACTTGCGATTGTAATTAAAAGCTTTTTTTAATAAGTCGGCACTTGGTTCTGTCATTTTAATAATATCACATTAAAATTAACGTATAAAATCTATAACAGGTGGTGGATTCTTGCAAAATAAAAGAACTGACTTATATCATTTTTAAATTGTAACATTTGTTACACCTTTGCCCATTAAATGGCAATAAATTTGCACAAAAATTCTAAAATGAAAAAAGGCTCTAAATTATATAGTATTCTTCATATCACTTGTCCGCATTGTCAAGAAGGGAAATTCTTGGTTTCTCATCCGTATGACTTGCGAAACGTGGGCGACGTAAGAGAAAAATGTGATGTGTGTGGATTAAAATATGAAAAAGAACCTGGTTTCTTTTTTGGGGCAATGTATGTTTCTTATGCTTTAGGCGTTGCATTATTTGTGACTATTTGGACATCTTGCAATTTGTTCTTTGACGACGTAAACGTATGGATACAAATAGGATTAGTTGTATTTTTTATCATTTTACTAAGTCCTTATCTATTCGCTCTTTCTAAAATAATTTATGCCAATTTCTTTATTCACTACAAAGCAGATGCAAAACTTAGTAAGTAAAAAACAGCTTTTAACGGAAGCTTTAGGTTACATTCTTGAAGAGGAATTAATCGATGAAATGAGTGAAATAGCACGCGTAAGGGAAACTGTTGCTGACGAAATCATTATTCATGTTGGTGACGAATTATTAATGATTCCTATCGTAATAAGTGGTTCAATCAAGGTTTCAAGAGAAAATGATAATGGAAACGAATTATTGCTTTATTATATAGAGGGTGGCGATACGTGTGCAATGACTTTACAATGTTGTGTTAGAAAAGTAGACAGTCAAATAAAAGCAACCGCAATGGAACCTTCCCTCCTATTAATGTTTCCAGTTGAGAACATGAATATTTGGATGGATAAATACAAATCTTGGCGAACTTTTATTTTGTCAAGTTATCATTCACGTATGATGGAATTGATGGAAACGATTGATGCAATGGCATTCATGCGTTTAGATGAACGATTATTACGCTATTTAACAGATCAAGTAAAACTATTGGGAAGCATGGAACTAAACCATACTCACCAACAAATAGCAGATGATTTACATTCTTCTCGGGTTGTAATTTCAAGACTTTTAAAACAACTAGAAATAAAAGGTATTATTAAAATTCACCGCAATAAAATTGTCATGAAACAATTCTAACTACTATTTAAAACACGATTTTAAGTACCTTGATTTTAGTAAATTTGTCGTATATAAATTTAAAATGTCAACAATAACAATAGTAACTGGTCTTCCCCGTTCAGGAACATCCTTGATGATGCAACTAATAAACCGTACAACTATTCCAGTTTTATCAGACGGAATCCGTGAAAAAGACAGCAATAATCCAGAAGGATACTATGAATTAGAAGCCGTTAAAGGAATAGTAAAAGATAATTCCTTCTTGAAGGAAGCTGTCGGTAAAGTCGTTAAAATAGTTGCTCCACTTCCCCAATTTCTAGACACATCACTTGCATATCGTGTTATTTTTATGCGACGTGAAATTGAAGAAATTTTACGTTCACAAGAGAAGATGTTAAATAAAGATCAAACCTCTGACAGGGAAAAATTCAGAACTATTTATGAAATGCATTTAAAAAAAACTTATCTTTTTTTTGAAACCAATAAAATTCCATACATCGATGTTTATTACAAAGAGTTAATTGCAAATCCAGAAAAAGAAGTCAAAAGAATAATTGAGTTTCTTGAAATCAAAGCTTCTTGGGAGGATTTAGCCAATGCGGTAAACCCTAAATTATATCGAAATAAAATCTAAAGTTCAAAAGCGGGATTGCATCAAAAATATTTTAAAAAATTGATAAAGATAGCCGAGTTTTATCTAAATATTAATGATATATTTGCGGTTCTAATTCAAAAATTAATATTATGAAAAAAATTTTACTTTCGGTTGCATTAGTTGCAACAACTTTTATCTCAACTGCACAAATTATTGTTAACGGTGATTTTGAAGCACCAGTAACAGTTCCTATCGCAGGTGTTGGACAAACAGCTGGTTGGGGAACAGGGCTTTTTTCTGCTGAAACAACAGCTCCATTTGCAGGAACACGCTCAGCTAAATTAGAAACATTAAACAGTCCACAGTTAAATCAAATTTTGGGTTGGGGTTCTGATTCAATTCCAGGTTTTATTACACAAACTGTAAATGGTCCAATTATTAATCCAGCTAATTTAACTGTAACTTTTTCATACAAATACACTAGAGTTGCTTCTGACACTGGACTTGTGCTTGTAAACCTTTACGATACTTTAACAGCAGATGCAAATGATGATGTTACTTTATTTCAAGGATTTGTTGAACTCATCGCATCAACTAATGGATGGGCTTCAATGACTTTAACTTTAGCTGCTAATCCACAAGGAACTGGAACAGTTAATCAGTTTAATGTTACTGCAGTATCTTCAAACAATTCAGCAATATCTCCTGGAACAACATTATGGGTTGATAATTTCACTACTGGTTATGTTGGAATTGAAGAAAATGAAGCTATTAACGCTGTTGTTTATCCAAACCCAGCTTCTGATGTTTTAAACATTAAAATGAATGAGGAAGTTGCTTCAGTAGTTATTACTGCACTTGACGGAAAAGTAGTTGCAACATCAACTTCAACTTCAATAAGTGTTTCAGAATTGAATACAGGAATGTATTTATATACAATCAATTCTGTTTCAGGAAAAGTTTCTAAAGGAAACTTCGTGAAAAACTAATTTTACTTTTAATTTTTTTTAAAAGCTGCTTTCGGGCAGCTTTTTTTTTATATTTTTATTTCATGGAGAAAGAAGAATACATTATCACACCTCAAGGTTCACTTGGTTTATTGGCACTTGGGCACATAGGAATCCAAAAATGGCGCGATGTAGTAAAAGCAGAAAAAGAAAAAAAAGAACTACTTAAAGAATCAACTAAAAATGTCGAAAAAAAATAAATTTTTACTAATAGGTTGGGACGCAGCAGATTGGAAAGTAATCGAACCTTTGATAAAACAAGGCAAAATGCCTGCCTTGGAAAGTCTCATAAAAGAAGGAGTTCACGGCAAACTAAAAACCTTAGATCCTCCCCTATCCCCCATGCTTTGGACAAGTATTGCAACGGGGTTTAGAGCAGACAAACATGGCATCGGTGGATTTGTGGAGCCAACGCCTGATGGTGAATCACTTAGACCAGTATCTTCAACTTCTCGAAAAGTTAAGGCCATTTGGAATATTTTTAATCAAGAAGGATTAAAAAGTAATGTTGTGGCTTGGTGGCCAACTAATCCAGCAGAACCAATAAATGGTGTCATGGTTTCTAACTTATATCAGCTTGCACATAAACCTTTGGGAGAACCTTGGGATATGCCCAATGGAACTGTTCATCCAGCTGAATTATCAGAAACTTTTAAAGAATTTAGAGTACATCCTCATGAAATTACTTTAGCGATGGCAATTCCATTTGTGCCAAATATTGCGCACAATAAAGAATTAAGAGAAAATCCAAGAACTGCTTCTGTTTTAAAAATTCTTGCAAATGCCTCCAGCGTTCATGCTGCATCAACTTATTTAATTGCTGAAACTGAATGGGATTTTATGGCAATTTATCACGACGCTATCGACCATTTTAGCCATACAGCAATGAAATTTTTTCCACCGAGAAGACCAGAGATTCCGGAAGAAGATTACGAAAATTACCATGAAGTTGTAGAAGCGGCGTATCGTTTTCATGATATGATGTTGTTCCGGAAATTAGAGCTGATTGATGAAGATACGACCGTTATGATTATATCAGATCATGGATTTTATTCTGATCATCAACGGCCATTATTCATACCTCAAGAACCATCTGGTCCAGCCGTTGAACATAGTCCATACGGGATTTTCGTACTCAAAGGTCCTGGTATTCGCAAAAACCAAGTTATTTCTGGCGCTAGCGTAATTGACATAACACCAACAATTCTGCATTATTTTGGTTTAGCCGTTGGTAAAGACATGGAAGGCAAAGTTTTACACCAATGTTTTGAAAATCCAAGTGTACCAACATTCATTGAATCGTGGGAAAATGTTTCTGGAAATGATGGAATGCACAATGAAATTCTTCGTGAGGATCCTTGGGCTGCACAAGAAGCATTGCAACAACTTGTTGAATTAGGTTATATTGATGCAATTGAAGATGGTAAATTAAGCCAAGTTGAGGATGCAAAACGAGAAAATAAATACTACGTCGCTCGAAATATGCTCAATGGTGGAAGAATTGAAGGAGCTCTTGAAATTCTCGAAGGAATTTTTAGTGAATCTAAAAAACTTCGCTACGGACAACGACTTGCATTTGCCTATTTATCAAGAAAACAATACTCTAAATGTTCTTATATAATTGAAGAACTTAGAGAATTAAATAAAGAAAACGTTGAAACTTCTAAATCACAAAACGACGATTTCAATAACCATGAAATGGAAGAACCTATGTATTTAGATTATATGGAAGGACTCCTTTTATTAGCAATTAATAAACCTAGGAAAGCACTTCCATTATTACAAAAAGTACAACTTAAAAATCCCAACAATTTACAAATAGCTTCAAATATTGGTAAAATACATTTAGAAAGAAAGCAATACGAAGCTGCAGAAAAACAATACATAACTGCTTTAGCGATTGATAACACAAGTCCAATTGCTCATTATGGATTAGGAATGTCCTTTCTTCGACGTTCCATGTTAAATGAAGCCTTAGAGGAATTTCTATTGTCCTTAGAATTAGACTTTTATTTTCCAAATGTACATTATCACCTCGGTGAAACTCTTTTTAAGCTGGGGAATTTTGAAGATGCAACCAAAGCCTTTGAAGTGGCAATTAGATTAGCCCCAGGCATGACTAAGGCACATAAATGGCTGGTAGAAATCTATTCTAATCAACTTAATTTACCTGAAAAAGCAAATAAAAGTCAAGACTTTTTGAAAAATAACATTGTTGGAGAAATTATTATTTGCACAGGAATTGTGCATTGTGATTATGAGAATTTCTTTTCTATTTTCCACGAACTGAACCTTCCATTTATCTCAACGGAATCCTTAAGTGCTGCTAGTTCGAATCTACATCAATCTTCCTATTTTTTAAAAGATTATATTGGTAAACTGATTTTTATTCCAAGTCATCGTTTGTCTTTTTTACCTCCAGAATTGAATTACAAACTTTTAGTTTTTACAAAACCCGAGGTTGAATTAATTGATTCAATCGTGAAAAATAATATAAAAAATCAGAAAGAAAATCTTGTTTCAGATACTGTTGTTAAATTGATTAGAAATGAAGAAACAAAAATTGAAACATGGATTTCAACTATTGCAGGACTTAAAGTGCTATTATTAAATTCTGAAGAACTAAATAACAACAAATCGGAGCAGATTGAAATATTAACTGAATTTTTAAATATTGAATCAAACGTGAAATAATACTATCCATAATCTTCCAAACTTAAAAGTTTTTGTTTAACAAATACTTTAGAGTAAATTATAGATTTTTAAACTAATGAAATTGAGAGTTGATACTTAATTCGTAAATGATTATTTGAGAAAATTTTTGGTAAAATACTTAAACTAATTTCCAAAAAAAATGATATTCTAATTTATTGACAATTAATTTTTTTGAGTAACAACTTTAATAACATTAATAATTTGCTTCTTCGATTTTTATTTGGTTTTACCAGTATTTGCAAGTTTTAACTATTAGCGAAATTCATCGGTATTGAATTTTATACTTTTAGCTTCTGCAATGAAATGGTGTTTCTTTTTTGATGAATCAAAAAGAAAGGCACAATTCGATAAAAAAAGTTATTTTTTCTCGCTGTTTTTTCGAAAGCGAACACTCATATTATTTTACTTCTAAAATAATATTAACTCTATTAAATCAAAATCAATCCTTTAAATACGGATGTTCTTTTAAAATTGGAGCGTTCACTAAATCAAAGCTCATTTTGCGCAACTCACCAACTTCCATTTCTTGGATTTCTAGTATAGATATGTGTTTATTCACATACAAGCGAGAGATTCCAGGTCTTGCTGGACCTAAAATTTCGGTTGGATCTGAAAAAAGCTTGTAATTATTTGTGAATGTCAAAGGCACAATTGGAACATTCAAAGCTTTAGCTAATTTGAAAGCGCCATCCTTAAAAGGAACCATTCTCGGACATTGATGATCCGGAATTCCACCTTCTGGAAAAATAACCAAAGACCAACCGTCAGCAACAGCCTTAGAAGCAAGCGTATAACTTCTTCCAGCCTTACTTTTATCGTCCCGAAAAACAGGAATATTCAAATTTTTGAAATAGGTGCTAATTATAGGATAAGTTAAAATCTCACTTTTACCCAGAAAAACAAAAGGGTGTTTTGGTAAAATCGAATACATAAAAAAGATGTCTAAATACGAAGTATGGTTCGCTATAATTACGTAAGGACCATCAGGTAACTCATTATTTTCAATCGTTTTAATATGATAAAAACAAAAAATACGCATCATCCAACTCCAAAAAATAAATAAGAAAAAGCTGAATTTTTTCCAATGTGGCCGAAATAAAATAGCGAAGAAAAAGGGGTATAATGCAATTGCAAAAAAAGCGAAAACAAGGGCAATGTAAAATTTCCAAATCAATCCAAATATCCCAATAATTGTCTTCATAGTCAAATATAGTAATTTCAATAGAACCTATACTACTTCGCTTTCATTTGAAATCACTAATTTTGAAAAAAAAGTTTCAAATGGCACGTATTTTAACTGGAATTCAAAGCACAGGAACTCCACATTTGGGTAATATTCTTGGTGCAATAATTCCTGCAATTAACTTAGCTCAACAAGCTGAAAATGAATCATTTTTATTTATTGCTGACCTACATTCTCTAACGCAAATTAAAGAAGGAGAACAATTACGTTCTAATACCTATAAAACAGCAGCAACTTGGTTAGCTTTTGGTTTAGATACTGACAAAACTATTTTTTACCGTCAAAGTGATGTGACAGAAGTTACGGAATTGATGTGGTATCTACTTTGTTTTTATCCTTATAATCGCATGACTTTGGCGCACAGCTTTAAGGATAAATCAGACCGTTTAGATGATGTGAACGGTGGGTTATTTACGTATCCAATCCTTATGGCAGCAGATATTTTGTTATACGATGCGGAAATTGTTCCAGTTGGAAAAGATCAAAAACAGCATTTGGAAATGGCAGCTGATGTTGCCCGTCGTTTTAATTTACATTACGGTGAAACATTGATTGCGCCACAAGAAAAGATCCAAGAAGACACTATGTTAATTCCTGGAACTGATGGCGAAAAAATGAGTAAATCACGCGAAAATTTCATTGATATTTTTCTTCCTGAAAAAGCCTTACGTAAACAAGTAATGTCCATCGTTTCAGACAGCACTCCTTTGGAAGAACCAAAAAATCCAGACACATGCCACACGTTTGCACTTTACAAATTACTTGCTTCACCAGAAGAAATTACTAAAATGCGTGCGAATTATCTCGGCGGAAATTATGGCTTTGGACATTCTAAACAAGCTTTATATGAACTGATTTTAACCAAATTCGCAATTCCTAGAGAAAAATTCAATGCATTGATGGCTGATACCTCACAAATTGATAAATCTTTGGAAATTGGAGCTGCCAAAGCAAAACTGGTAGCTAAAGAAGTATTGAAAAGAGTGAGAACAAAAGTTGGATATTAACACTGAATTTCTGAAGAAATTAAACTTCTAATTTCATGCTACCAAAGAGAATGAAGAAGATAAATTTACAAAATATCCTCTTTTAAAAACAGCCTTAATACCTTATCAAATGTAAGAAAAGAAATAGCAATTAAAAGGAATTGAATAGGTAAAAAAGCGCGAAAACCATAAGAATCAACCGTTACAAACAGAATCGTTAAAACATAAAATCCAATAATAAATCCATTGAATAAAAATTCAGAATAGGTTATTGTTTTAATATTCCGGAGGCGGTGAAAGAGATAAAAAGAATACAATAATGCCAAAATAAACCAATGCGGGCGAAGGTTGTAATCTGAATTTAACTGAGGTAAAAAACCCAAAGAAAAAAGTATTTTCTTATAAATGATTGAAAAATCAAGCGATAAAAGTTGCTTCCAAGAATCAGAAATTCCTTCGCTAGGTAAAAATTCCCAAACTCCGACAACGTAATAATTCCGAAAAGCAAGCCCTGACATTCCAACCAAAAGAATAGCTAACATACCAAATAAATTGACTTTTTTAAATTTCGGATTTTCATAAAAATAAAAAAATAAAAATAGGATGTAAGCGAAAATAAGTGGAAATAACGTTGGACGTGTTAGTACAGAAAGGAGAAGGAAAAAGATAGCAATAAAATGAAAACCCATTTTAGTTTTGTCGAAAGCAATTTTCGCAAAATAAACAAAAACTGAAAGTGTGAATATACCCAAATTCTCACTTAATAACTTGAATGTGTAATATTTGTAGACATCCAACAAAGCAAAAGCGAACAGAGTCAACAAAAATAAAATACTTGTAAGTCCCGATAATTGCCTCCGAAAGGTGTAATAAATAAACAAAATACTAAGAGCTAGTAACAAGCTCTGAATGAAATAAATAGGAGCAACACGTTCACCAAAAAGCAAAAAACAGCCTGCAATAAAATAGTTGTATAAAAAACTCCCTGGACCATAATAAACCTCCGACTGGGAAGGCATCCAAAAACCAACATGCGTTATGTCCTTGGCATTATTCCAATAACGAAACCAATCGTCAATCCCATTGGAAATTCCAGGAGTAATTTCCGTAAAAGGATAAAGTCGAAAGAAAGTTTGTGTCAAAAAAACAAAAATAATTGCTAAAGCTAAATAGTCACCCAATTTTTTGTAGTTAAAATAAGCTTTAGTGATCATCCTTATTTTCTAGTTAAATCTGTGATTAGTAAAGGATTATTTTCTTTCAATTTAAGTACTAAATCTTCAATTTGACCAACAGTTGGAGCTTCACCAAGTACTTTTTCTTCTTCGGAAGTAATTCCAACAATTTGTAAAAAAGTCACTTCACCATAAGGAGTTTGTATTTTTCCTAATTCTGGATCAACCGTAAAAATCAGCGCCGTAATTTCAGTTGCTGTATTTAAACGAATTGGACCTTTTGCAGAAACAAAATGATTTTCTTCAAACCAATTTCCAGATGAATAAACGTAACGCGCTAAGTTGTTCATGATTTGAATCGCCCAAATTGGATCGCCTTTATCTTCGTGAAATGGTGCAAGTCGCATAGTAAACTCAAATCCCCATTTACTGAAATCGTTTCCCACTTTTTCTTCGTTGTAGTACAATTCAGACATGCCATAGCTTATCAAATGCCTATGGAATTGCTCTTTTTTAGAATCGTAAATACTAACCCCATCAATTGGATCAATACCACCTGCAATATAATGCAAACCACACAATGGACCATAATGTCTTGGCTGAGTTTCACCGTAAATCGTATCTAACTGCGTATCAATCGCTTTCCAACCCAAAGTGTCGTCCTCACTGTATTGCTTTTTGAATTCTTCTAATGTCATAATTCCAAAATTAAGAATAATGGCAAGGTAAAAGTTATACGTAACCTATTAAAAATTTCGAATTAAAATTCTTGAGCAAAACAAAAGAATTAATCGCCTACTAATCGAAATGGCAAATCGAGAAGGAAATGAGTAAAAAATCATTTTATAAGGAGTTAAAACAATGGATTCTTTACTGTTAAATTTAACGCATTTATTTTGAAGAAGGTTTTAACTCAATTTAAACCCTAAATTTGAAATAACAAATCTAAATCGTTGAATCATGAATCGTATATTTTCACTACTTATTGGTTTTTCTGTTGTTTCAGCAGTTCTTGTTTCTTGTGGAGGTGCTAATATTCCTCAAATTCCACCTAAAATAACAGTGACAGGAAGTTCTGAAATGGAAATAACACCTGATGAAATTTACATGAATTTCACCCTTCAAGAATATAAAAATAAGGCTGGAAAAAAAATAGTTATTTCAGAAGTAAAATCACAATTTTTAGCGTTGTGTGAAAAGGCTGGTTTAAATCTAAGCGACATTCGAATTTCAGGTTATTCTGGAAGTGAAAATTGGGATTATTACTATTGGTACTATCGACGTGATACAGAAATTTCAAGTTCTGTTAGCTATACAATTAAAGTTAAGGCACTTTCTAAAATTGATAAAATCGTTAATGGTTTAGACAGAAATGCAGTTGAAAATTTCTATTTAGTGCGTACTTCTCACAGTCAGTTGGAAAAACTTCGTCGTCAGGTGAAAGAAAATGCGGTGAAAGCAAGTAAAACTAAAGCCATTTATTTGGCAAAAGCTGTGGGTGAAGATGTTGGAAGAGCTTTATTAATTGAAGAAATCACTGATGGCGATATTCAAAGTGATCGATCTGTTTACAAATCAGCCGAAAGTAATTATTCTAATTCAATTGTTACTGATGGAACAATTGGAAATGCTTATCCGTCGAATAGCCCAAGTATAGAAAAAATCAAAATTCGATTTGAAGTAAAGGCTGAATATGAGTTAAATTAATTTCAAACTAACCCCCTTTTTTCTTCGTTTGCGTATATCCGTCCTTAACCAATAAGTCGAAAACTTTATCGCGAACAGCTCCTTGAATAAGAATTTCACCCTCTTTAGAGGAACCACCAACACCACATTTACTTTTGAGCGTTTTCCCTAATTCTTTCAAGTCATCTTCAGTTCCAACAAAACCTTCGACCAACGTAACATCCTTTCCACCGCGCTGTTTTCTATCAATTGAAACATACAATTTTTGTTGATTTTTCGGCAAGGTATCAGGTTCTTCGCCACTTTCAGACTCGTAACTAAAATTCGGATTAGTGGAATAAACCACATTTATAAGTTGCTTGGTTTTCTTAGACATGATTGAAATTAATAGTGTAAAATTAAAATTACTTCCCGACTTTTTAAAACAAAAACTTGCAATTAATTAATCTTTTTGACTAATTTAAACTCATGGAACAACAAGGAATAAAGTTTTGGGCAGAAGATGACCGCCCACGTGAAAAGCTTTTATTGAAAGGAAAAACAGCACTTTCTGATGCGGAACTACTAGCTATTATTATAGGTTCAGGCACACGAAAAAAAAGTGCAGTTGAGTTAGCCAAAGAAATTTTATCTAATTATGGCAACAACTTATCTGAATTTTCCCGTGTTCAAATCTCTGAATTACTGAAATTTAATGGAATTGGAGAAGCAAAAGCCGTAAATATCATTGCTGCGCTAGAGTTGGGACGAAGAAGACAAGGTTCAGAAGTGCCATCAAAAGTAAAGGTTATAAGCTCAAATGTTGTTTATCAGCATTTAAAACCTTTTTTAGGCGATTTAATCCACGAAGAATTTTTTGTAATCATGCTTAATAGCGCCAATGAAATCATACAAACGAAGCAAATTTCAAAAGGCGGAATGTCGGCAACTGTTGTAGATGGGAAAATTATTTTTAACCTAGCGCTTTCGAGCCAAGCAACCGCAATTATCGTTAGCCACAATCATCCAAGTGGAAGTTTAATACCAAGTTCAGCCGATATTAATTTGACGAAATCCTTATGCGAATTTGGAAAATACATTGATTTGCCGTTGCTAGACCACCTCATATTCACGGATAATGGTTATTTTAGCTTCGCAGACCAAGGATTATTGTCATCATGAAAAAAAAGAAAATCATTACAATTATAGGTGCTCGACCGCAAATCATTAAGTCTTCGGCTCTTAGCCGTGCAATACGAACAAAATTTCATGCAGAAATTGAAGAACTAATTGTTCACACAGGTCAACACTATGATGAAAATATGTCAGAAGTGTTTTTTGAGGAAATGCAAATACCAAAACCTAATTTTAATTTAAATGTCGGAAGCGGAAATCATGGGGCACAAACAGCCAAAATGATTGTAGGCCTTGAAAAAATATTTGTTGACGAAAAACCAGATGCTGTGATTGTTTATGGTGATACAAATTCCACGATTGCTGGAGGCTTAACAGCTGCAAAAATTCATATTCCCGTTGTACATATTGAGGCAGGTTTGCGAAGTTTTAATAAGGCGATGCCAGAAGAATTGAACCGAATTGCGTGTGACCACTTTTCAACTTTACTCTTCACCCCTACTTCATCTGGATTGGAAAATTTAAGAAAAGAAGGTTTTTCACTTGAAATCCACAAAAAAGCAACGATTAATCACCCAAACATTTACCATTGCGGGGATATCATGTACGATAATAGTATGTATTTCTCTAAAATATCAGACGAAAACGCTACAATTCTCGAAAAAAACCAACTAGACAAAGAAGGTTACGTTTTATGTACAATTCACCGCGATTCAAATACAGACATACCAGCTAATTTGAATGCCATTTTTAATGCCTTACTGGAAATTTCAGAAAAAAGTCAGTTAAAAATTGTGCTCCCAATTCATCCACGAACCAAAGTAAAAATGGAAGCGCTTTTAACAAGTGATTTACTACAAAAAATAAAATCGTCTTCTAAAATGTTGATTATTCCACCTGCTGGATTTATCGACATCATTGCTTTAGAAAAAAATGCACGAATTGTAATTACGGATAGCGGCGGTTTGCAAAAAGAATCGTTCTTCTTTCAAAAACCGTGTATCATTCTTCGCGAACAAACAGAATGGGTAGAAATTGTCGAAAATGGCAATGCGCTTTTGGTTGGTTCAAATTATGAAAAAATTGTTCAAGCATTTGAAACCCTTATTAATAAAACAAATTTCACCTTTCCATCGTTTTACGGAGATGGAAGTGCAGCATCTTTTATCTGCAAAAAAATCTTGGAGGATATATAATGTTATTAGTTTACGTAGATCAAATAAACGAGAGAGTTAAATACACCTTTAATTTTGTATTTAAAGAAAGAGGTATTGTGTATTTTCTTACCAATGATTTTGTAAAATTTCAGCAATTTGAAGGAGAAAAATTCAATTATTCGGATCATTATTTTGAGGACGCACTACAAATTAAACCAGTAAGTTTACTTTTTCAAGAAAATATAGAGAATTATGGAATTTCCAAAAATCTATTTTTTAAAGAGGACTGTTTATGCTTCAATCAATTAATAGACCCGTTTGCAAGTATCTTCTATATTCTCGCTAGAATGGAAGAATATACGACCATTAAAACAGATAAGTTTGGACGATTTGAAGGAAAAAATAGTGTTTTGTATCGGTTCTCATGGAATGAGAAAGTAATTTGCGACCGTTGGGCGATGGATATTATTGATTTTTTGAATGCAAATGGAGTTCTTATTCAACTTACGGAAGAAATTACCTATTCCATTAAGCCAACTTTTGATATTGACAATACGTTTGCGTATAAAAATAAAGGTCTGTACAGAACCACAATGGCAACTATTAAAGACTTTATTTTAGGTCGAAGTCGTCGAATTGTGGAACGCAACCGTGTTCAATTAGGCTCAATGAAAGACCCGTACGATACTTTTGAAACAATAGAATCTCTTGCTGACAAAGGTTTTAAAATTAATGTGTTTTGGCTACTCGGAGATTTTGCAAAGTACGACAGAAATATAACGTATCGTCATCCAAAACAACGTAAAGTCATTCAAAAATTAAGCAAAAAAGTTACAATTGGAATTCATCCGAGTTTCAAATCGAATAGTTATGAATTTTACCTTCACAATGAAATTGAACGCTTAGAAGAAATCATAAATAATCGTGTATATTGTAGTCGTCAGCATTTTCTTTTTTTGAAGCTACCAACAACTTATAAGACACTTATTGGTCAAGAAATCAAGCACGATTTCACCATGGGTTTTGCCGATATTGCTGGCTTCAGAATTGGAACCGCTCGTTCAATAAAATGGTTTGATTTGACAAAAAATACAATTACAGACTTAACCATTCATCCATTTGCTTTTATGGATGGAACCTTAAATGAGTATTTAAAACTAACTCCTGAATCTGCAAAACTAAAGATTACAGAATTATTCCATGAAGTAAAAAACTACGGTGGCGATTTTTCGTTCATTTGGCACAACGAAACAATTGGCGATTACGGCAATTGGAAAGGTTGGAAATCCGTATTTGAATGGAGCGTAGATTTAGGAGAAAAATAAGTCGTTTATTTGGGTACAAAAAGCTTATTAATCTTAGTTATACTATTCTATTTGGGAGCTAAACTCAATTTTTGAACTTACGTGGAATCGAAAAAAACTCTTTTTTATAGCATCATGGCAAACAATTTTAACCCCTTTGTGACACTGGATTTTAGCGAATGTTCTTTTAGAAATTCTCAAAGTTTAGCAGTTTCAACCAGTAGTTAAAAACACAAAATTTAATACCAATTAATTTCGCTGACGTCATAACTGGACATTACAAGTACTGTAACGTAAATTTAATCAGGTGAATTATTACTGGTATTAAAGTGGAGACTCAAATAATAAAATTCCTTTTTTGACTAAAATTATAAGATTAAAAAAAGGATTAGAATTTACATATCACCACCTTCTCCACCTGAAGAACGATTTTTGTTGCTGATTTCTAGTTTTCCGAATTTGTAACTTGCAGAAATATAAACTCTTCTCGTGAGCCACTTGTATTCAGATGTTTGATATACTGTTGCATTTGTAATTTCCATAAAGAATCCTTGCTTGTTAAAGATATCGGAAACACGTGCGCCAACTGACCATTTTCCTTCTTTAAATTTTTTCTCGAACGCTATGTCCACAGGTCCTTGTCGCTGTGCAATTCCTTGAACTGTAACACGTGGTCCGTTATAAGTGACACTTAATTGAACGGTTGCTGTTTTTTTCCAAAATTCGTAAGAAGAGTTGAATTTCATGTTCATATTAAAGCCTTGTCTATTTGGTAAATCTGCCATGTTTGTGATGTACCAAATATAATTTCCATTCCAAGAAAGCGTGTTTCTCCATGCTGTTGTTGGCTTGTAAACGAGTACAAATTCATTTCCTAAGCTATTGGTTTCACTAATGTTTCGGAACGTCACAGCGCTGGTATTGTTTTCGTAAAATTCTTTGTAACGTGTAATAACTCCAGTGTTTCTTCTAAAATAAGTACTTACTGACAAATTTAATTTTTTGGATTCAAAGGCGTAAGCCAAGTCATAAGAATCAATAAATTCTGGACTCAAATAAGGATTTCCTCTACGCAAATTAAACGGATCTGAATAACTTGTAAATGGGTTCAAGTCTGACGATGCAGCCCGCGTAATGCGTTTACTGTAACTCAAACTTAGTTCTGATTTTGGAGTGAAAGCATAGCGGATATGAGCCGATGGAAAAACTTTGAAGTAATCGTTCACAATTCTTATTGTATCCGACAAAAGGTTAGGGATTTGATACGCTTGCTCCGCACGTAATCCAGCCTGATATTTGAATTTACCTAATTGTTGACCCCAAATCCCATATAGTCCAAAAATCTGTTCATCGTATTTATAATTAAAATTTGCTAAGGTGTCTTGGAAGTATGCATTGTCCGTATTGTTAAATGTTTCTGAATAAGTATTGACTTGTTGATTTCTTAAAATTACTTTTCCCCCGGTTTCAATTCTTGCATTGATTTTAGGCATTAAATAGGTAAAATCCAATTGCATACTTGTTATGTTATTTTTTTCTTTGTTGAATAACTGCTGTTTCAATGAATCGAATTGGACAGATGAATTGTTAATTGGATCGAAGTAATTATTCTGGTAAAATCCTTGAATGCGCTCATTTCCTATAGATTGATTGGCATCAAAAATCAAATTTCCGCGATCATCTTTTAAATCCCATTTATAATTTAAATTGAAATCGAAATTCTTTTGTTGTGATGGATCATAGGAAGTACGTTGCCAAAGCTGGGTTTTAATGTTGCTTTCGTCGTAAATATTATTCCACAAATCGCCCGTTCTATCTCTAACGCCAATGTTTCCTGTAGTTGAAAATCCAATTGTGTTTCTTGCTTTCAAGTTGAAATCCGCACCAAAACGGAAAGTTTGAGCAGCGTTTAAATCCGTTCCTGTTCTCGTTTGGTCCACACTATTTTGTGAGCCATCAGCAAAAGTTTGTCTAATGTAAGAGGTATTATCGCGATAACCTTCTAAATAGCGCACGTTGTAAGTCCCATATATATTAAACCAAGAGTTGCGGTAACTCAAAGATGAGTTTGCTTCAGCTACATTTCCACTTGCCAAATTACCAGAGCCCAAATTAGTGGAAACTGCACCGTTAAAACCTTTCAACTTATTCTTTTTCAATACTATATTTATAATACCCGAAGTTCCGTCTGGGTCGTATTTAGCCGAAGGATTGGTCACAATTTCTATACGTTCGATTGAACCAGCAGGCAAAGCATCCAACAGCGTCTTCCCATTTCCTCCTGAAAGAGAACTTGGACGACCATCAATTAAAATCGTTACAGTTCCTTCGCCTCGTAACATAACACGTCCATCTTGATCCACTTCAACTGAAGGTAAACGATTCAAAATATCATTAGCGGTTCCGCCCCGCACTGAAATATCTTCTGCCACGTTGTACACTTTTTTGTCAATTCCAGACTTCAAAACATCCATTTGTCCTACAACTTTCACTTCATCTAGTTGCATCGCTTTATCTTCTGAAATCTTTATTGTTCCGAGATTGTAAATTTTCGCACTCGCAGAAACCGAAACATTGCTGATAATTTTACTTTCAAAACCTGTTAAAGAAATTTTAATGAGATACTTTTTATAAGCAACATTTTCAAAATTAAACTTCCCATCAACGTCAGTAAAAACACCTGAAATTACAGTTGAATCTTTGATATTTAGCAAACGCACAGCAACGTAATCAACAGCCTGATTTGTTTTTTCATTAATTATTTTTCCAAAAATTGTTGCTTCACCTGATAAGGATGGCTTTTGAGCAAAAATTAAAAATGAAATGATTACAAATAGGAACGTTAGAAATTTTGACATAATAATATAAAACCGCAAAATTACGAAAGTGTTTAGAATATTGAGGATTTAGGAAAATTAAGGGGAGCCATTAACCTAATTTATGAATATTTTTCTTTAAAAACACCTAACATTCACAAGACTATACTAGTATAAAGTAAAATCAACTTTTAAAAAATATCCAATTGAATTTCAAAAGAATCATTAATTTTAAACAAAATATTTGAAAAATGAATTACCTTCTATTATTGGCAACTTTACCGCTTTTTTTTGCTTGTAAAACGCCCAAAGAATCAACTAAAAAAGCAAATTCTACTAAAAATGAAATGACAGAGATTACAGCTATATTGGGAGATATAACCACTTTTTCTGATCCGATAGAAATTATAGAATCAAAAATTGATGGTAATTACTTAATGCTAAAAGTTGGCTATAACGGTGGCTGTGAAGAGCACACGTTTATATTTATTGGTTCAACTGATATCGCAAAATCTTTACCTCCAATTAGAAGTATGAAATTAATCCATAAAGCAAACAACGACTTATGTAAAGCATACATTTACAGGGACTTAAAAATTAACATATCTGAACTTTCAGATCGAAAAATTGAAGGAAATACGATTATCCTGAAAGGCGAACAATTTAAAGAAAAAATGAATTATGTTTTTGTAAAGTAAAAAAACTATTTCTTTTCCTTAAAAACCGAATCACTCACTCCTTTGTTGACTTTATAATTCGTTAATTTAATAACGATAGTGCCAGATTTTTCATCTTTTTTGGTGTCTTTTTTCTTGTCATCGGTATCATGTAAATCGGCTGCAACACTTTTCGGAAGTTTGAATTTTTTTACGTCCACAGTGAAAACTAATTTACTTGGAAGTCCAAATTCTACATGGTCTGTGTAAGTGTAGTCAACATTCACCGTTCCGCTACTTCGCGTAGTGATTTGTGATTTTAAAATCAAGCTTCTTTTGGTATCAATCCATAATTTAGCCAAAATAAATTCGCTATTTTCGCCTGTAGGAATAACGGTTAAAAGCGTAGTTTTAATTTCTCCTATCGTTTTTGTGCCACTTTCAACCACCATGTATGCACCTTTTTTTGCTAAAAAAGAATTCATGTCTGTAAATCCCTGCTTTGGAAGAATGGCTATTCCTTTCGATACAACTCTAAATTTATCTTTCTGTTTAAAGTAAATTGTCGCATTGACAGGTAAAATCTTAATTAAAGGTATGTCTGCTTTTATATTTGCATCTACTGAATAGTCAGTAACTCCGTTAATTTTCGCAACAACCTGGGCAAGAATTTCATTTGCATCTTGTGCTTTTGACATGAATCCCAAAAAGATAAATGTGCTGAATAATAGTATTTTTTTCATTAGGAAGTAATGTCTTTTTTATTGAATTTAACAATTGCTATTAATACAAGTATAACATTATGCGCCAATAAGATAACAACTGATTGCATTATTTTACTAGTCGGGATAGGATTTTCAAAAAAGCTCCTCCATGAAGCCATGTGGGTAGTGAACAGAAAAGGTTTGATTTTGTCGAAAACAGAAACATCCAAAGATCCAATAATGGTGAAGAGAATGATTATTGCCATCGTTGACACAATGGGTCCAATGGAATTATCAGCAAAAGCAGATAAACAAATGGAAAGTGTTGAAATCGTGAGCAGGGAAAGAAATGCGACCAAAAAACTCAGACCATAGCGCCACATTATATCTTGTTCTTTTAAAATCACTAATCCATCGCTGTTAAGGACAATTAAATCGCCTGTTCCGAAAATCCATTTAGCAACAATCAAGGCCAAAAAACCAAGCCAAATAGTTAAAATTAAAGTATAAACAGCCCCAGCGATAAACTTAGAAAGTACAATACTACTGCGAGAAATTGGTTTACTTGCAAGCATTCGAACAGTTCCCATTGCCGCTTCACCAGAAATTAAATCGCCTGTAACCAACGCAACTAATAATGGAATATGAATAATCAGCATTTGGAGAATAATAAACGCAATTAAATTTCCGTTTAAAATATTCCCGTTGAAAGAAAGCGTTTGCTCGAAAGAGGAGGTAACAAAGGAAATAAAGGAAGCTCCGTCAGCTTTCATTGCGAAAAGAATCACAGCGATTAGTAAAGTTAATGCGCCAATTCCCAAGTAACTTCTTGGTTTAGCGAGAATTTTTACAAATTCGTTATAGGTATTTTTTAGTAACATTAGGATTGAACTATTTTCATGAAAAAATCTTCTAATTTGCGTTTCGGTTCTAAAGCAAAAACCATTACTCGATTGTCAATTAAAGCTTTATTTAGATCTGGAACTTGACTTTTTTCGATTGCGACTTCTAATTCATTTGACGTTTCCCCAATGATTTGAGCATTTGGAAAATGGGATTTGATGACTTGTTTTGCATTTTCAACTACGTCAACCTCAAGATGTACCACCAATTCCTGCGCATTTAACAACTCTTGAACTTCCCCTTCAACTATAGATTTCCCCTTGTTGATAATCACCATTCGATTAGCAATCAATTCAATTTCAGACAATTGGTGAGACGAAAGTAGAATAGTTTTATTTTGCTCGTTTTTCAGGCGAAGAATTAAATTCCGAATTTCAACAATACCTTGTGGGTCTAAACCTGTTGTTGGTTCATCTAAAATAATCAAATCTGGCTGATGTAATAAAGTTTGAGCTATTCCTAATCGCTGTTTCATCCCATGAGAAAAACCGCCAATTTTATCTTCTCCCCTACCTGTAAGACCAACAAATTCTAGCATTTCACCAATTTGAGATTTAGAAACAGACGCGCCAGAAATTCGGGCAAAAATCTCTAAATTCTTTTGAGCCGACAAGTATTTGTAAAAATCAGGCTTTTCTATAATACTTCCAATATTGGAAAGAATTTCAGCTCTACTCGTGTTGAATGATTTGCCGAAAAGTTCTATTTTACCAGCATCGGGTTTGATCAAGGAAAGCAAGCAACGGATTGTTGTACTTTTTCCAGCGCCATTTGGACCTAAAAATCCAAAAACATCTCCACGACTTACGGTGAACGAAACATCTTTTACCGCTTGAAAACTCCCGAAGCTTTTTGCAAGATGATCGACTTTAATTACTGTTTCTTTTTCCATTAAGCGTAAAGTTAAACTTTAATACAGATGCTTACTTACAAGTAGTTTTAATACTCAAAAAAAATATATCTGAATTACAAGTAATACTAATTTTTAAAAAGCGTTTGTTAACTCACTTAAAATTAGAAATTTAAAAATTGATCTCATTAAAAACTAGAGACCGTTGAAAATCTTATCTACTTGAGCAAAGCGATGTTTAAAAATTTCATCCAATTTTCCCTTTACAATTAAAGGATGCGCTAATCTCCCTAAAATACCGAATGGAATTTCGTATGAAACGATATCGGTCATTTCAATACCCCCTTCCACTTCTTTGAAATGGTGTTCATGGTGCCAAATTGCGTAAGGACCTTTCCTTTGCTCGTCAACGAAAAATTCGTTTTCTTTCACTGTTTTAATTTCTGTGATCCACGACATCGGAATTCCAAGTAAAGGACGAACGGTATATTCAATCATCAATCCCTCGTACATTTTTTCAGGCAAATCGAACTTAATGTCAAAACCCATATACTCTGGAGTAATTTTCTTTAAATTTTCTGGTCGAGAAAAAAAATCCCAACATGTTTTCATGTCGGATTTTACTAATTGTGTGCGTTTTAATTGATACATAACGTATAAACAAAATTAGCTAAAGAATGTTTTGTTCAACCTACTAGCAATTTTAGAAATTAAGCAGAAATGGTAATTAGATTTTTTTTTGAAAAAGAAACTAATTTTAAAAAATATACTTATCTTTGCAACCCGATTTTAAGGATTTAAAAATCTTAAAATAGGAAGTTTTTTAACGAAAGAACTACAAAACCTAAATAATTGCGGGTGTGGTGAAATTGGTAGACACGCCAGACTTAGGATCTGGTTCCGAGAGGTGTGCGGGTTCGAGTCCCTCCATCCGCACTAATAGGTCTCGTTTGTAAAAGCGGGACCTTTTTTATTTAATCCAATTTAAAAATAGAAGTATAATGAACATTTTACGCGAAGATGTAGATGCACTAAATGCAGTGTTAAGAGTTCAAATTAGTCCTGAAGACTACCAAGCTAATGTCAAAGCAGCATTAGAAAAACGCAGAAAAGTAGCTAAATTACCTGGATTCAGACCTGGAAACATTCCTTTTAGTTTAATTCAAAAACAATATGGTAAATCTGTTTTAGCTGAAGAAATTAATAAGTTGACTAATAACAACCTTAATAATTTCATCAGAGAAAATAAATTAAATCTTTTAGGTAATCCAATTCCAAAAGAAGATTCTATTTCAGTTGGAGATTTTGATAAACCAGAAAATTTTGAATTTTCATTTGAAATTGGTTTTTCTCCCTCATTTGAATTAGGAATTATTGGAGAGAAATTTGATTTTCAAAAGGTAAAAATCGACGATGCTTTAATCAATAAACAAATAGAGGATTTACAAAGACGTTACGGAAAATTAGCCTCTGTTGAAGTGGCAGGAGAAAAAGACATGGTCTTGGGTAAATTTGAAGAATTAACAGAAAATGGTACTGTAAAAGAAAATGGAATCTCTCATTCCACTACTATTTCTCTAGAATTTCTTGATAAAAAAGAAGCTTCTGAGCTATTAAATGGTAAAAAAGTAAACGAATCATTTGAATTAGACCCCAATCTAGTTTCTAAAAATGAAGCAGACAAAGCTTCACTTTTGGGTTTGAAAGAAGATGATTTAGAAAATTTGGAAGTAAAGTTTCAATTCACAATTTCTGACATTAAACGAATGGAAATGGCCGAATTGAATGATGAGCTTTTCGCGAAGTTATTCATGGAAGGAGAAGTAACAACTGTTGACGAATTAAAAACAAGAATCGCTTTCGATTTAAGTAAAATGTTCGGCGAAGATTCTGACAGAATTTTAACAAGAGATGTTTACAATTTCTTAATGGCTGAGACCAAAATAGAATTTCCAACAGAATTTTTGAAAAGATGGATTAGAATTTCAAGTGAAAAACCAGTTACGGAAGAGGAGATTGAAGATGAATTTGATGCCTATTTGAAGTCTTTAAAATGGCAATTGATTCAATCTAAAATCTTTACTGATAACAATCTTAAATTAACAAACGAGGAAGTCCTTGAGCATACAAAAGGTTTATTGATTGGCAATTTTGCCCAATACGGTATTCCAGCTCCAGAAGATGCTGAGTTAACAGAAACTGCTTTAAGAATGTTGAAAGACAAAGATCAGTCTGCGGGAATTTACGACCGTTTAGCAGAATTAAAATTAACAACGTACTTCAAATCTGTAGTTGATTTAAACAAAAAAGAAGTTAGTTACGACGAATTGGTGGCAATTGCTGCAAACTAGTTTTAACCAAAAATTATAATTTAAAGGCCTTTTAATAAAGGTCTTTTTTTTTGCTTTTAATTTTGACATGTTGAGTTTTTAAACTTTTTAGCTGTCTTCCTACTCTATTTTGAGAAAGTTTGTACCTTTAAAAAACTTAAATTAACGAATGTTAAACTATAAAAAAATTGGAATTGTACTCCCTGCCTATAACGCAGCTTCAACTTTAGAAAAAACATATAGTGAAATTCCTTTTGATATCATTGATGAAGTAATTTTAGTAGATGACAATAGCAAAGACTCAACTTCAGAAGTTGCCCATCGCTTAGGAATTAAACATATTATAAAGCACGAAAAAAACAAAGGCTATGGTGGTAATCAAAAGTCTTGCTACGCAAAAGCACTTGAGTTAAACATGGATATAATTATAATGTTACATCCTGATTATCAATATACTCCAAAGTTAATCCATGCCATTTCAGGAATCATTGCTTACGACGTTTATCCTGTCGTTTTAGGTTCTCGAATTCTAGGAAATGGGGCATTGAAAGGTGGAATGCCTTTGTATAAATACATTGCTAACCGTGTTTTAACTTTATGTCAAAATATATTAATGGGACAAAAACTTTCTGAGTATCATTCTGGGTACCGTGGATTCTCGAAGGAAATTTTTAGTAAAATTAATATTCAACGCAATTCTGACGATTTTGTATTTGATAACCAAATGCTAGGTCAAATTTTTTACGCGGGTTATGAAATTGGTGAAGTAACTTGTCCAACAAAATATTTCAAGGAAGCATCATCAATTAATTTTAAACGTTCGGTGCACTATGGAATTGGGGTTCTAGGTGTTTCAATAAAATACCGTCTTGCAAAGTGGAAAATTTACACTTCTTCGATTTATAAATGAAAGAAGAAAGAAATTTAAGAAGTTACAACTGAATTGATTAAAAATTAATTATATAATCTAAGAGTCAGAAAAAACGAGCTGAAAAACTAATTTTATGTGTTTGTGTACTTAAATTAGTAAATAAAAAATAGTAATAAATAGCCCGAAATTCAGCGCAGTTTTCAAAAAATGAATACAAAATATAGTTGTTAAATTATTCATTTAAATACATCAGCAGACCCCTATTTAAAAATTGATTTAAAATTACTAAGTATTTTTGAGCAACAACTTTTTATTGATGACAAGGAAATTATCAAAGAATTCAAACACGAACCTATCCCAAAAGATGTAAAACTCAGAACTAATGTTTTATATTTCGTCTAAAAATATCAATAAGAAAGTAAGAAAATTAAAACAGAAAAAGAGAAATTAGGAACCTTTGGCGACATGTATAATGACAAGGGAAATAAAGATCAAACAAACTTATCGTGAAAGAGAAGTAATTGTAAAGAAAAATAAATTAGTAGAGAATTGTTGAGGAAACTTAATTTTAAAAAAGAAAAATATATTCCTTAACAGTAGTAAAGGCAAAATAGTGTTTTCCTGAAAGTTCCTTTTATTGGACGCCAGTAAAGAAAATTGGATGAATTAGCTTAAAATCGTTAAGTATTCACAAAAACGAATTATATTTGAATAGAGGCACGATTTTATATTAAATGACTTTCTTAGGTTTACATCTCTAAATTTAATTCATGAAAAAAATTCTTTTTATAAGTTCTATATTACTTTCTTGTTCAGTTTTTGGACAATTTGACCCAAGCGAACGAAGTACTTCGCAAAAGTTCGATGAAGTAATGGATAATATCGCTCGCTTTTATGTTGACCCTATCAACGGAAAGTCATTGACTGAAAATGCAATTATAGCAATGTTAGAAAAGCTTGACCCGCATTCAACATATATTCCTGCTGAAGAATTAAATGAGGCTCAAACTTCAATCAACGGAAGTTTTGTCGGTGTTGGCATTCGTTTTCAAATTATGAAAGATACCTTAAACGTTGTCGCAACAATTCCTGGTGGTCCAAGTGAAAGATTAGGAATTCTTCCTGGAGATCAAATTGTTGTTGTAGATGGAAATAAAATTGCAGGTGTTGGCCTAAAAAATTCGGATGTACGCACAAAATTAATGGGCGAATTGGGTTCAAAAGTTGTAATTGAAATTAAACGTAAGTATCAAAAAGATAATTTAGTTTTTAATGTTACGAGGGACAAAATCCCTGTATTTTCAGTTGATGCACATTACATGATTGATAAAGAAACTGGTTACATTCGTTTAAATAGCTTTTCGAGAACAACAGTAGAAGAAGTGCATACAGCAATGGCCGCGTTGAAGGTAAAAGGAATGAAAAACTTGATTTTCGATTTACAAGGAAATGGTGGTGGTTTGTTGGATGCAGCGCACAAATTAGCTGATGAATTTCTTTCTGGAGATAAATTAGTTGTTTATTCTGAAGGACGCTCGCAGCCTAGAAGCAATTTAAAAGCTGGAAGAAAAGGTTTATTTGAAGATGGAAAATTAATCCTATTGACAGACGAATATTCAGCAAGTGCAAGCGAAATTTTGTCGGGAGCAATTCAAGACTGGGACAGAGGTTTAATCGTTGGTCGTCGCACTTTTGGTAAAGGCTTGGTTCAACGTCCAATGCCATTAAGTGATGGTTCTGAAATTCGTTTAACCATTGCAAGATATTACACTCCAGCAGGAAGATTTATCCAAAAACCTTACGATGACCCTGAAATGTATAAAAAAGATTTAACTCAACGTTTTTTAAATGGTGAATTTATTCATGCTGATTCTATCAAAATGCCTGATTCTCTGCTGTTTAAAACATTAAAAACGAATAGAACAGTTTACGCAGGAGGCGGAATCATGCCAGACTTTTTTGTTCCTTTAGATACAACCGAAAATTCAGAATACTTAAGTGACTTATTTAGAGGTGGATATATCAATTCATTTCCTTTCCGTTACCTTTCAGATCATCGCATTGAATTGAAAAACAAGTATCCGACTTTTGAAGATTTCAACAAAAATTTTGTTTGTGATTTAGCTTTTATGACCGAATTTTTTGATTACGTAAAGAAAGAAAATTCGAAATTAGATTTCATCGAAAAGGATTATGAAATCAGCAAAAAGCTTATTCAACTTAGATTAAAAGCAAATCTTGCGCAGGATTTATGGGGAGTGAATGAATTTTTTCAAGTTTATAATGACTCCAACGAGATTTTACAGCGTGCGATTAGCGTACTTAATTCGAAAGAATATAATTCCATAAAATTAGACAAATGAGAAGGGTTGTGGTAACAGGAATGGGAGCTTTGACTCCAATCGGTAATAATTTAGAGGAATTTTGGAATGCTTTAATAACTGGAAAAAGTGGTGCTTCTCTTATAACGAAATTTGACACAGAAAAATTCAAGGTTAAATTTGCGTGTGAATTAAAAGGATATACTGAACTAGCGCATTTTGACTCGAAAGAAGTGCGTAAATACGACAAGTTTTCACAATACGCTTTAGTTGCTGTTGAAGAAGCCGTAGCTCAAGCCGGAATTGATTTTGAAACTTTAAATCGCGATCGAATTGGAGTAATTTGGGGTTCTGGAAACGGAGGAATTCAAACTTTTCAGGATCAGATGAAAGAATATTGTGAAGGGGATGGAACGCCAAGATTTACACCTTACTTTATTCCTAGAATTTTAGTTGATATTGCTTCTGGAATTATTTCTATAAAATATGGTTTGCGAGGGGTAAATTTTTGTCCTGTTTCAGCTTGCGCAACTTCCAACACTGCGATAATAGAAGCCTTTAATTATATTAGATGGGATAAAGCAGATATGATTGTTACGGGTGGTTCGGAAGCAGCAATAAATGAAGCTTCAATTGGTGGGTTTTCGTCTGCAAAAGCTTTATCTACAAGGAACGATTCACCAGAAACAGCTTCCCGCCCATTTGATGTTTCACGCGATGGTTTCGTGATGGGCGAAGGTGCAGGTGCTTTAATTTTGGAAGAATATGAACATGCTGTAAAACGAGGAGCAACAATTTTAGGAGAAGTCGTTGGTGGCGGAATGGCTGCTGATGCTTATCATTTAACAGGTACGCATCCTGAAGGAGCTGGTGCAGTTTTAGGTATGAATGAAGCATTGAGAGAGGCTGGAATTTCAGCATCGGAAATTGATTACATAAATATGCATGCGACGTCAACTCCTCAAGGAGATATTTCAGAACTTTTTGCAGCAAGAACGGTTTTTGGCATAAATTCAACTGTTTCTATTTCTGCAACGAAATCCATGACGGGACATTTATTAGGAGCTGCTGGGGCGATAGAAGCAATTGCGTGTGTGAAAGCACTACAAACTGGTTTAATTCCACCAACAATTAATACGGAAATAATTGAACCAGAATTTGCCGATTCATTTCATTTCCCATTAGGTAAAGCGGTTGAAAAAGACATGACGTATGCCATGAGCAATACGTTTGGATTCGGTGGGCATATTGCATCTGTGATTATGAAAAAATTCAGGAATTAGACCACCTGTAATGCGTTGGAATTAATAAATCCTTTTTCGATATCAATTTCTAATTTACCTAAATTAATTCCTCCCCAACCTACTTGATTGATTAATACGAGTTGATTGTTTGCATTCTTCAAAACTGTTGGTTTTTCGAGAAAGGTGTGTGTATGTCCGCCCAAAATCAGATTGATATAAGTGGTTTTTTTGGCTAATATTAAATCCGAAATTCTAGTTTTATCCTCATAATCATAGCCGAGATGAGACAAACAAATTATCAATTCACACCCTTTATTCTTCAATTCAAGTGCGATTAAGTTTGCGCTTTCAATTGGATCATTGTAAACTGTTGCTCCATATTTATCATCAGGAACGAGACCTTTTAGTTCTATTCCTAATCCAAAAACTCCAATTTTAATTCCTGCTTTTTTGAATATTTTATATAGTTGCGTCTGGTTTGCTAAAATGGTGTTTGAAAAATTATAATTTGAACACAAAAAAGGGAAATTGGCGTATTTCTTTGCATTGAGAAAACCTTCCAATCCGATATCGAAATCATGGTTGCCCATTGTAGCCGCATCGTAACCCATTCTTGACATTAACTGGATTTCTAACTCACCATTGAACGCATTAAAATAAGGTGTTCCTTGAAATATGTCACCCGAATCAAGCAATAAAACATGCTCATTTTCTTGCCTAATTTTTTGAATTAAAGTAAAGCGCTTTGCAACACCTCCCATTCCTGGGAATTTTGTGTGATTCGCGGGAAAAGGTTCTATGTTAGAATGTGTATCGTTTGTATGTAAAATTATGATTTTCTTACTTGCCGATCCTGAAATAGTTTCAGCCAACAAAGAATTAGAAAGGAGTATTCCTCCAGTACCTAAAGCGATATTTTTTATAAAATTTCTTCTTTTCATTTTTTAGGGGATTTTAAAATGCTAAGATTTTTGGATATAGAACTCTACAACTAAAACCAGACTGATGAGGATATTGAGAACTAGTTTTGAGCCTATCGTGATATTCCATAAGTCACGTTTTTACTTTTAATTTACAATCAAAGTTCCTTGATTCCTAGCCTCTTCAATTAACACATCTCTTAGTAATTTACCTGTTTGATTACTATTCGTTTGCTTCAAAAAGAAATTCATTTTATCTCCGCCATTCATTAAATAATCCGAAGTAATAACCCAAAAATGAGTTGGATTTTCAGGGCTACTATTCAATGAAAGTTTACCCTCAACTAAACTCATATTTGCCATTGGCTCACCTCCCGATTTATTCAAGTAAGCTTCAATTTCTGGTAATACTTCAATTGGTAATTCAACCCAAACTACCGTGTTGTCAAATGGCATTACTTTAAATAAATCTCCAAGTGTTACATTTCCTTTTCCAATACTTGAACGAATGCCACCTGTGTTTAATAAACAAACAACAGGTTGAGATAATCTAACTGTTTTTGTTTGATTTGTGAAAAGTGCTGAGGCAACCCATTTCATTAGATTAGACGCTGGGCGCTTTACACTGAAATCTTCGGTTGAAACTGCTATAACCTCGTTCATTCGTTTATCCAATGAATCTTTGTAAGGTTTAATCAATGAAACAAGTGAACTATCCGAAATAATCGCTTGACTAACCTGTTCTTGATTGGTTTTTGTTTGCACTATCAAATGCGAAGAGCAAGCCCAAAGGCCTGCTCCTGCAAAAAGTAATATGAGATTTCTTAAAATCACTCAATGATAAATTGTTGTTGAACTTCGCCAAAGCTTGTACCAACATTTAAAATATAAACACCTGATTTGAAATCAGAAGCGTTCAATTCTAAAACTGATAACTCAACTTTCGATTTTTTGGTAACTACCCTTCCTGTCATATCTGTAACTGAATAAGAAGTAATGTTTAATCCATTAACTTGGGCATACACCTTGTTATTTGAAGGATTTGGGAAAACAGAGAAATTGCTTTTTAACATTTCAGGCAAACCAACTGAACAAGTATTGTACGTCATGTTGGCGAAATTAACGTGACATACAAAGTCAGCTGAGTCAATGTAAGGATTTCTGTTTGCTTGCGTTGAAAATATATATTCTTGACGTGCAATTTCGTAATTATCGATAGGATCAGCTTCGTGCCATTGTTTCAAAATCTCTTGTGATTGATTAGTTGGTACTTGCCAGTTATTTCCAGATATTCCATTATAACAGGTTGCCATATACATAATTGATCTAGCAGAATTCCCTTTTTGACCAGCTCTAGGTTCAAAAACCAATTGATTTGAACTATTGTATCCTACTTTACAACCTAGATAAGTGAATACAACATTACCAGTTATTACGTCTAAAGGAAGGTTACTTCTCGGAGTATTAGCGTTTTGTAAGTTTGCTGGATATAAATTATGTTGATCGGAATACTCTGGTTTTTCAGGATTATCGGCAGGAAATGTAGGCATCCATGAGTGTGCGTAAGTGTGCTCTCTTGAATAACCCGTTGCTGTCCAATCAAATGGATCATTAAATACCTTTCGCTCTCCTGAATAAACACAAGTAACATAAGATTGACCATTTGTAGTGTCTTTTACTTCAAATGAATTCATTACAGTTGTTTTGTAGTTGAAATAAGAAACAAATGTATGCGGATTAATTTTCGCAGAAAGTGCTGTCAAAAAGCCTGAATTTGTCGCGTTAATACCGCTGTAATAGTTTCCAATATTCAATCCTGAACTTGTTATATTTCCTGTTGCTGGTGAAGTTGTTAAATAATTCTCAAACCCAGCTGTACCATTAAAAGCGTAAACTGCGAAATAATAATTTTGATTGGCAATTACACCTCTTGGCGTAAAACCTGTTCCGTTTCCAATGTAAGCAACTCGTGCATCACCAACAACATCACCTCTTTTATAATTTGTTCCATCAACAGGCATTCCTGTAATTGCTGAACCGTTTTTCCAAAGAACGATGTATTTTTCAGCACCAGAAGCTGCTACATATTGACCACCTACTGTGTATGCTTTCACTAGTGGGAAAGTTAAACCAGTCGGGTTTGAGGTTGGTTGCGTAGCTAAATTATCGGTTCCAACTGCTGAAAGGTTAATGATGTAAGGATTTTCGTCAGAGTCATCATTTGCAATTGTTAGTATCGCAGAACGTGTTCCTGTTCCTTGAGGTGCAAATGAAAGCGTGAATGTTTGATTTCCCGTTGCAGGAATTGTTCCCGTAGAAAGTGTTGTTGAAAAATCTGCAGTATTAGTTCCAGTAAGGGTTGTTCCTGAAATTGTCAGAACTTGAATACCAGAATTTTCAATTGTAATAGTTGTGGTTGCTGCATTTCCTACAACATAAGTTCCGTTATTGAAAATCGTTGTTCCATTCATTTTTACGTTTATCTCTTTTGCTGGAGCAACATAAGCGAAAATATCATTCAAATTTCTTGGAACTAATTGATAATTCGCATTGAATTGTCCTACTAAAGCAATAATTGTTCGTGGTCCAGTTGGAATTGCTGTACCGTCAATATTTGTAGAACCATTAATTCTAACATCCATTGTTGTTACTCCATCTGTAATTTGTACTGTTGCATTACCTGTAGCAAATGAACCTGTGGTAGTGAATACTACATTGTCAACACGCACTAATTGAGCTTCCAAAGATTCATTAATTGCTGCAAGCGGAACAATTAGTGGATTGGGCAGCGTGCGAGGTCCATGATTCGTAAAACTATTAGTTGGAGAGATTTCTAACAATCCACTAAAATCAAAAAGCACTCCTGTAGCTGTAATGGAATCTCCTCTTTGAATAGAACTAAGATTACTTCCAAATGCCGGAATTGCCGCCGTACCATCTTGTATATAACGAATATTACCTAATTCAGATCCGTTTGTAACGATTCCTGTTACGGTAACTGTTTGACCAATACCCAAATTTCGGACATCAGAAATAGTTTGAGCGCTTGCAAAAAAACTTGCAAAAGCTACAAAACCAGTAAAAATTGTTTTTCTCATAGTTTAATTTTAAAATTGTATTCCAAGTGAAACATTAAATCGGAAACCACCACCGAACATTACTGTTGCAGAACGGGCATCGAAGTTATCAAAAGATCCGTTTTGATTGTTAGTCGCATCAGAAATAAAAGATGAATTTAGTAAATTAATTATTGAACCACTTGCAATAAATGCAACTGATTTTAATGGATATCTGTATCCTGCGAATAAATTAATTAAAGAATAAGCTGGCATTTTCCAAGACTCTCTTCCACCGTTGGCACCTTGAAGTGAGAAAGGATCAAAATTCGCATAATAACGATCAAAATGTTGTGCTTGAATTTTAATGTATAAATTTTTAATTGGTTCATATCTCAATGAAGCTGCAAGTGCTGTTTGTGCAGCATCGCCAACATGTACGCCTTTTGCGTCAAAAGTAAACTCAAGTGAATCATATTGAGGAACAATTACTGTTTTAGAAGAGTTCCAGAACCAATTACCTAAAGAGAACATTAATTCAGCTGAAAGTTTATCATTAATTTTATAAGCAAAATCGACCTCCCCGCCAAGGTGTACTGCATTCATACCATTAATATTTATGCGTATAGATTCAGTTGGGTCTTGTGGGTCTGGAACCGGTACACCAAATGGCATTGGTTTGTTTCTCCAATTTGTAGCGTAAGTGTTGAAATTAACACCAAATTTTTTACTTGCGTAATTATATCCTAATTCAACTGCTAAAATTTGTTCATTTGAAATGATTCCAAAAAATTCATTTGAATTATTATCAATTACATTCGAGAATTGTGGGGTTCTGTTTAAAAAACCAATATTAACATAAGCGTTTGCGTCCTTGTGAACTTTATAACTGAAACCTGATTTAAATGTAAATCCGGGAATATATTTCCAATCGGTTGCGTAATCTTTAAGTCCCTCGGAGGATGCATTATAGGTAACGCCATTGTAGGTTATGGTATCTGTTGCACCAATTCTCAAAACAGTATCTTCCAATTCCAACACTTTCCTCTGGAAATAATCAACTCCTTTATAACCGTTCACAATACCTGAAAGGTTTATAAAGTATGCAAATTTATCGCTTGAATATTCCATTTGGCCAAAAGCACCTGTCCATTGAACAATACCTTTTCTATCCGCATTGAAAGTGTTTTTAGCAACTCTGTCACCCACACGCATCATTGGAGTTGCAACGTTGTTATTTGCCGTGCTCACAAAATAATCGCCACCTAGTAAATCTGCTACTTCTTGATAATGTCGTCCTTCATAGTAACGAATATCTAAACCACCAGAAATTTCCAGCTTTGACGAATAAGAATAGTTAAACTGTCCTAAATAACCCGTCCAAAAATGATTATTAATATTTGCTAACAATATTTGACTTGATTGAATTTCTGTAGGGCTGTATTGAGTATTGATATTTGGTGTTCCAAATAAAGAATTTACTCTGTTTTCTTGTTCGATTAAATCCCAATTTATTAATCCTGTTGAGTCTCGTAAAATTCCTTCCGTGTTTAACATATTAGTTCCACCTCCTCTGCCAATAGAAACATAAAGTAAATTTGAAACGGCTAATTTTTCATTTACTTTCCAAAAGTCTTTAAGTGTAATTTGAGGTTTAGAATAAAAATTCAAGCGTTCGTTTACAATTTCTTTTTCGCCATTTGCATTTGTTCTGTATCCCCAATGTTGATTAAAACGAATCCCCATATTGTAGAACAAAGCTGTTGAATCAACTTGTACACCTAAATTTCTTGCTCTTTCGGAATCGAAATATTGTATCGCTTGATTAAATGAGCGTTGACCATGTCTTTGCGGTGCAGCGAAGGCAGAAATTGTAATTAAATGACTTTTTATTTTCTTTGAAACCTTACCATATCCAAAGAAACCTTGGCTTGGTGTTCCATAAACCCAACCATCAGCTTGCTTATAAGATCCAGAAACTGTAAAGCCCCAACCACTTTTTGTCATTCCAGAATTGTAGGCAAAAGTAGTACGAAGCATATTTCCAGTTCCATACTCTTGCTTAAATGAACCTCCTTTTTTACTTCCGATTCCCGATGTTAAAATGTTGATTGTTCCTCCAATTGAAGGCATAGCTATTTTAGTTGCTCCGAGTCCGCGCTGCACTTGCATCTGTGATGTAATCGCGTCCAAGCCGAACCAATTTGACCAATAAACGGAACCATTTTCCATATCGTTTACTGGGACGCCATCTATCAAAACGCCCACATTTCGTTGGTCAAAACCTCTCACGCTAATTCTTGCATCACCATCTCCACCACCAGTTTGTGTGGCGTAAACCCCAGCTGTACCATTCAATAACATTGGTAAATCTCTTGAAGCAAGTTCTTCTGTTATTTTTTGCAAGGAAATTTTTGTAACAGCAACTGGCACATTTCCTTCTTTCACAAGGTTACCTATAACTTTTACTTCATCTAATTCTTGACTTCCACCTAAAACAATATCGCGTTTAACGATTGGTTTGTCAATTTTAGCCGTCATTTGAATTGTATCAAAAGAAAGAATTGTAACCGTTATGGAATAAGTTCCATAAAGTAAATTTGGAATTTCGTAATTCCCTTCCGTATTGGTTATTGTTTTTTTCTGAATCGTATTATTTTTATCTGTCAAAGTGATTTTCGCACCAACAACAGCTTGGTTAGTAACGTTATCGGTAATTGAACCAATCAATTTTCCACTTGTTTGGGCAAAACTAAAGCAAGAAACTAACACTAAAAAAGTTGCTAAAAGAAACTTCATATCTAAGGTTTGAACATTAAAAAAGGTCGATTGCTCGACCTTCCTTTTACTGAATAATATATTATCTTAAAATAACTTTTCTTAATTGTTGTTCACCATTTTGGTTTGTTATTTTCAAGAAGTAAACACCTCTTAAATTGTCGAAATCTAAAGTGATTAATTGCTTATTGGCAATATTTGTAACCGTATTAACCGTTTGACCAAGAGAATTTACCAATTGGATACTTTTCAAATTTCCATTGTTTCGAATGTTCACAATTCCATTACTAGGATTTGGATAAACAGTTAATGCGTTAGAGTTAATTTCATTAACAGAAACTGGATTACACAAACAATCGTGAGAACCTAAACTAAACCAATTGCCATCTAAAATAGGATTTCCACTAGTTCCGAATAAAGTATCACCATTTGCATCAAGTCTAACAACAACAGCAGGAATTGTATCATATTCTAACAACGGGTCGAAGAATGAAGGATTTGCGGTCGCTCCTTTTTGAACACTTGATTTGCGAATCATTGAGTGATCTGTTGTAACTTGAATACCTAATCCAGAGCTATAAGGAAATTGTGTTGACCATGCGCCGTCGTTTCCGGAAGAAGTTCCTGTTTCATTTGCAGGATTTTCACCAATTTTACCAAAAATATCGACAATTTGAAAACCGGTTACATTTGTTGGGTTAATAAGAGTCGTTGCTGTTGCTGGCAATGTTCCTTTCGCTAAAATAATTGCGTCATTCCCATTCCAATAAAAAGAGCTTGAAACTTCGTAATCTGGTGAGAAAAACCCGTCTCCTCTAACTTCCAAAGAATCCCAAATTGGAGCTTCTTGTGCGATACCATTTGGGTTTCTTTTATCCAATACCGCTACAAAAACACTATAAGCAGGAACGATTCCAGCTAACTGAACAGAATTTCTAACAGTTGCTGTAGTTGAACCATTAGAATAACGAGCAACAAAATATCCCGATAAATTAATGTCAGCAGAAGTTGGATTGTAAATTTCAATAGCCTTATTATTTCCCCATCCTTCTACATATTCTGAGATGAATAATTGAGAACAATTTGTTGTTTGGGAGAAACCCAATGTGCTAGTTAAAAGACCAATACTAAGTAAAAGTTTTTTCATTTTATGTTTATTAGATTTAAAATACAAGATTATTGTAACAGAAATATGCAGAAATAAATTTTAATTTAATTGCTAATTCATTTAAAGGTTACTGTTTCAGCGTGGTTTTGGCTAAAAATGCCTCAAGGTGAACGCGCTAAACTTGTACAAAATTAAAGTTTTTTTCAATGCTTAACATTATGAATTTGTTAACATAGCGTTTTATTTTTTTTAGCTAATTGTTGAAAATAATTTATGCATTAAAAGTAATCCTTATCTTCGATTTTAAAATTAAACTGTTATGAAAAAGTTATTTGTTTTTACTGCCTTTTTATTTATTTCTTTTCTGTCTTTTAATCAAGAACTTACGATAGAAAAGATTTGGAAAAAGTATGAGTTTTATGCCAAAGGTGTCGAAGGTTTCAAATCAATGAAGGATGGAGAAAACTATACGCGTCCAACAAAAGATCGGTCTATTAAAAAATATAGCATCACCAATTCAAGCGATCAAGGAACGACTATTGTGGATGGGAAAGATTTATTATTTAATGGTAAAGAAGTTGTTTACGACGATTACGAATTTAATTCTGATGAGTCTAAAATTCTTTTTTTAACCGAAACAACACCAGTTTATAGAAGAAGTTTTAAAGCTGTTTATTTCTTATTCGACGTCGCTTCTAAAAAATTACAACCCTTAGATATAGAACATCAACCCCAAACTTTAGCTGAATATTCCCCTGACGGCAAGATGGTTTCTTATGTGCAAGGGAATGACTTATTTGTAAAAAATATTAAGTCTGGTTCAGTAACAAAGCTGACCAAAGACGGAAAAAAGAACAAAATCATTAATGGTACAACTGATTGGGTTTACGAAGAGGAATTTTCAATTACGAAAGCTTATGCTTGGTCTCCTGATAGCAAAATGATTGCATTCTTTAAATTCGATGAGCGAGAAGTACCTGAATTTACAATGGCAATGTACGGTGATTTATACCCTGAACAATATAAATTCAAATATCCAAAAGCTGGTGAAGTAAACAGTAAAGTAAGCGCTCATACAGTTACAATTAAAGATGGATCGATTAAAAACATAAATCTTGGAGAATATGAATACATTCCACGACTAAAATGGTCAGAAAATGCGAATCAGCTAATTATCCAAACAATGAATCGCCACCAAAACTTATTGAAATATCACTTAATCGATTACACAACTAAAAAGCCTGTTCAACGCGTAATTTTTGAAGAAAAATCGGACACTTATGTTGAAATTGATGATAATTTGCTGATTTTAAAAGATGGTAAATCAATAGTTAGAACATCGGAAATAAATGGTTATAATCATATTTATTTACTTGGTTTTGACGGAAAATCTACCCAAATCACAAAAGGGAACTGGGATGTTATCGAATTTTTAGGAATTGATGCCGCCAACAAAACAATTTATTATAGTTCAGCTGAACCATCCTCAATCCACAAGGCAATCTATTCGATTCAATTAGATGGAACAAATAAGAAATTAATCAGTTCCGACAAAGGTTACAACGATGCTGAATTTACACAAGGAATGAATTATTGTGTCTTATCGCATTCAGACGGCAATACCCCTCCTACTCACTCATTGTGTAAAAATGAGGGAACTAAATTAAGAGATTTAGAAACAAATGAAGAACTGAATAGTAAGATTAAAAGCTATAATTTTCCGCAAAAAGAGTATTTATCATTCAATGCAAATGGAATAAAATTAAATGGTTGGATGCTAAAACCTGCAAACTTTGATGCTTCAAAAAAATATCCCGTCTACTTTAACGTGTACGGAGGGCCTGGCCACAATGAAGTACTTGATTCTTGGGATGGAAACGATTATTTGTACCATCAACTACTTGCTCAAAAAGGATATATTGTAGTTTGCGTTGACCCAAGAGGAACAATGTATCAAGGAGCAGAATTTAAAAAATCAACCTATTTACAATTAGGAAAATTGGAAATTGAAGATATTATCAACACGGCAAAAGAACTCCAAAAATTAGAATATGTAGATGCGTCTAGAATCGGAATAATGGGTTGGAGTTATGGTGGATTTATGGCTTCTTTAGCGATTACTAAAGGCGCTGATGTGTTTAAAATGGCAATCGCTGTTGCACCAGTGACCAATTGGAGATATTACGATAATATTTACACAGAGCGTTTTATGCGTACCCCAAAAGAAAACGAAGACGGTTATGATCGCAATTCACCTATCAATTTTGTAGATCAACTAAAAGGAAAATATTTCTTAATTCATGGATCCGCAGATGACAACGTTCATTATCAAAATTCTATGGAAATGGTTAGCGCTTTAGTAAAAGCAAACAAACAATTTGATCTTTTCATTTATCCAAATAAAAACCACGGAATCTACGGTGGAAACACAAGAAATCACTTATTTCAAATGATGTTGGATTACGTTGTTTTGAACTTGTAAGTTTACTTCAAAAAGAACAAAAACAATTAAAGTTTAATAAAGGTGACTTTTAGTACAGATAACTGATATTCAATTGTATTTGGTAAAAAATTAATTTTTATTAGTTGCGGAATCTATCAAAAGAAAAGAGATTCCGCAACTAATAAGAAAAGTAAAAAATAGGTAATTAACTGATTTTAAATTAATTGATTATCAACTTACGTTCAACTTACACTATTTTTCTATAACGAATACGTTTTGGAGCATTGTCTCCCATGCGTTTTTTGCGGTTTTCTTCGTACTCAGAATAAGAACCTTCAAACCAATAAACTTCAGAATTACCTTCGAAAGCAAGAATGTGCGTGCAAATTCTATCCAAAAACCATCTGTCGTGAGAAATAACAACTGCGCAACCCGCAAAATTTTCGATTCCTTCCTCCAAGGCACGCAATGTATTCACGTCAATATCATTCGTTGGCTCATCCAATAAAAGAACGTTTGCCTCTGTCTTCAAAGTCATTGCTAAATGCAAGCGATTCCGCTCACCACCAGATAAAATCCCAATTTTCTTGTTTTGGTCAGAACCGTTGAAATTAAACTTCGACAAATAAGCTCTAGAATTGATTTTCTGATTTCCAACTTCTACAAATTCCAAACCATTTGAAACAACATCGAAAACTGTTTTGTCCGGATGGATATCTTTGTGTGTTTGATCTACGTAGCCAATCTTTACCGTTTCACCAACTTGGAATTCTCCTTTATCAGCTTGTAATTCGTCCATTATCATTTTAAAAATGGTTGTTTTTCCAGCACCATTTGGCCCAATAATACCTACGATTCCGGCAGGCGGCAATTTAAAATTCAGATCGTCATACAGCAATTTGTCTCCAAAACCTTTCGCAACGTGAACTGCTTCAATTACATTCATTCCTAAACGAGGTCCGTTTGGAATTGGAATTTCCAATCTTGCTTCTTTGTCTTTTGAGTCTTCAGACAACATTTTGTCGTAATTCTGCAATCGTGCTTTACTTTTCGCTTGACGCGCTTTTGGATTCATTCGCACCCATTCCAGCTCACGTGCTAACATCTTTTGACGTTTAGACTCTGTTTTCTCTTCGTCTTTTAAACGATTTCCTTTTTGTTCCAACCAAGAAGAATAATTTCCTTTCCACGGAATCCCCTCTCCTCTATCCAATTCTAAAATCCAACCAGCCACATTATCCAAGAAATAACGGTCGTGCGTTACAGCAATCACAGTTCCTTGATATTGTTGTAAATGTTGCTCTAGCCAATCAATCGATTCTGCATCCAAGTGGTTGGTAGGCTCATCTAACAGTAAAATATCAGGGTTTTGCAACAATAAACGACACAAAGCAACCCGACGTTTTTCACCTCCTGAAAGTGTTTCAATTTTTTGATCATCTGGAGGACAGCGCAAAGCATCCATTGCGCGCTCCAATTTTGTGTCTAATTCCCAAGCATCTAATGCATCGATTTTATCCTGAACTTCTCCTTGACGAGCGATTAATTTATCCATTTTATCAGGATTGTTCAAAATCGCTTCATCCATAAAAGAAGCGTTGATTTCTTCATACTCGTTCAAAACGTCTACCGTCTCTTGTGCACCTTCCATCACTACTTCCTTCACCGTTTTATTCGGATCTAAATCTGGTTCTTGAGCTAAATAACCCACTGAATATCCAGAAGAAAACACTACGTCACCTTGATAAGATTGATCTAAACCAGCAATAATTTTCATTACTGTTGACTTTCCTGAACCGTTCAAACCGATGATACCAATCTTTGCTCCGTAGAAAAATGATAGGTAAATGTTTTTAATGATTTGTTTTCCTTGTGGTGTTGCTTTTGAGACACCCACCATTGAAAATATTATTTTTTTATCGTCTGCCATTTGTTAAAATTTATAGGTGACAAATTTACCAAGAACTAAATCATAATCAACATTTATTCAATTTATAATCTAGGATATTTTAGCTATTTTTCAACAACGAAATCACTTAAGAAGCTTCTTTTTGATTTGTTAGATTTTCTATTTTTTCAATATCTCCAAAACGAACATCATCCATCAAACGTAGCTTCTCCATCTGTCCAACTTCTAGGCTGAAAAAATTAAATTCTTCTGTGATAACTCCAACCAAACGGTAAATTCCTTTTCCGTAAAAAGGGAATTTTCGTACACTTTCAGGGAAATGAACGGTGTCGATTGTGTCGCCATTTTTATCGATAAATGTTCCAAAATTCATACTATCGCCTTTAGATGTCCGTGATTGCTTGATGGCAACTAAATAACCATACATCTCAATTCTTACCCCTAAATAGTTTGCTAATTCAGAAGCAAAAACATGTTCTGGCAAATTTTCATCCAATAAATCAAACGGATTACAGAGTGAAAAACCTAACAATTCTATTTGTTCAAACGTGGATTCCGCTACATTTTCTTCTAATTTTGGTATTACGTGATTCACGATAGGCGTTTCAAATAATTCGATTGCTTTTGATTTCTTCAAGTGACGATGATGGTGAAAATGAGCTTTCCAAAGCAAGGTTTTTCGGTCGTCTTTAAAATCACGTAACGCACCAATACGGATAAATAAAGCCAACTGTTCTAAAGGAATATGACAGCGACGGATTAAATCATCAAAATTTTTAAAGTGTCCATACCGTCGTCTTTCCTCAATAATTGGCAACACCATTTGCGCTTCAACACCAGCAACTAAAATAAACCCAAGAATCAATCTTTTCCCAATAAGCACACACTCAAATGCTCCCTCATTTAAAGAAGGTGCTTCAATGATTGCTCCCCAACGCCTAGCTTCGTGAACGTAGATTTCCGTTCGGTAATAACCACCAAAATTATTGATTGTTGCAGTCATATATTCCAATGGATAATGCGCTTTCAAATATAAACTTTGGTAACTCTCTACTGCATAAGAAGCAGAATGTCCCTTGGAAAACGCATAACCTGCAAAACTTTCTATTTGTCGCCAAATATCCGATGTAAGGTTAAAATCATGGCCTTTCTGTTCGCAGTTCTCAAAAAACGTATCGCGAACACGTTGAAACTCTTCTCGTGAGCGAAATTTCCCAGACATTCCTCTCCGCAAAGAATCTGCTTCCGCCAATGTTAGGCCAGCAAAAAAATGTGCCACTTTTATCACATCTTCTTGATACACCATAACACCATACGTTTCTGGCATAATTTCTAACAAAATAGGATGCGCTTGTTTTCTCCGCTCTGGATTGCGGTGGCGTAAAATATATTCTCTCATCATTCCCGACTGCGAAACACCGGGACGAATAATTGAACTTGCGGCCACCAATTCCAAGTAAGTTTTTACTTTTAGTTTTACAATCAACATACGCATTGCAGGAGATTCAACGTAAAAGCAACCTAAAGCTTTTGCATCTAATAATAATTGACGGATTTTTTCATCTTCTTTGAAATACGCAATATCGTGAATGTCGTGAGGTGGATTGTCAACTTGATTATAAGCTATAATGTCCAAACATTCGCGGATTTTCCCCAAGCCTCTTTGACTGAGGACATCGAATTTATACAAACCAACATCTTCAGCTTCCAACATTGAAAATTGCGTAGTTGGGTAAGCTTTTGGTGGTAAAAAAGTAGCTGAATACCAAGTCATCGGTTTTTCCGCAATAACAATTCCACCTGAATGAACGCTTAAATGAGAGGGCATACCTTGAATATAGCGACTGTATTTCAGCACTAATTTTGACATTCCATCGAGTTTTTCTTCCACGAACTTCCCTTTACTCAATAAATTAATTTCAGATTTTGGCAACCCAAACACTTTTCCTAGCTCGCGAATTGTTGCTCTAAATTGAAAGGTATTATATGTACAAAGCCAAGCTGCATGTGGGTAACGGTCAAACAAATAGCTTATCACATCATCTCGATCACGCCAAGAAAAATCAATGTCAAAATCAGGTGGATTTTTTCGATACAGGTTGATAAAACGCTCGAAATACAAATCTAATTCGATGGGGTCAACGTCTGTAATTCTGAGGAGATAGGCCACTAAACTGTTGGCACCACTTCCTCTTCCGACATAAAAATAACCTTTGGAGCGCGCATACGAAGTGAAATCCCACGTTATCAAAAAATAAGATAAGTACTCTTTTTGCGCAATGATTTCAATCTCCTTATCAATGCGCATTTGAATGACAGAATTGATTGCTTTATAACGATAACTCAAACCTTCCATGCATAATTCACGCAATAGTTTTTCGTCTTCTTGCTTACTTCCTGTGAATGTAACTGGATTTTGAGGTGTCGCATCATCTCCAAACAAAAAGTCAACATGACAACTTTGAAAGAGTTGAATTGTACGCTCTACTAATTCAGGAAAATTCTCGTAACATTTTGTCCATTCGTCGTAGCTTAAAAATTGATCTTTTTCATCAGCTTGATCTTTTAGTTCCAACTTAGAAAGAAGCAAGTTATAATGAATCGCACGCAACAATCGATGCGTGTTAAAATCGCGTTTGGAACGAAATGTCATTGGACTTAGCGCCACTAATTTACTTCGATTGAGTTTTTGATACTTAAAATCTAAACCAGTGACATCGTTTACCGTCACTTCGATGTACTCATTTTCTTTGAGCTTTTTCGGAATAGAATTGATGGGATAAATTACGTAGCAACTTCCGAAATGCGGAAACACATCTGGAAAAGGAATAGAATTGTGGAGATAGCTAGAAAGAAAAACATTTAGTTCGTGAAATCCCCGATTGTTCCGAGCAATTATGGTACATTTTAGGTGTAATCCGTTACGCAATTCAACACCCACAACACCGTGAATTCCGTTGCGTTTTGCTTCTCTCAAAAATGTCAAAGCAGCACCTGTTGAATTTATATCAGCTAAAAAAACAAAAGCATATTTAGCCTCTATCGCCCAATTAATGATTTCTTCGGGAGAAAGAATTCCATATTTTAAGCTAAAATGTGAATGTGTTTTCATTGAATTTAAGAGCTGCGATTTAAGTAAAAAAAAATGAAATAAGCGAAATAAAAAATAATCTACTTGCAATACAAAAGTACAAAAAAATATAAGTTTGATTATTTTTTAATCACTAATTTTGATTAATTTTTAATCTTTAATGATTTTTAGATGAAAAGCAAAATTTTATTTTTTTAATGCGATATAAAATGAAAAATGTACCTTCGTTATCAATGAAAAGTATTAAAAAATTTCTAGCTAAAATTTTAAGTCAAAAAGCATATTTAAAAACCTTGCACCGTGTTTTTTACTTGCTCTACGATTTAGGGCTTTTAAAAAACGACCCTCGTTTCAAGTATCATTATACTATCAAAAAAATAATTCAAAAGGATTTTGTAGTAGTAGATATCGGAGCGAATCTTGGGTATTTCGCAAAAAATTTCGCGCGACTTACACCAAACGGAAAAGTAATCGCAATTGAGCCTGTTCCTGCGTTTTATGGTATTTTGAACTACTTTTTAGGACAAAAATCAAACGTTGAAATTCACAATGTTGCTTTGGGGAAAGAAGAAGGGATTATCACGATGGTGATGCCTGAATCAGATGGATTTATTCGCACAGGTTTACCCCATATAGCAAATTCGGAAGAAGAAAAAAAGCAACACAAAACACAAGAAGTAAAAATTGTGAAAGCCCGCAATTTCATTGGTGAAATTCCAAAAATCAACTATATAAAATGTGACATCGAAGGTTATGAAGGAATTGTTTTTGAGGAAATTAAACCGATAATAGCAATCCAAAGACCATTTGTACAATTGGAAATTTCTGAAGAAAATAGAAAGCAATTATTAGATTTATTTCTCGAATTAGACTATTTGCAATTTGGTATTTGCAATGGGCATTTTGTTTTTGAAGAAGGCGAACAAAAAGAGGAAGGTGATTATTTCTTCGTTCCAAAAGAGAAATTAAAAGACTTTCAAAAATACATTTCATAATGAAGTTGCTACTATTCCTTTTGCTATTCGTTGGATTATCAACTCTTTCGTGTGAAAAAGGAGCAGGAAATTTCGTTTTAAAAGGAAAAGTAACAGACATAACATTTGCCACTGGATTTGAAGGCGCGGAAATAAAACTTTACAAAGTTCCGATTGGAACAACTTCAGAACTATTAGTTGAGTCGAAAACTCTTGGAGCTGACGGAAGGTACAATTTTAGTTTCCCACGTGAAAAAATAGAGAAATACGTTATTCGGGTGAGTAAGCCCAACTACTTTCCAATTGAAGAAACTATTTTTTATTCTAGCCTATCGATTGCAGAAGACAATGTGCGTGATTTTTCTACGGGCGCTAAATCGTGGGTAAAATTACGAATTATCAATAATGGTCCTGTAAGTACCGATCATTTACGCTACATCAAGCAAGCGGGGCTTCAAGGGTGTACGGAATGTTGTCCAAATTCAGAGCAAAATTATTATGGTGCTTTGGATACGAGTATCTACTGCATTAACGATGGCAACAGTATTTATTCAATTTATTATTGGATTATTGGAACGAATATGCAAGGATTGAAAGAAGTAACAACTATTCCTTTTGATACCACACAAATCTTGCTGACTTATTAATTATTCTGTTTTAACCAATCGCTAATTTGCGTTGAAATTCCAATAGAATGATTTTGTCCAGCTTTAGAAAAAATCATTAAACCATAATCCAAAGAGATTTTTTTGAACTTCATACCTACGCCAAAAGAAAAACCTGCTAGTCCTGGACGTTCAATAAGTTTTAATTGCTGTCTTCTGTGATAATCAAATCCCGCTCTAATTTGAACAGATTTTGAAGCAAGTAGCTCCACTTGAAAATTAAAATGATTTGCTAATTTCTCTCCAAAACCAGCTACAGGAACAGGAATGGTGTCACCAGTTAAAGCATCAAAAGAAGGTTTTAAAGTTGGATCTTGATACACAATATTCCATTTATTTAACTGATGCGCAAGTATTGAAAACCTAAAAGGAGCGTGTTTTAACTTAAATGAAAATGCAGCTTGCACATCAATTGGTAAACTAGTTTTAGCATTACTCGTGTATTCTTTAAAAACTAAACCAATATTTCTAACAACCAAACCTCCAGAAATTAATTCATTGGGATGAGTCAACATTACCCCAAAACCTAGACTCACACCGTAAGCGCTGTAAGTATCCAAGTTAGACCCCAAAAATTGAAAATTAGCTCCCAAGTGAATCACCTTGTTGATACTTCTACCGAAATTAGTTCCAACACTAAAATCCGTAGCTGAGAAATTCCCAAGTATGCGACCAGTTTCGTCTGTTTCTGTAAATTTTCCATAATTAACGTACTTAATGGAGGGTGAAAAAACGCCTATTTTTGTTTTAATTACATAATTCACAGCACCAAAATTAATTCCAGCAGGCAACAATCCTTGATTTACTTGAAGCATTCCGTTCATCTTTTCATTCAAAATGGCAGGATTATCATTAACTAAACTCAAATCATTGTCATAAATGCTAATTGTTCGTCCACCCATTGCTAAACTTCTTGCTGAATAATTACCATTCATAAATGCAAAACCATTGGAGCCGATTACAGATTGAGAATTTACTATAGATGGGAGAAATAAAAGACTAAAAATTAAAAAACGCATGGAATCATAACGACAAGAATTTGCAATAATTGTGTCAATTTTCATCTTTTAATTTAAAACGTAAATAATGATGCGAAAGTCGTGATTTATATAAAGATTAAGTGGAAAAATGAGCTGTAATAACTTGGATCCAATTCTTAATATTAGACTCGAATTAACAGTAATGTATAAAATATAATGTAGTTTTAATTGAAAAAGATTGATTTTGTACAACTTTTTAATATTTAAGTTAGTTTTACTTTTTTTTTAAACTATGAAACGATTCACAATTTTTCTCTACTTATTTTTTACCTCATTTACCTTTTACTCACAATCAAAATGGACTGGAAACGAAAGTCCTACTTATCTAGAATTAACTAGTGAATTAAAACTCATTTGCAAAAAGCACAAAGAAGTCGAAATGTATAACATGGGAAATTCCGAATATGGATTACCTATTTATGTTTGTATAATTAATGGAGCAGGGGATTCTACGAAAACCTTCGAAAAGGCTCGAAATGAAACCACAATATTGATAAATAATGCGATACATCCAGGTGAACCAGATGGCGTTAACGCGTTACTTTTATGGTTGGAAGAATGGATTGAAAACGGAAAAAAAACGAAAAAACTACCAGTAATCGCATTTATTCCGGCATACAACGTTGGTGGAATGATGAATCGTTCAACAAATAGCCGCGCCAATCAAAATGGTCCAGTAGAATATGGTTTTCGGGGAAATTCTAGGAATCTAGATTTAAATCGCGATTTTATAAAAATGGACACCGAAAATTCATTCATTTTTACGAAGATTTTTCATGGTTTAGATGCGGATGTTTTTGTAGATAATCACGTGTCAAATGGAGCAGATTACCAATACACCTTGACTTATATTTCCTCATTGAAAGAACGTTTAGCACCTTCAATTCGTGCATTGACTTATGAAAAATTGATTCCAGAATTAACTTCACTTCTAAAAAAAAAGGATACAGAATTATTTTCTTATGTTGAATTGAAAGAGCAAACTCCAGCTGAAGGAATTATTGTTTTTAATGATTTACCTCGCTATTCAATGGGTTATGCTTCCCTTTTTCACAGTTTAAGCTTCACTGTTGAAACCCACATGTTGAAACCATTTCCTGAAAGAGTAAAAGTTACCAAGCAATTCATGGAAGAACTTACAAAATGGACATTTGAAAATAAAATTGAAATCGAAAAACAACGATTAGTAGCAAGAAAATGGGAACAAGAACAAGTGTATTTCAAATTTAACTATCAACGAACTGAACAAAAAGATTCCATTTTATTTAAGGGGTTTGAGCACAGTTTTCCAATACATGAAACCACTAATTTAAAGCGACTATTTTACGATCGTTCCAAACCTTATGAACGTTTTGTTCCTTACTTTTCAAGAAGTTTAGCGAAAGATTCCGTACTAATTCCTGAATTTTACATTGTCGGTACACAAGAAAAAGTAACCATAAATCGACTCAAAGCAAATTCGATCCAATTTGAAACGGTAAAATCTGATAGCATTCTGAGTCTCCACGTTAACATCGTTTCAGATTTCAAAAGTTTAACGAAACCGTACGAGGGACATTTTAGGCACCGAGAAATTACAATCAAGCAAAAAGAAGTAAAAATTAATTTAAAAAAGGGGGACATCATCATTCCAACAAAACAAAAAGGAGCCTATTTTATTCATTCTGTACTTCAGCCAAAAGCGGAAGATTCCTATTTTTCATGGAATTTTTACGACTCCTATTTACAACAAAAAGAATACTTTTCCAGCTACGTTTTCATTGATCAAATTACAGAAATTCTAACTGAAAACCCACAATTAAAATTAGAATTTGAGTCAAAAAAAGCGAAGGATGAAGCATTTAGAAATTCTGAATGGGAACAGCTTTATTTCATTTATTCAAATAGTCCTTACTTTGAGCAAACCTTTATGCGCTTGCCTGTCTATGAAAAATATTGATTTAACTAAATTAGTAATGCAAAAAACGCCTAAACGAAATTCTGTTTAGACGTTTTTGTTTGAAACCAACTTTTAAGTTTATTTCTCTTCACCTATTAGAAAGAAGGACAAGAAATTTTTCTAAAGTTTTTTGCTTTCTTTTTACATTTTAAATTGAATCCCATGGAAACCTCGTGAGAACCTCCAGAAATACCATTACCTAATTTTGATACTGTTAAATCATAACTGTATCCTATTTTAAATTTCTCTGTGGTAATACCAAAACAGAGAATAAATGCATCCCTATTTCTGTACCAAGCACCTACTGTGAAATTTCCATATTTAATATATGTTCCAATACTTAATTCTTGGAAACCGTTTTGATATTGGTAAATAATATTCGGCATGATGCTCGTCGTACTTGTATAGCGCCCTTTTGAACCGATAGCGATATCTGCTCCTGCGTGTGCTGTGAATCGCATTGGAAGTTTCGATTCACCTAAAATCATTGATTCGTCTGGACGATTCAAGTGATGAACAGCTCCACCAAAATAAAATCCTTTACCAAAACCAACAAAACCTGCCGATGCATCAAAGAAACCTCTTCTTCCATTTCCTCTCGGAACATCACCTGTTTGATAGATAAATCCACGTCTAGCATCAATCATATCACCAAACGTCAATTTATCCCAATCTAAGAATTTTTGATAATAGGCTGCTCTGGCACCAAACATAATGGAAAACTTGCGATTTACCTTTAAATTGTAAGAATAAATTCCACCAATCATTGTTGTTTGAATCGTTCCCGATCCTTGTTGGTCGTGGGTAGCAATAATTCCAATTCCTCCTGATACACTTTTAGCATACGTATCAAAAGCAGCGCTATAAGTGACGTAGTTTCCTGTTAACTGCGGCCATTCATTTCTGTAGTTCAACGCAATCCTTGAACAACCAGTTGAACCAGCTAATGCCGGATTCAAATAAATTGGGTTGGAATAAAACTGGGTGAAAGTTGGATCTTGAGCGAAGGAAAACAGGCTGTTTCCGAAAACTGCCAAACTTAGTATTAATAGCCCCTTTTTCATGGTTTAAAGTGTTATGTATCTACGAGCTTTTCGACTAGTAGAAGAGTTAAATCTTACTGTTAACTGATGGGTAAGCGCATTCATGGTTAAGATTGTTGAAGGTGCATAAGTCGTTTGAGCAAACAAAGAAAAACGATTGGTTGAAAGTCCGATTAAACCTGTTAGTGCTTTGTTGTTTCCGTAAGAAGCTCCTACCATTAATTTCGATAATTTCATGCTGAAACCAGCGTATAAAGCATTTTGTGTTTTATTAAAATTAGCATAAACGTAAGGCGAGAAAACAAATTTTTCATTTCGCGAAATGTATTGTGTTCCTGCAACCAAGCTTGTTGTCCTCAAAGCTCTTTCAGTTGTGGTACTGTCTGAGTTTGAGAAGATATTATCATAATACCTTAAGAGATTAGTTGTTTGAAAACCAATGTAGAATAAGCTTGTGTTGATTGTTAAACCAGCATCTAAATCTCTATATAAAAGTCTTCTACCTATTGCATCATTTTCATTAAAATTAAAGGTTTCAATTCTTCCAGTTTCAAATTCAACGGCAGAATTATTTGTCACTTTTGCTTGATTTAACAATTTATTTCCCATTTTGAAACGCATTGCTGGCTCTAATGTTATATTTCTGCTAAGCGCAATTTTGGGGGAGAATAACACGCCTACATTCCAGTTTTGAATAACACCATTGCCGAAATAATCGTAGTTAGCTTGCAAACCAAATGCTGATTTAGTTGCACGTGAATAAGAATCGAAACTAAATTGTTGACTTAATTTCTGTTGACTTTCATTTCCTATCCAACGAGCACGTGTTACTGAATAAAAACGCGCTTTGGAAGTAGCTCCAATATTACTGAATAAAACATCGATATCAGATAATTCAGGTAAAGCATACGTATGATCAGGAACATTTGTTAATGCAACATCTTTACTTAAAATTTTTTCGATTTTCACTAAAATTTTTGGTGTATTTACTGAAATTCCAGCACCGTTCACTTGGTCTAAATCCTCATTAGTTATTAATTCTTGATTTCTAACTTGATATCCATCGAGCACGAAAGAATTTAAAGTATTCGTTTTTAATCTTTCATTAATCGAAACCAATCTTTGCGAATTACTTCCTTGACTGTTTCTAGAATCAACTAAATTTTGATTCGTTGCATTTTCAAATTTAAACGATTCTTTTTCTGAGTTACCTAAACTAAAACTTCCTAATTCTTGACTTGCGTTTGAACTATTTAAAGTTGAATAATTGGTAGTTTGCAATTCAGAAACTTGATAAGCTGGAAGGTTTGAGGCTAAAGGAGAATTTTGAATTTCTGACGATGTTACTTCAGAAGATGAATTAACTGTAGAAGTTGAATTTTCTGTTTTTAAGTTCCTAGTACCTTTGGTTGTTGCAACGTTTTCATTAACTGATTTAGCGCTTTCATTTGATGTGTAATTCCACGTCAGCATGAAAAGAATTAAAAGCGATGCAACTCCGACTATGAAAAAAGGAAGAATCCTACGTTTTTTGTAGGAACTTTCTTTGGCTGTGTAAACTAATTCTTCTGTAGAAACACTTGATAATCGCCAAGCATCTAAATCAACTTCTAAATCGGGATTATTTAGTATGTAATTTTCCAACACTGTTTCCTGATCCGGAGAAAGATTTCCCTCGGTATAGTCAAACATCCAGCGATCTATATTGTCTTTAGTTGGGAATTTCATGCTAGTTCGTTCAATCCTTTTAACTGCTTTTTAATTTTCAAACGAGCTCTAAAAAGGTAAACTTTCACTTGTGAAGGAGATAAATCGAGAATTTCCCCGATTTCTTCATAAGCATAACCTTCTAAATCTCGCAACAGGATGATACTTTTTTGAAGTGGAGGCAAAATACCAACAATGTGATCAATCACTTGCTTGGATTCAAAAACAAAACTCGTTTGCTCTTGTCTTTCTGGTAGGTTTTCTACACCAACAGAATTTCTTCTAGCACGTTTGTGAATGAAATTAATCATTGCATTGTGCGCACAAGTGAACAACCAAGCTTTGGCTTTTTCCGCTTCAATTTTATCCCTGTTTATCCAAAGTTTTTCCAAAACATCTTGCACTATATCTTTTGCCTCTTCCCTGTCTTTAAGGAAGTTTACAGAAAATCTAAACAACGAATTGCTTATTTTTTCAACAGCGATATTGTACTCTTGACGATTCAAATTTCTCTTTGGTTTACAGTTAAAACAAATTGAACTTACTTAAAGTTACACTAACTTTAAATTTAATTCATAAAATTAATCTTTTTTGAATACTAACGACATTTAAATGAAAATTCGTTTTTATTCATTTTGATAACCTTCATTTCAAGATCCACAGCCTACAGATAAATCTGCGAAATAGTCTACTATTTGAGACACTAAAAAAAGGCAATAAAAAAAGGCTAACATTACTGCTAGCCTTTTGCTCCCCCTTCAGGACTTGAACCTGAGACCCTCTGATTAACAGTCAGATGCTCTAACCAACTGAGCTAAGGAGGAATCTATTTTTATAAATTCGAGTGCAAATATAATTTAAATAAACTTTAATCTGCAAGGAAATTTGGAAAAAAATAAAACTTTTTTATAACTAATTGTTAATCAACCAAAATCATTTTCATCCAACGAAAAATCATCTAATGAAACTTCAAAATTAGACTCATCCAACATCATTTCAGTGGGAATAGTATCATCTTTTGTAACTGGACGTAAAATATTTGTTCGAGCTACATTCATTCTAATTTCGGTTCTAATAAATCCATCTTCTTGTTGAAAAGCTTTAGCAAATGGAGTTCCAATTACTTCAACAAGTGTTCCTCTATTTAAGAAATCTACGATTCGCATATTCGATCCTTCTTTTTTCCAGATTGTGCAACTAACCCAAGTTGTTTTAGTTTTTAACTCTCCAGAACGTTTGTCCTTCCAGTTTTTATTGTGTGCAACAGGAAAATTAATTGCAAGAATACCTCTGTCCATTAATTTTACAACAGCGTCTTTGCCAATGTTTCCTATTAAGCGTGTTTCAAAAATCGTAGCCATTGCAATTTAGAGTTAATCAAATTAAATAAAAACTAAGTAGAAGTTGAGTTTATTTAATGTTGATGCCCGTGTTCTCCGTGTACGTGACCGTGCGCTAATTCTTCTTCAGTTGCTTCTCTAATGTCAATGATTTCACCTTGAAAATGTAAATCCGTACCAGCTAAAGGGTGATTAAAATCCATTTTTACATTTTCAGAGTCTACCTCAACGATTTTTCCTTGCATTTGATTTCCTTCATTGTCACTCATTGGAATCATTTCTCCAACTTGAAACGCATCAGTGTCAAAATTGCCACTTTCATCGTGAAAAACATTGGTTGGAATCAGTGCTATATGTTCTAAATCATGATCTCCGTAGGCATTTGTAGCAATAATATGGAAATCAAAAGAATCTCCCACCTTTTTACCAGCAAGATTTTCTTCAAATTCAGGAATTAAACCTCCTACTCCATATAAAAAGACCAAAGGATTTTGGTCGCTTGTTTCTTCTATTTTCTCACCAGTTTGGTGATTTGAAAGTTTGTACTTTAAGGAAACTACCTTATTAGTTGTGATTTGCATGAAATATAGTTAAAAATAATTTTGGTAAAACTAGTTATTTACAATTTTGATTTGGCTAATAAAAACAAGGGATAACCCTTACTTAATTAAACTTTTTACGAAGTTAGGTGTCGCAAAACTTCCAATTTGAACTTCGTCATTGTAATATCTTAGCCCTTTTTCTTCTACAAAAGCTCTAATTTTTTCTGTAGAATTAATTTTTTTAGGATTTAAATCACCTTTAATTCCATATTGGAAACTCCACATTCCCGATGGATAAGTGGGGACGAAAAATAAAGAAACGGGTGCTTTATCTTTACCAAAAATACCTTGAAGCGTGTAATTTAATTCTATAAATGCTTTTTCGTTAAACTTAGGTGATTCACCTTGTGCAACTAACATCCCTGTTTCTTTCAAAGCATTACGGCAATTTGTATAAAATTCAACAGAGAATAAACCTTCTGCGGGTCCTACAGGATCAGAACCGTCTACTATAATTAAATCGTAAGAATTAGCTTTTGCACTTTTTAAGAAATCTATGCCGTCACCAACAATAAGTTCCAATTTTGGATTGTCAAATGCTGCTGCTATGGTTGGTAAAAATTCTTTACAAGCATCTATAACTACCCCGTCGATTTCAACCATTGTAACTTTTTCAACCGACTCATGACGTAAAATCTCACGCACCGTTCCACCATCTCCCCCACCGATTACTAATATATTTTTCGCATTTTCTAGGGTAAACATTGCTGGATGAGAAATCATTTCATGGTAGTGAAACTCATCTTGTTCAGTTGTCATAACCATGTCGTCCAATGCTAACATTTTTCCATATTTATACGATTCTAAAATACGTACACGTTGGAACGGTGATTGAACATCAAAAAATACTTCACCTGTGAAACGAAGCGATAATGCTTGATCGGCATCTTTGTCCGTAAACCAAACATTTCTAGTGTAAAACTCAGGATTTCTCCATTCGGCTGCTTTTTGACGCATCGTCGAAATATCGAAGTTATTTCTAGTCAATAAATTTAACGAACCTCTTTTCAACTCAATAGCTGAATACGATTTAGCACCAAAACATTCTTTCAAGAAATCAAAAGAAATCCATGCATCCATTTCACCACACGTAAATAAATCAACTGCCGCATATCCATATTCTGGCCACGTATGTATCGCTAAATGACTTTCTTGAATCACAACGACACCAGAAACCCCGTAAGGTGAAAAATGGTGAAAAGTAGAATTAATTACTGTTGCTCCAGCTTTTTGAGCGGCACCAACCATATCACGTTCAATTGCGGCAACATCATTCATGATGTGTGGATCGCAATTCATAAATTCAACCAATATGTGGTTTCCTAAAGCTATACTCATTTTATTCTTTTTATAATATTGTTAAAAGTGGCGCAAAAGTACACTATTTGATTCAAGCGAAGACTTGTTTAACCAAATTTAATATCTAATTAACCCTATCATTGTTGCAAATTATGGTCAGACGCCTGTCAAATTGACCATTAATTATTTACTTTTGACCAACTTAAAATAAACATGAATAACCTTCTTTCTACCAACCCAAGTCTCTTAATAGTTTTTGCGATTTTAATTACTTTCATGCTTATCTTGGATTTAGGTGTTCTGAATAAAAAAAGTCACGCAGTTTCCAATAAAGAGGCTACAATTTGGACACTCGTTTGGATTTCACTTTCTATGCTTTTCAGTGGTTTGGTTTATTGGCAAGCAGGTTTTGAAAAATTCGCCCAATTTCAATCAGCCTACTGGATTGAAAAAGCACTTTCTGTAGATAATTTGTTTGTTTTTATTCTTGTTTTTGGTTTTTTTAAATTGGAAGGAAAATTACAGCATAAAGTCTTGATTTGGGGAATTATAGGTGCATTAATATTTCGGGCAATTTTCATCTTTTCCGGTGTGGAATTGATTAATTTAACCTATTTACCTTCCTTCGATTTTATGGGGTTGCATTTTAACTTAAGTAATTCAGATGGAAGTCACGCAGATTTTTCTTCCAAGTCATTCTTTAGACCAAATATTATCCTAACCGTTTTTGGTTTTTTCCTTATTTATGCAGGAATAAAATCTGCGCTTTCTAGTGAGGAGGAAGAAGAAAAAGATTTTAACAAAGGTCTTGGGGCGCGCATAATTCGTAAAATCATTCCTGTTTCTAGAAACTATCATGGTGATAAATTCTTTGTTCGTCGAGGAACCAAAAGATTCGCTACCCGGCTACTTTTAGTTTTGGTAGTGATTGAATCAACAGATTTAATTTTTGCTGTAGATTCCATTCCAGCAATTTTTGCAATCGCTCCAGATGATCCTTTTATTCTTTATACTTCAAATATTTTTGCCATATTAGGTTTAAGATCTATGTATTTTTTATTAGCCAATTCAATCGATTTGTTTTCAAAACTAAAATACGGTCTTGCATTTATTCTTTCTTTCATTGGAGTAAAGATGTTGATTGCTCCTTTTTATCATTTCTCCTCCTCTATTTCTCTTTTAATTGTGCTAGGAGTATTAATTTTATCAATTATTTGGTCTATTCTAGCATCAGAGAAAAAATAATATAACTTTTTTTCTCGTAATAAAATTTGATTGTAATTTCCGAAACTACTCATTATCAATTATTCAGAATTATTTTCTTCCCTCTTTTTTTTGAAAGGTAGGAAATAAGTAGTCTTTTTTTTAATCTCGGCTTGCCAGTATTCAAAGTATTACTACTTTTGTCGCGGAGAGTTGGCAGAGTGGTCGATTGCGGCAGTCTTGAAAACTGTTGAACTGTGAGGTTCCGGGGGTTCGAATCCCTCACTCTCCGCAGAAAAAGCGTAAATATCTGAAATAAGGTGTTTACGCTTTTTTTATACTTGTGTAATTTTTAAGTTTATTTATTACCAAACACTTTTGCACCTGACCCTTTGACACAGCGCAAACGTATCACCCACGTCACTTACGAAGAAGAATACGACGGCGACGACCAAACGTATGATCACGCCACACACTACGATTACGACATTCATGGAAATGTGAAAACGCTGTTGCAAGACAACAAAAAAATGGCGAACAACTTTACTTCCATTGCTTCGCAGCAGTTCAAACGCATGGATTACCTCTACGATTTAGTTTCTGGAAACGTACACGGAATGGCCCTCCAACATGGCGAAGTAGATCAATGGTACCATGCCTATCAATACGATGCTGACAACAGAATTACGGCAGCTTACACAAATTCTCAAACGCCAATTGTTGGAAACCCTCAACTTTCTGCTGCTTTTGAAAATGAATTAGTGTTCAATTCCGACTGGGAAAACGATGCAAAATATTTCTATTACGCCACGGTCCACTCGCACGAACAGAAATTGGAGACAAACAGTTGCAAGGGTTGGATTATTTTTATAACTAGCAGGGTTGGATGAAAGGAATTAATACCATGGACAACTCAAAAGACTTAGGGCTAGACGGTTTTGCGGGCGTAAACAGTACGTTTGCGAAGGATATTTCTGCCTTTAGTTTGGAGTATTTTGATGGTGATTACGACGCCATGGGACACCGAATTGCAAAACACATTTACGACAACATAGGAACAACTTTGGAACGCTCAACTTATTACATTCTCGACGCGAAAGGCAACCAAATTTCCACCTACGACCACGAGGTTGTTTCTGAAACCGCACAGTTCAATTTGAAAGAACGCAACATTTTTGGCTCGTCGAGATTGGGCTCTAAACAAGATTCTATAAACGTATTAACCGCGACAATTACCCAAAATTACACCCAAGTTTTAGGCACGAAATATTACGAGTTTTCAAATCTCCCGATTACTATCGGGATAGGTAACGTTTTGATGGTATTTAATGACATCAAAATTGGCGTAGATTCTAACACGGACGGCGTTGTTGATGGATATGTGGTTGGTCTAACGAATTCGATAGATAAAAGTGGGGGGCAAAAAAACAAGGAGGAACTCCAGGAAATACTAATCGTGGAGTAAGTGAAAAAAACAAGAATGCTCAAAAATATGATAACGCTGCTAAAAAAGAATTTGGGAATTAATATGGCAAGGCAAAGAATAACAGAAGGGGCAATACTAGAAATAAAGATTGAGGGTCAATATTATGTTTACGCTCAAATACTTTCTGAGGCAGATTGTGCATTTTTTGATTATAAAAGCACTGTAAAACTTAAAGACTTTTCAGTGCTAGAAAATGCAAATGTTTTGTTTATAATTGCTGTTTATGATGATGTTATAACTCAAGGGAAGTGGCTTAAAGTTGGCAAATCGAATATAAGAGAGGATTTAAAGAACAAGCCAATGAAGTTTATTCAAGACCCAATAAACCAAAATAATTTTGAGTTATACAATCCAAATACAGGTGAAATAAGCAAAGCGACAAAAGAACAATGTATAGGGTTAGAATGTGCGGCCGTTTGGGAAGCTAATCACGTTGAAGATAGAATTAGAGATTATTATTTAGGTATTCCAAATATTTGGTTTGAGCAGACAAAAATAAAGCTGAATGCCTAACCTATTACTTTGCTTATTGCTCACATTTTACCAAACGGCAGATTACCGGATAGATTTGGGGGAGCATTACAAGAGCCAGAAGCAGGAGAAGCCGAGCGGATATGTAGAAACTTTTACAATCAAAGATGCAGAAGGCAAGAAACAATATATTATCAGCATTACCAAAGTAGCAATGCCCAGTGTTCAAAATTTGCCCAATGTTTATGGAGCAGAGTATAAACAGGCTTTGTTATCCAAATGCGGTTGCAGTATAACGAGTGCAACGGTAAAGCAGTTCAGCCATTTTAAGGCACAGGAATTTAAGATAATCCGGAACGGAAAAGGAGCTTGTATTTACAGCACTACCAAAGGCAAAAAACTGTTTAGTATAACGTACAGCGCAGCAGGCAATAAGCATACTGAAGAAAAGTATCCCGACTTTGAAAAAGTGATAAATACATTAGAGTTTTTATAAAAACAGAAGCCTTACAGAAATGTAGGGCTTTTTTATTTTACATCTTTTAGCATACCCCTCCTAAAACCAAACATCTAAGTAATTTATCTAAGATTTGAAAAAAACCCGAAAATGAAAGAATTTTCACAAAGCAAAAAGTTGTAAAGAGAAAAATTTAAGTATTTACAGCTTTTGATTCCAAAACGAAAATTAATTCAAAAAAAACAATAAGGCCGTCCCGAAATTGAGACAGCCTTATTATTTAAGTGTATTTTTTCTTAAAAATTACTTTTCACTTTCCAGTTAAATAAGCCATAAAGCCAGACTTTAAATTGGAAAATCAACA